>Ga0209382_10001474_pt1 | contig 36890 bp, 36 predicted proteins | sample SoiMetdeltSBSDD5_FD_187599 | JGI IMG/M metagenome (GOLD analysis project Ga0209382, IMG submission 187599) | Bulk soil microbial communities from a Populus tree surrounding site in Tennessee, USA - Soil MetaG P. deltoides SBSDD5 (SPAdes) (version 2) | ecosystem: Environmental > Terrestrial >... | reverse complement strand
CGGGTGGCGCAACGGGAAACGCTCGTCCGTCATTGCCGTCCTCGATCAGGGCGAACCGGCGGTGTCGCTCGAATCCGGGCACCCCCTCTGGGAACGCGAGCACGGTGTCTTCGGAGACGTGCACCGTCTCCATCTCCCCGTAGCGCGTCGTGCGAATCTCGAACATCCGTGTTGTAGCCATCGTCATAGTGCTCACCGTGCCCGCCGTCTCGTTTCTCGCCGTGCCCGTGGCGGTCGTGTTGACGCTCGTCGCCGTCATCGGAGGTAATCCAGCAGGCTCGGCTGGATCGCCTTGCCTCCGGCCTCGAGCGAAGCCTTGTAGACCGTCTCCTGGACCGAGAACTTGCTGACGGCCTCCGCGAAATCCGTGTCCTCGTTCTTCGAGCGCAGCCCCTCCAGGTTCACCTGCAGCAGCTCCTGGCGCCCCTGGGCCGCCTCGACGCGGTTCATCTTCGCCCCGACCTCGGCGCGCGCCGAGAGGATCGTTTCCAGCGCCTGGTCCACCTCGGACAGGTCGCCCGTGACGGCGGTGGCGTTGCCGGCGTTCAAATGGTCGCGCAGGTTGAACTGCGCCGTGAACGCCGGCGCGAACGTCGCCTCGCCTGGCGTATTGATGATCAGGTACGCGTTGACGTCGTACTCGCGCCGCATCTGGCCGTTATCGCCCGTGTAGGTGTAGCCAGGGAGCACGGCCGAGACCGCGAACGGATCGTTGTCGATGTCCTGGCCGGCGAACAGCCGCTGGCCGCGCAGCGAGGCGTTGCCGATCACCCCGAGCTGCTGGAGGAGCTGGTCGACCTCGGCGCCGAGGCTCTGCATGTCGCTGGGGGTCATCGAGCCGCCGTTCGCGCCCTGCACGGCCAGCTCGCGGGCACGCTGCAAGACGTTTCCGGCCTGGTCCAGGGCGCTGTCCGTCGCGCTCATCCACGACGTCGCGCTGTCCATCGTCCGGAGGTACGCTTCGCCAGCGGCGATGTCCGCGGAGTAGGTGAGCGATCTCGCCACGGCCGCCGGATCGTCGGAGGGACGGGAGAGCCGCTTGCCGGTGGTGATGCTGTTGTGCAGCGACTCCAGCCTGGTCAGGTTCGATCGCAGATTTCGGATGGTCGTGTCCGAGATCATCCGATGTGTGATGCGCATCCTTGCTCTCCTCCTCCTGGTCGGCGCCGCGGACGCCCGTGCCCCTTACCGTCCGACGACGCCGGTCCCGTTGATTAGCTTGTCGAGGATCTCGTCGTACGTCGAGAGCACGCGGGCCGCTGCCTCGTACGCGCGCTGATAGCGCAGCAGGTTCGTCGCTTCCTCGTCCAGCGAGACGCCGGAGAGCGACTGACGCCGGCGCGTGAGCAGCTCGACCAGGGCGTCCTGGGTGCTGGCCTCGTTGCGGGTGGTTCGCGTGTCCGAGCCCAGGGCGGCCACCATCGAGTTGTAGGCCGTCTCGGAGGTCGGGGTGCCGACCGGCAACGGCGGGCTCATCGAGGTCCGCAGCCGGATGATGTCCAGCGCCACCTCGTTGTTGCCGGATGACCCGGCCGTATCCGAGGCCGCGATCAGCGCCGGATCCGCCTGGATCGCCGTGTTCACGCTGATCGTCGCCGCGTCCGTGCCGGTGAAGAACGGCTGCCCCGGGTTGCCGTTGACGTCGAATCCGGCCGCGTGCAGCGTGTTCGTCGCCGTGATCAGGTTTAAGGCGATCGTGTTCAGGCTCGCCTGGTACTTCGGGACGAGCGTGTCGCGGGCGGTCAGCCGTCCGGCGATGCCAGAGCTGCCCAGGGTCGCGGCCGGGCCGCCGCTCCCGAACGTGATGTCCGCGAACCCGTTGTTGCCCGCGTTCGGCACGGCCACCAGGTCGGTCGTGGACGTCGTCCCGTTCACCAGCACCTGGGCGCCCATCAACACGTTGATCGAGCCGTCGGCGTTCTCGGTGCTGGTGACCTGGACGAGCTGTGACATGCGGTCCAGGGTCGCGTCGCGCCGATCGCGCAGGTCGTTCGCCCTCTGGCCGGTCAGCTCGATCTGGACGATCGTCTCGTTGAGCTGCAAGATCTCGGTGGAGAGGGCGTTCAGCTCGCCGACGTCGGTGACGACCTCGGCGTCAAGGCCGGTCCGGATGTCGCCGAACTGGCGGGCGATCCGGTTGATCGCCGTCGTCAACGAGAGCGACTGCTGCACCACCGTCGTACGCACCGGCAACGCGTGTGCGCTCGGATCGTTCGAGAGCTCGTTCCAGACCCGGTAGTACTCGTTGAACAGGCTGCTCAGTCCCACGCCCTGCGGCTCGTCGAGGATGACCTCAACCTGCTCCAGCGCGTCGTTCCGGTTGGCCGCGTTCGAGGCCGTACCGGCCTCGATGCGCCACTGGGTGTCCAGGAAGATGTCGCGGGCTCGCTGGATGTCGCCGGCGATCGAGCCGGTGCCGATCTGGCCCGCCGAGGCCGGCCGGTTCATGCCCGGCGACGCGAACGGCTCCGTCGTCACGATCGTGACGTTCTGCCGGCTGTACCCCTCGGTGTTGGCGTTCGCGACGTTGTGACTGGTGACGTCGATGCCGGTCTGCTGCGCGTGCAACGCACGCAGCGCCATGTCCAGGCCGAAGAACGGGCTGATACTCACGGCGTCCCCCCGTTCGGTACCAGCACGTCGCCGGCGGCCACGGACGTCGCCGCGACGAGGCTGGCGCGGGCGCGCATCGCCGCCTGCTGGCGGCGGGCCTTCTTCGGATCGTAGGTGGTGTCGGCGCCCATCAGGCGCTCCAACACCTGGCGCGTGCGGCTGGCCGCGCCGATCGCGGCTTCCAGCAGCGCGGCGTTGTTCTGCCCCTGCTCGCGGAGGTCGCGGACCACGCGGGCGACCTGCACCACGAGCTGGCCGAGCCGCGCCCGATCTTCGGCGGGCACCATCCTGGCCGTCTTGAGCACCGCGCGCAGGCCGTGGACGCCAAGCTCCCCTTCGAGCTCGGACTGGATCGCCTGGCGCCGCTGCTCCAGCAGCGCGATTCGTGCGCTGGTCTCCTCAATCCTGGTGTTGACGACGACCATCGCACTCAGGTCGCCGTTGACGATCACCTGTCGCTGTTCGATCTGGGCATGCTGTAGCTGCTCGAGCACCGGCACGAGCGGGATGAGCACGGCTTCGAGGTCGGCGAGTCGGTGAGCGACGCCGCCGAGCCCCGGGTCGATGCTAACCATCAGACCCTTCGAGCATCTTGCGCGCGAGCAGCTCCGGCGACACCGAGTACGTCCCGTCCTCGATGCGCTGCTTGATCTCGGCGACCTTGTCCGCGCGCACGTCCGGCGCAGCGTCGACGGCCTGGCGGGCGCGCGCCAGCTCGCGCGAGCGGCTCGAGATCTCCACGGTGTCAGACGAGGACCGGACGCTCTGCGGGTCCGCCTGCACCTGGGAGTCGTTGCTCGCACGCTCGGCCCGGCGCGCAGCAGCCTGGCCGGCGATCTCCGCCGGGTCGGTCTGGCGCTGGCTGATTCGTTCGATGTCCATCGGTTGTTCCCCTTACGGGTACGTCCTTGTTTGAGTGTTCCCCTCGCGGGTGCTTCCTGCGATCGTTCTCTCACCCAGATAATCGGCAGGTCGCGCCTGTTGAACAGGGATCCTTTCGTACTACGCGGTCAGTCAGATGGGGGGTGCGGCGCACGCGCCCCGGTCACGGCTCCTTAGCTCCGCCGCAGGTTGTTGGCCTCCTGGAGCATCTCGTCCATCGTCGTCAGCGCTCGAATGTTGAGCTGGTACGCCCGCTGTGCCTGGACGATGCGCAGGTACTCCTCACGGGCGTCGATGTTCGAAGACTCGATCACGCGGCTGACCACCGTCCCGATGCCCGGCTCGCCGGCCGCCCCCTCGATCGGGGCGCCAGAGGCGACGGTCGGCAGCAGCACGTTGCCGCCGATCAACTGCAGCCCCTCCGGGTTCGCGAAGCGGACCAGCTTGAGCTGGCCGATCGTCTGGGGATCGCCCTCCGGGCCGCTCGCGACGACGCTGCCGTCCTCCTCGACCTCCAGGGAGGCTGTCCCCTCCGGGACCTGGATCTGGGGCGAGATCGTCGCGCCGGTCGCCGTCATCAGCCGGCCGGCCCCGTCCACCCGCAGCGACGCGCCGAGGGTGTACGCCACGCGCCCGTCCGGCAGGGTGACCTCCAGCATGCCGTCGCCGTCGATCGCGATGTCCATCGGGTCCTCGGTCGGCAGGAAGATGCCCTGGCTCAGGTCCTGGAGCATCGCCGACGCCTTGACGCCCTTGCCGGTCTCGCGGGCATCCACGAGGACGTTGCCCTTGCCGTCTGGCACGCCGAGGTAGGTCAGCTCCGGCGCCATCTCGGCGAACGAGACGCGCTGGCTCCGGCTGCCGGGGACCTGCATCTTGGACAGGTTGTCGGCGGCCGTGTCGAGCGCCCGCTGCTGCGCGCGCATCCCGGTGACCGCCGTCCTGAGTGACGTCCACATCGCTTAGCGGCCTCCCAGGCTCTTGGACAGGATGAACAGGATTGAGGGGATGGCGTACCCCATCCTTTTCATCCTCCCCATCCTGTCTTCGTCGTCCCTCTGCATGCTCAGCTCGTCGGCCGGGCGATCTCGTTGACCGCTCGCCCCACCATCTCGTCCTGGTACTGGATCAGCCGCTGCGCCGCCTGGTACGCGCGCTGCAGCTCCATCATCGTCATCTGCGCGCCCGCCATGTCCACGTTCGAGGCCTCGATCGCGCCCTGGCGGACCGCCGTCTCGGTGGCCGCTCGCGGCGCGTCACCCTCAATCCGGGCGACGAACTGGTTGCTGCCGACCTTCTTGAGCGGCTGCTCGGCCGTGAACTCGACGATCGCTAGCCGCCCGATCTCCTGGCCGTCCACGGCCAGCGTGCCGTCCGCGCGCGCCGTCAGCTCGCCCGGTGGGACCTGGATCGGGTTGCCGTCCACGCCCAGCACCAGGTGGCCTTCGCCGGTCGTCGGACGGCCGGTCGCGTCGCGGGTGAACGCGCCGTCGCGGGTGTAGCGGGAGCCGTCCTGTGCCTGGACGGTGAAGAAGCCAGGGCCTTCCAGCGCCATGTCCAGCACACGGTCGGTCTGCTGGAGCGAGCCCTGCGTGAAGTCGATCATCGGCTCCTCGGCCACGGCTCCCATCCCCAGCTCGCCAAGCTCGGCGTGGCGGCCAGGCGGCGCCACCGAGCCGTCCTGGAGGATCATCATCTCGTCGAACGTCGAGAGCGCTGCCCGATCCTGCTTGAAGCCGGTCGTCTGGGCGTTCGCCAGGTTGTTGGTGACGAGCTCCATCCGCCGCATCGACGCGAGCATCCCCGAGGCAGCGGTGTACAGTCCCCGAATCATCGGTCTCCTCCGCGCCTCAGGCGCCCCGCCGGGACCCGACCCGGCCAAGTGCAAAGCCGATCACGCCGGCCACCAGCAGGACCAGCAGGATCGTGCCGCCAGTGCTCAAACCCAGCAGGCCAGATGTCGGCGTGCCCGTGGTCTGCGCGTTGCCGCCGGTGTTCGGCAGCACCCGTGGCGCCTCCCCGCCGCCCTCGCCGCTCATCGAGAAGCGCCCGGCGATCGAGAGCTTGTTGCTCGGCGCGGCCGGCTGTGAGCCTTTCGCCTCGACGCTGATCACCATCAGGTTCCACGGCTTCTCGGGGATCGGCTGGCGCAGGACCGTGTCCAGGCGCCCCACCTCACTGTCGTTCACCTGAATGGTCCCGAGGGGCATCCGCTCGTTCGTCTCGTCGGCGCTGATCCAGAGCTGGTACTCGTCGTTGTCGGCCAGCTTCTGGAGGCCGGCTGCCGTCAGGCGCACCTCGCCCTCGCTGGTGATCAGCTCCGACACCCCGGTCGCGTTCTGCGCTCCAAAGTTGGACAGTCCGGGCAGGTAACGCAGCGTGATGCGGATCGGCGTGCCGTTCGCCTGGACCGGGTTCGCGGGCGCCAGCAGCGCAGTCGCTGCCGCCAGCAACGCGGCGCCAACCACGAGGACGCGGAACGCGCCCACTCGTGGCAGCCGTAGCGTGGTCCACAGACGATACATACAGGGCTCCTCGGGTCTCAGCGTCCCAGCACAGAGAACGTGGCGGCGTGTGGTCCGGGGACGGTGCTCATGCTGCCACCGGCTGGGCGATGTTCGCGCGGAGCGCCGCTCGCAGCTTGAAGACGGCCGCGGCGTGAAGCTGGCTCACGCGTGACGTTGACACTCCCAGAACTTCGCTGATCTCCTTGAGTGTCAGTTCTTCAAGGTAGTACAGGTTGACGACCAGCCGGTCGCGTTCTGAGAGGTTCTGGATCGCCTTGACCAGCGCCTGGTAGAGATGCTGCCGCTCCACCTGCGCGTCCACGCCGGGCGTGTCCTCGTCCGCGATCTGCTCCAGCAACGAGGGCCGATCGCCGTCCCCGCCACTGCCCCGACCGGGTTGTTCAACGACACCACGGTCATGCTGGAGTCCAGCAGCGCCTGCCCGAGCTCCTCGGCGTTCATGCCGAGATGGTTGGCGACCTCGCGGTTGGTCGGGAGTCGGCCGAGCTCCTGGGTCAGGTCGTCGTAGGCGTGCTCCAGGTCCCGTGCCCGCCGCGTTGCATCCCGTGAGAGCTGCTGGAGGCTCCGGATCGCGTCGATGATGGCGCCCTTGATCCGCCGGATCGCGTAGGTCTCGAATTTCACCCCCACGCTCGGATCGTACCGGTCCACCGCCTGGATCAGGCCGATCGTCCCGTAGCTGATGATGTCCTCAGAGCTGAGCACCCCCGGCATGCTGACCGCCATACGTCCGACGACGTACTTCACCAGCGGCGCGTACTGCACGATCATCTTCTCGCGCAGGGCCGGGTCACGCGTGGCGCACAGGCGGACCCAGAGCGCTTCGATCTCAGTGGCCTCTGACACCACTTACTCCTTTCCGCCAGGGCCCGCCGCCTGGGCGGCCATGGATGAGTCTTCGGCGCCATCCCGCGTCTGGTCGGCGTTGGCACCTGAGATGTAGTCACGCACGGACCCGGACTGGGCCATCGCGCTGATCTGGTCGTCGTTCAGGATGAACCGAGCCTCGTCTCCGAGGATGCTGACTGCTACCCGGCCCAGCACGGCCAGTACCACGCTGACGCCCCCGGCCTGGAACAGTGCCATCTCCGGCTCCGCACCAGCACTCAGGCAGGTGACGTAGAGCGCCACGAAGAGCAGCATGATCGAGGGGAGCACCAGGGTTGTCAGCTTCCACTTCAGCTCGCCCGGACGCGGCGGCTGCTGGCTCTTCCCGCTCCCCGGGATCGAGGCGAGCGCCGCCTGGACGGATGCATCCGAGACCCGGCCATCGTCGTGCCCCCCGGCCAGCAGCGGACCGTTATGCCTGTCAGCTTGCATCACATCATCCCCCGCCGACGGCGGTCGCGCTGGACGTCCAGGGCGAAGCGGATGCTCCGTTCACGCGCCACAACGATCTGACCCGGCTCGAAGGGGACGGCTGTCAGGCCGGTCATGCCTCAACTCCCGGCAACGACACCATCTCCATCGCGCTGGCACGCACGTTCGGGCCAACTTCGCCGTACGACATCACCACCAGGCTGGCGAGCGAGAGCTCCGTGAACCGCCGCATGCCGAGGCGGATCCGGCCCGGGCAGAGCAGCACCGGCTGGAACCCGGCCGACGCCATCCGCTCCATCGACTTGCCAACCGCCTTCATCAGCTGCTGTCCCTGGCCCGGCTCGAGCTGGAAGCTCGGGCCGCGCTCGGTGGCGACCAGCGTCCGCGTCAGCTCTTGCTGGAGCGCGGGAGCCAGCGTCATCACATGCAGCTGGCCGTCGTCGGCAGCGTACTGGCTGGTGATCTGCCGGCCCAGCGCCGCGCGGGCGTACTCGGCCAGCACGTCCGCGTCCTTCGTCATCCGGGCCTGGTCCGCGATAGCTTCCAGGATCGTCACCATGTCTCGTACCGAGACCCGCTCGCGGAGCAGGTTCTGGAGACACGCTGGATGTCGCCGACGCTCAGCAGGTCCGGCACGACCTCGGAGATCAGGGCCGGGTGATCTTCCTTGACGTGGTCCAGCAGCGCCTGGACGTCCGGGCGCGAGAGGATCGAGGCGGCCGACGAGCGGATCACCTCGGAGAGGTGCGTGGTGATGACGGAGGCCGGGTCGACCACCGTGTAGCCGAGCATCTCGGCCCGCTCCTGGTCTTCCGGCAGGATCCAGATCGCCGGCAGGCCGAACGCGGGCTCCACGGCCGGGATCCCGTCGATCTCCTGCTCCGCCAGGCCCGGGTTCATCGCCATCAGGCGGTTCAGCCGCACGTCGCCGCTGGCGACCTCGACGCCCCGCAGCTTGATCACGTAGCTGTTCGGGTCGATCTGGGCGTTGTCGCGGACCCGGATCGTCGGCAGGACGATCCCCAGCTCCAGCGCCATCTGGCGGCGGATCACGGTCACGCGGCCCAGGAGGGTGCCGTCCTGCTCGGCGTCCGTCAGCGGGATCAGCATGTAGCCGATCTCGATCTCCATCGGGTCAACCCGCAGGAACTGCTTGACGTTCTCAGGCTCGTTGGCGCTCGCCGTCGCCTGCTGCATCACCTGGGCCTGCTCGGCCGCCTCGGCCTCCTGGACCGCCGCCGAGGAGCGGCGCTGCATCGTGTAGCCGAGGCCGCCAACGGCGCCCGCCATCACGAACAGCGGCACCTTCGGCAGGCCCGGGATGATCGCCAGCATCGCCAGCACGCCAGCCACCATGTAGAGGGCTCTCGGGTTGCCGAACACCTGGTTCCCGATGTCGTGGCCCAGGTTCGAGTCCGAGCCCGAGCGGGTCACGATGATGCCGGTGGCGGTGGAGATCAGCAGGGCCGGGATCTGCGAGATCAGGCCGTCGCCGACGGTCAGCAGGGTGTACTCGCCGAGCGCCGACATCACCGGCTTCCCGAGCTGGAGCACGCCGATGGTCAGGCCGCCGAGGATGTTGACGACGATGATGATGATGCCGGCGATCGCATCGCCCTTGACGAACTTGCTGGCGCCGTCCATCGAGCCGTAGAAGTCCGCCTCGGCGGTAATCTCCTTGCGGCGGGCGCGGGCGGTCACCTCGTCGATGGCGCCGGCCGAGAGATCGGCGTCGATCGCCATCTGCTTGCCAGGCATCGAGTCAAGGGTGAAGCGCGCCGCCACCTCGGCGACGCGGCCGGCGCCGTTCGTGATGACCACGAACTGGATCACGATCAGGATCAGGAAGATGACGATACCGACGACGTAGCTGCCGCCGACCACGAACGCCCCGAACGCGGCGATCACCTCGCCGGCGTGCCCCTGGAGGAGGATCAGGCGGCTGGACGCCACGTTCAGCGCCAGGCGGAACAGCGTCAGTACCAGCAGCAGGGCCGGGAACGAGGAGAACTGGAGCGGGTGGGTGGTGTACATGGCGATCAGCAGCACCATCAGTGCCGCCGCCATGTTGATGATGATCAGGAGATCCAGCAGCAGCTCCGGCAGCGGCACGATCATCACGCCGAGGATGACCGCCATCGCGACGGCCAGCAGGACGTCGCTCTGCTTGAGGACCCTGGCCAGGCCGGCGCTGAAGCTGCCGCCCGCCGGGGCTTGCATCACCTGGGCCATCTCAGGCTCCCACGCTCGCCGACCGGAGCGGCCGGAGCTTCAGCGAGTAGATGTAGGCGAGGATCTGCGCGACGCCCTGGAACAGGTCGTACGGGATCTCCTGGTCCACCTCGACGGCGGCGTAGAGGGCGCGAGCGAGCGGCTTGTTCTCGACGACCGGCACGTTGTGCTCCCGTGCGAGCTGCTTGATCCGCTGCGCGATCAGGTCCTGACCCGTGGCGATCACCTTCGGGGCGCCCATCTCGTCGCCGCGATATCTCAGAGCAACGGCGAAGTGGGTCGGATTGGTGACGATCACATCGGCCTTCGGCACGTTTTGCATCATCCGTGACATCGCGATCTGCCGCTGCCGGCGGATCGCCGCGCGGATCTCCGGCGAGCCCTCAGACTGCTTGTACTCTTCCTTCACTTCCTGCTTCGTCATCCGGGCGCCGCGCAGGAACTCCCAGCGCTGGTAGCCGTAGTCGGCCATCGCCAGCACCAGGAACGCCCCGCCGACCGTGAACGCCGTCGAGAATGCCGTGTCCACGAACAGGCCGAGCGAACCCGCCATGTCCGCGCCCGAGAGCGAGAGGAAGATCGGAAAGCTGTCCATGTACGTGCGGTAGAGCAGCCAGCCGACGATCCCGAGCTTGACGGTCGTCTTGAGCAGCTCGACGACGATCCGCATCGAGAAGAGGCGCTTAAAGCCGTCCAGCGGGTTGATCCGGCTCAGGTCGGGGGTCACCAGCTTGCCGGAGAGGACGAGCCCGGACTGCGCGACGTTCGCGATCACGCCGATCAACGCCGCTGCGACCAGCAACGGGGCCAGGATCGTTATGAAGGCGAGCCCGAGGGTCATCGACAGGTTCATCAGGTCGGTGTCCGTCAGGTCCGGGCGGCTGAGGTTGACCAGCCCGTCCGTGAGCATGACCTGCATCTGGGTCCAGGACATCCCGCCGAACGCGTAGAGCGTCAGCACGCACCCGAGGATGCCGGCAGCGGACGCCACCTCGACGCTCTTGGTGACCTTCCCCTCATCGCGAAGGTGCTGGAGCTTACGCGGTGTCGCGGCCTCTGTTCGTTCCTCGCCTGCCATGCCTGCGCTCGTGACCTTCCCTGGATGACTCGCCCCCGATCTCTCGGGGTGCGCACCGCTTCCGTCATGCTAACGACGGAAGCGAGCGTGTCAGCAGGGCCGAACGGCCCGGTTAGCGCAGCCAGACGGACCAGGCCGCGGCAGTACGTCGGTACCTCACGAGGCCCATCAGGGCGGTGCCAGCTCGACAGGAGCCCAACGCGTCGAGATGCCCGGCAGGTACAGCAGCACCCGAATCATCGGTCTGGGCCACGAAGGCAAGGCGGGGTCAAAGAACCCCAGGATCACGGCATGAGGCGCCGTGGGTCAGTTGCGAGAAATCGCACCCAGACCGCCGTCGGCTCAATGCCCTGGTGCTTGAGGCTCTCAAGCAGCTGCTGCAGGTCTGGATTCGCGGCGACGACAGCTCCCTCCCGAACCGCCACAAAGTGGTCGGGGAACTGCTGGAGCAGCTTGCCGTAGTGGTCGCGCCAGAAGTCCTGTTCGCGCGCTGCCGCCTCCAACGCCTCTCGGGACTCCTCCAGGCCTGGAATATGGGCTAGCACAACGGGCCTCCTTCGCGTTCCACGCAGCAATGGCGATCGTCTGCGCCAACTCGTGACTGCACATGCTATGCCCCAGCGATAGCTGCCACCAGGGCGTCGCACTATAGATGATCGACAGGACTGAGTCCCAAGCTCCACCATTACGCCAATGCAGACACTGGTGGAACGGTGGAAACCCTGAAAGGTGGTGGTTGAGCCTCACCTTGACATTATCGCATCCAGGGCAGTCCCACTATCACCAGGGCGACAGTTCCAACCGTGGTGCAGAGCAGGATGCTACGGGAGCGGAGTGCCCGCCAGCGTGGACATGACGGTCGGCACGGTCCGGAACAGCGCTGTCAGGCGCGGCACGATCACCGGCAGCGCCAGCGCCAGCGCAACGAGCCCGAGCATCATCTTGGCCGGCATCTCCAGCGCGAACAGGTTGAACTGGGGCGCCACCCGGGCGAGCAGTCCGAGCGCCAGGTCCGCCAGCAGCAGTGCCGCCAGGACCGGCAGCGCCAGCTTCAGCCCGGCCGAGAAGAGGCCGGACGAGAGCGTGAGGAGCGTCTCCAGAGATCCCGGCAGCCGGGTGACCTTGCCGACCGGCACGGTCTCGAACAGCTGCATCAGACCGATCAGGAAGAGGTGGTGGCCGTTGATCTGGACGAACACCAGCAGCGCGAACGCCATGATGAAGCTCTCGACCACACCGCCGGCGCCCCCGCCGCCTTCGAACATCGGGTTGAGCGTCTGCGCGAACGAGAAGCCGCTGTTGATGCCGATCAGGCCGGCCATGAATTGGATCGAGCCGAAGATCAGGGTGATCGCGAAGCCGGCCAGCAGGCCGACCATCAGCTCCGCGGCGATCTCCAGCGGCCCGACGTCGGCCGGCGCCTCGTACGGCCCGCCGACCGGGAACAGCACCAGCGTCGCGAACAGCCCGATCCCGATTCGGCCGGGCATCGGCACTCTCGCCGAGCCGAGCAGCGGGTTGAACATGATCGCGCCCAGCACCCGGATCGCCGCCAGGACGTAGAACGTCACGTACGAGGCGGTGAGCGCCGCCAGGTCCTCAGTCGGAGCGGTCGGCTGGAGCGTGGGCACGTCCGTGGGCATCGTGGTGGTCTGCCTTAGCGGACCATCGCCGGCAGCATCGAGAACAGGTTCGAGGTGTAACTGACCAGGCTGGACATCAGCCACGGCCCGGCCACCAGCATCGCCGCGAAGACCGCCAGGATCTTCGGGACGAACGTCAGGGTCTGCTCGTTGATCTGGGTCAGCGCCTGGAAGACGCTGATCAGCAGCCCGACGACAAGCGCGGCGCCCATCATCGGGGCGGCCAGCAGGACGGTCATCAGCAGGGCGTTGCGCCCGACTTCCAGTGCGAACAGCTCGTTCATCGTCGTCGATCCTTCAGGCGGTGAAGCTCGTCACGAGCGACCGCGAGATGAGATACCAGCCGTCCGCCATCACGAACAGCAGCACCTTGAACGGCAGGGAGATCGTGGTGGGCGGGAGCATCATCATGCCCATCGACATCAGGGCGCTCGAGACGACTATGTCGATCACCACGAACGGCAGCAGGATCAGGAAGCCCATCTGAAACGCCGTCTTCAGCTCCGAGATCATGAAGCTCGGGATGATGACGTACATCGGGACGTCCTCTGGCGTGTTCGGCTGCTCGAGCTTGCCGAGCGAGATGAACAGCGCCAGGTCGCGTTCGCGGGTCTGCTTGAGCATGAACTCGCGGAGCGGGGCGCTGCTCCGGCCGATCGCGTCGTTCATGCTGATCTCGTTCGCCATGAACGGCTGGAGCGCGTCGTCGTTGATGTCGGTCCAGACCGGGGCCATCACGAAGACGGTCAGGAACAGCGACAGCCCGAGGACGATCTGGTTCGGCGGCAGCTGCGGCATCCCGATGGCGCTGCGGGCGAACGAGAGGACGATCGCGATCCGGATGAAGGAGGTGACCATCATCAGGATCGCCGGCACCAGGCTGAGCACAGTGAGCAGGAGCAGGAGCTGGACGCCGACCGACATACTGTCGCCGCCCTCCGGCCCGCCGACCTGGACCCGCACCGACGGCAGCGCACCGTTCCCGTTCCCCGAGCCGGTTCCGCAACCGCCAAGCAACAGGCCGATGCCGGCCAGCCCGAGCACGAGCAAGGTCGCTCGTGGGCGTCGTGTCCAGCTCCCTCGTCTCCCAGCCGCGGTGGTGCAGCCACGGCCCATTCGGCGCTCCTCGTTCACGTCCATGTCCCTGCGCTCTCCCGTCCCCGGGGGTCGGAGCCGAATTCCTTGTCATCGTAACGACCGGTTCGGCGATCTCAGCAGGGCGGGAAGGCCCGGTCCCGGCAGTCATTCGGACCGGGCGCCGCCAGTACGTTCGTACCGCCTCTGGATGACAGGGGGCCGGGCCCTGCGGCGCTCGCCGCTCGAAATGTGTGACGCAGGTCACCGCGATCTGAGATCCTCGCGACGTACACTCGTACCCGGCCGGACCGGGCCAGACCCCGTACCGCAAACTCGTATCACCGTGTCGCGGACGTCGTGATGGGAAGACGACCATGCGCCTGTGTGCCGCCCTCCTCGTGTGTCTCGTGGTGTTGCTGGGTACCGCGCGCGTCGCGCCACCGGCTCGGGCCCAGGAGGAGCCGCTGGCGATCGGCGATGTCGCGGTGGTCCCGACCCGGCGCGATCTGCGCGTCTCGCCGCTCGCGGATGGGGCTGCCACCCGTGCGCCTCAGGTCAATCAGGACCTCCCGACCGCGCAGCCCGGCGCTCCGACCGCCCCGCCGCGCCCGACGATCGCGGCGCCGTCGCCGGTCGACGTCGTCGTCCGCGACGAGATGCGGACGGAAGCGTTGTTCTGGCCTCGGCGCTGCACGACGGCGAACAACACCGGTACGTATGAGGAAGATGGGCTGCGGCTCCGCATCACCGGCCGCTGCCAGGGGTCCTCCCTGAGCGCCACCATCGAAGCGCAGCAGCCCGACGTGACGATCGGCGACGGTGAGGCCCGCGTGGAGTTCCGGATCGAGCGGGGCTGGGACCGTGCCCGCGTTAACGTCATGCTGCTCGACAGTGGCGAGGGTGCTGCGTATCTCAGCGGCGGCATCATCGCAGCGACGGGTTCCGTCGGGCTGGTTGCGCTGTCGCCGTCCGGCACGTCGGTCCTCGCCACCGAGCACGTCGGCGAGAGTGAGCTGCGCCCTGATACCTGGGCATCGCTGGCGATCCGGCGCGTCGGCGATCGTGCCTGGCTCCTGCTCAACGACAAGGTCGTGTTGACGGCCGACGGTGCCCCCATGAACGCTGGCGCCCCGCTCCCGTGGCTCGCTCGCAACGGGTCCGTCGAGGACGGCGACGAGGTCGTCGCGACGTTCCGCAACTTCACCGCGTCGACGCTCGAACGTGGTGACGCGGACCGTGGGGTCACTCGGGCGCCGCGCCCGGTTGTCGATCCGCGCTACGAGCGGATCCTGTCGTTCGTCCGTTCCGACCTGGTCGACGACCCCGGCACCGATAACGCGGCGGCCGAACGCCGCGCGATCGGCCGTGCCATTTTCGAGATGATCGAGGCGACGAACGTCCACCTCGAGGTTGCTCCACTGCAAGACATGACGGCTGCACGCTTTCTCGCCTATCGCCGCGTGATGGAGGTCGACGAGCGCTTGATGACGTATACGCCGTACGTCGCGACGATGCTCCTCTTACACGAGATCGTCCACGCGCACCAGGAGCGCATCGGACAGCCGAGCGGCTGCTTCGAGCGTGAGGTTGACGCCGTCAAGTGGCAGACCCGGCTCTGGCGGGCCTGGTTCGGGCCGAACGGCAAGATCCCGCCAGGCGATCAGATCGAGACGAACTTCACGGTCAGGGTCCGGCTGGAGAACGCCGGGCAGCTCGAACAGGCCGTTCGCGAGGTCTACCGCGAGCAGTGCGCGAACGCGTGAGCGTCGTGACCGGACGTCGGCCCTGCCGACGTCGCGTGATCGCTGGGAGAAGCGTCATGAGTAGGCCCGCGCCACTGCCTGACGCCGGTTTTGATGCCTCTGTCGGGGCCCATCACAACTGGGATCCGGTGCAGGGCAGGTGGACAAAAATGTCTTGACGTAAGCCCTGCCCTCTGCGACGATCTCTGTGGGGTGAGCACCAGATACAGTTGTGCGAGAGCCAGGAGGAGTGGTCTGACCCATCGGCGGGTTGCGGATCTCACACTCGCGGCGGGGTCGGGCGCATTCCCGAGCGTGTGGGATGTGTCGCCGCCGTCAGGAGCAGGCGCATCCCATGCGCACGCTGACCACCAGCGCCAGGGGTGACCCGGCGCTCCAACAGGCGCTCACCAGGCTCCAGCTCGTCAACGAGATCGCAGCCGAGGTCGTGGCCGACGTCGATCGTCGGCGCGTCGCGGCGATCCTGCACCACCACGCCCAGCACCTGCTCCAGCTCGAAGACGCCCTGCTGATCGTCCAGGAGCCGTCAGGCGCGCTGCGGCTCGTCGTTCCCGAGACCGAGCGCGAAGTCTCCGGCAGCGACGTCCCCGCCACCAGACTGTTCGCCGGCGGCCTCGTCGCCGAGTGCATGCGCGTCCGGACCACCAGAATCCTGCGCGACACCTCGGATGCGTGCCAGGTGCCGCTCGCGCCGTTCGAGCAGACCCTCGTCTCGCGGGGCGCCGCCGCCCTCGCCGCGGCGCCACTCGTCGGCCAGCGCGTCGTCCACGGCGCCATCCTCTTCTGGGCGCTCGATGCCTCCGCGTTCCACCAGGAGGCCCGCCGCACCATCGCGATGGTCGTCCCGCACGTCGTCAACGCCCTGACGATGGCGAGCCTCGTCGAGCAGGTCGAGACGGGCTCGCCGACCGATCCGCTGACCGGACTCCCGAATCGGCGCTGGTTCGAGCGCCGGCTGGACGAGGAGCTCGACCGGGTGCGGCGGTACGGGCGGCCACTCAGCCTGGCGCTTTTCGACCTGGATCGCCTCGACCTGGTCAACAATCGGCTGGGGCCAGCCGCCGGTGACGATGTGCTGCGCCGCCTCGCCGCGCTGCTCCGGGCCGAGCGCCGCTCGACCGACCAGCTCTGCCGCTACGGGGGCGAAGAGCTGGCGATGATCCTGCCGGAGACCCGCCCCGACGACGCTGTAGCGCTCGCCGAACGGATCAGGACTCGGGCCGACGCCGGTGCACTCGGGCACCACCCGAACGGCTTGCCGGTCACCGTCAGCATCGGCCTCGCCGGCGCCGGCCCGAACCGCGATCGCCCGGCGGCGCTCTTCGCCGCCGCCAACGATGCCCTCTACCGCGCCAAGGCCGCCGGCCGCCACCGGGTCCGCCTGGCGAACGATCCGATTCCCGGCGCGGCCGAGGAACAGCGCGCCGACTCCGACCAGGTTGACGTCAGCCGCGACCCATCCGTGAGGATCGAGCAGCGCCCGATCTGATTCAGCCGTACTCGGCCTTGCGCCGCATCGCGAGGATGACGAGTCCCATCCCGACGACCACGGCGACCGCGCCGGCGCCGGCCCAGAACGGCTGGCCGGTCATGAAGCTGCCCGGCAGGACGTTCATCCCCTGAAGCATCCAGACGCTGCCGATCAGATCGAGCAGCACGCCCACAATCAGCAACACCCAGTGCATCTGCATCGTCAGCGCCACGACATGAGAGATTAGAACGCCGCCAGGCGGCGGGCCGCTTCGATCACCTTCGCCGGGTTCGGGATAATCGCGTCCTCCTCCGGACCGTTGTACGGCAGATGGCAGTCGTCAGCCGCGACCCGCACGATCGGCCCGTCCAGCTCCATGAACAGCTCCTCGGCGATGAACGCTGCTATCTCCGCGCCGATCCCCATCGTCTTGTTCGCCTCGTGCAGCACCAGCACCTTGCGCGTCTTGACTACCGTCTGGGCGATCGCCTCGTGGTCCATCGGGATCAGCGTGCGCAGGTCCAGGATCTCGACCGAGATGCCCTCGGCGGCCAGCGCGTCGGCGGCCTCCCGGGCGTGGTGAACGCCGACTCCGTACGTCACGATCGAGAGATCCTGTCCCTCGCGGTCCAGCCTGGCCTTGCCGATCGGGATCAGCTCGTCCGGCGGTACCACCTCACGGTACCGCCGGTAGCTCTTCTTATGCTCGAAGAAGACGACCGGGTCGTCGTCGCGGATCGCGCTCTTGAGCAGGCCCTTCGCGTCACGCGGCGTCGCCGGCACCACCACTTTCAGGCCCGGGGCATGGCAGAAGTACGCTTCGACGCTCTGCGAGTGGTACACCCCGCCGCGCACGCCGGCCCCGAACGGCGCCCGGAACACCGCTGGCACGCCGAACCCGCCGACGCTGCGCCAGCGGATCGTGGCGGCCTGGCTGACGATCTGGTCCAGCGCCGGGAAGATGTAGTCCGCGAACTGGAACTCGGCGATCGGCCGCAGGCCCATCATCGCCGCCCCGATCGCCGCGCCGGCGATCACGTCCTCGGCGATCGGCGTGTCGAGCACTCGGAGCGGCCCGAACTCGCCCTGTAACCCCACCGTCGCCTTGAACACGCCGCCCTTCCGCCCGACGTCCTGGCCCAGCACCACGACGCGGCCGTCACGGGTCATCTCCTCGTGGATCGCCTCGGTGACGGCCTGGAGCAGAGTGATGCCCTCGGGGGCCGCGCGGTCCCGCCCCGCCGCTCGATCCAGCGCCACGGTCATGACCGCCCCCCGTAATGCACGCCGTTCCGCTCCCCCTCTCCGCGGCCGTAGGGGCGCAATTCATTGCGCCCATCGACTTCACTGTGCCCATCGGCGGTTAGGCTCTTGAGGTCTACGCCCTCGAACGGCCCCGGCCCGAGCCCGCCGGCCTCCAGCTCCGCAAGCTCCGGGTGCGGCGCATCGCCGGCGTAGAGCCAGCGCCGTGCCCGCGAGCCTTCCGGCTCCGGCAGCGTCAGCGCGCGGTCGGCCTCCTCGAGCGCCCGGGCGTGCGCGGCCCGCGCGAGCTGCTCCTCCTCGCCCGGCTCCAGCAGCCCGTGCTCCAGCAGCTCGGCGCGCAGGCGCGGCAGCGGGTCGTGCGCCTCGGCTTCGGCCTTCTCCGCCGCCGTGCGGTACGCATCGTCGTCCTGCGACGAGTGCGAGGTGATCCGCGGCACCCGCGCCTCGACGATCGAAGGGCCGTCGCCAGCGCGGGCGCGGTCCACCGCCTGCCGCGTCGCCCGGTAGACGGCCAGCGCGTCCGTGCCGTCCACGCTGACGCCGGGCATCCCGTACGCCGCGCCGCGCTCCGCCATCGAGCGGATCGGCATCGTCAGGTGCAGCGGCGTGCTGATCGCGAGCTCGTTGTTCTCGCAGAAGAAGACGACCGGCAGCCTGTGGACGCCGGCCAGGTTCATCGCCTCGTGGGTCGCCCCCTCGGAGGCGGCACCGTCTCCGAACCAGGCCACCGCCACCCGCTCCTCGCCCAGCACGCGGGCTGCGTACGCCGCGCCCACCGCCTGCGGAAGATGGGCCGCGATCTCGCTGGAGACGGACCCGATACGCAGGCGCGGGCTGGACAGGTGCAGGGTCAGCTGCCGGCTGCCAGAGTGCGGGTCGCCTGCCCGCCCGAGCGACCCGACGAACATCTCGAACGGCGTCACGCCGAGCGCCAGCGCCAGCGCCATGTCGCGGTAGTACGGCCAGGCGGAATCGTAGCCGCGCCGGATCGCCGCGCCGCTGGCGATCTGGGCGACGTCATGGCCTCTTGGCGTCAGTACGAAGCTGGCGAGCCCCTGCCGCGCGAGCACCCAGAAGCGCTCCTCGACGGCTCGGGAGAGTAACGTGATCTCGTAGATACGGCGTAGCAGGGCGCGCTCGCCGGCAGTTGCCGGACCGTGTGGCGGACCACCACGCGCCTCGATTTCCAGGGACGTCACCGCCGTCTCCTCCTGCCGGCCACCGCGTCTGGTTGCGCACCGTCGCGCACCGGGTCACAGCACGGGCCAGCCTCGTCGCCGACCCTACCGGCTCGTCGCTGACCCCCCTCACAACTATCGTACCACCGCGCCGGGTGGCCGGGATCAATTGGCGCACATCACAGTTGTCGGCCAGCTGACCGTTCGGTTGGTGGACCGACATCTGGCTGATCGCCTGGTCAGTCGGCTTCTCGGACGGCGACCGAGATCGGGAAGTGGTCGCTGAACCCGTTCTGATTGACTGGCTTCCCCATGCCGCCGAACGGGATCGGCCTCGGGTAGTCGCCCGGCGTGGTCATCTCGGGGAACGACTCGATTCTCGCGCTGTCTTCGACCACGCGCAACGGCGAGCTCTGGGCTAGCAGGCGCCGATTGGCGAGGAACTGATCCAGCATGTTCGGGAAGTTGTCAAAGTAGAACGAGCCCAGGCCCTGGCCCATCAGCGGCCACATCAGGTTGAAGAACTGCGCGGTCCGGGCGTTGACGACCTTCGTCCTGCTACGCAGGCTCAGGGCGTAGTCGACCAGCGACGTGTCGTGTGGCTCGTCGTTGAAGTCGCCCATCGCCATGACCGGCGTGTCGTTCCCCAGCACCTCCAGGATGCGCTGGTGGAAGTAGGCCAGCGTCTCGCCGGCGACGGCGCGGTAGACCGCCGATTCAGCCTCGCCGCCGCTCCGGGACGGCCAGTGGTTCCCGACCAGCACGAACTGCCGGCCGGCCGACGTCGTGAAGTTCACCTGGAGCAGGTCGCGCGTCGCCGTGCGCCGCATCACGAAGTGGCTGAACCGCTCGCCGGCTGTGAACCGGTTCTTGTCGTAGATGAACGCCACGTCGATGCCCCGCTGGTCGTTCGTGTCGGCGTGCACGGCGTCGTAGTTCCGTCCGAGCGGTGCGAGCGCCTGGGCCAGCAAGCGGACGACGTGCTCGTTCTCGATCTCGCAGACCCCGAGGATGTCCGGCCCCTGCCCGCCGTTCATCTTCTGAAGGATCGAGGCCAGTTGCCCGACCTTCCGATCGAGCCGGGCCTGGGTCCATCCCCTCAGGTCTTGCCCGATCGCCCGCTCGAGCTTCTCACTGCGTCGCGGCGAACCCTCGACGTCGAACAGGTTCTCGACGTTCCAGAAGGCGAACTGGTAAGTGGACGGCATCGGCTGGCCTCCCTTGAGCAGACGAGACGAACTCCGCGTCGAGGCACTGCCATTCTACCGCGCTCACGGTCGCGTTGCAGCGCTGATCCGCTCCGATCGTCTGTCACCCTGCTGGTGGCGGCGATCGGTCGTGTGCCATAGTCGCGCCCGTCAACACGTCAGGGTGAGCCATGCCACGCGATAGCCGCCAACCGATCGCCGTCATCTGCGCGCTCGCCGACGAGCTCGTGCACCTCCGTGAGGCGCTGCCGCCCGGCCGCGAAGAGTGGCACGGCAACCGCTGCGTCTGGCACACCGAGCTTGACGGCCAGCCGATCGTCCTGGCGCTCTGCGGTATCGGGATGCTCTCGGCGGCGGCCGTCGCCGAGGCCGTGATCGCCCACTACGAGCCCGCCGCCATCTTCAACTTCGGCTGTACGGGCGCCCACCGCCGCGACCTGCTGCCGGGCGACATGGTGATCGGCGCGCGGGTCGTCGCCTACGACAGCGTCACCCAGGACGCGGACGGAAGTGAAGCGTTCCTCGGCATGCGCTACTTGCGCCGGGGCGTGCAGGAGACGGCGCTCTTCTTCGCGGCCGATCCCGCGCTGCTCGATCGGGCGGTCCGCGTCGCCGCCACGCTGGAGGGCCAGCACGAGCCGTGGCCGATCGGCGTCGAGTGGCCGGACGAGGTGCCCCACCGCTCGCCGATCCTGGTCGTCGGCACCGTCGCCTCCGCCGACCGCTGGAACCGGATGCCGGCCCGGATCGAGGCGCTCGTCCGCCTCCACGACTCCCACTGCGAGGACATGGAGGCCGGCGCGATCGCGCTGATCTGCGCCAGCCACGACGTCCCGTTCCTGACCGTCAAGGACATCTCGAACAACGAGCTGCTCAAGACGACCGACGGCGGCGCCGAGTTCCTGGCCCAGTTCCGCGATCAGCTCGGCCGCCGGGCCGGCGCCGTGGTGCTCGGCATCCTCCGCGACCTGGCCGCCGGGCCTGCCCCTCTCCTACGGTAGGCAGCGGGGAGCGACGATCGGGACCTGTGGATCGCCCACCGGCCGGATGACGTGAGGGGGGCGCACCTTCCCGAGGAAGATCGTCTTGTCACCCTTCGAGCTGGCACCGCACCGCTGGCGTGCGGCGATCCCCCTGATCGTCATCTGTCAGTGTGCGGTGGCGCGGCGGGCAGGTGCACCGCGACGCAGAGCCCCCCAGCGGCCCGGGGGGTGAGCGTGAGGGTTCCGTCGTGTGCCTGGGTGATGCTTTTGACGATGGCCAGGCCGAGGCCGGCACCGACGTGGTCGGTGGAGATGCGTTCGGTGCCGCGAAGAAACGGCTCGACAAGCGTGGAAACGACCTGTGGCGTGAGCGTCTCGCCGGTGTTCTCGACAGTGAGCACCGCACGCTCGGGGTGAACGCTGGTCGTGACCCACACGGTGCCCCGTTCCGGCAGATTGTGGACGATCGCGTTGTGCACGAGGTTCGTCGTCATCTGCAGCAGGAGCGCGTGTGAGCCGATGGTGGGGGTCACGTCGCCGGAGGTCTCGATGGTGAGGCCGCGTCGTTCTGCGAGGGGGAGGAGCGTTTCCGTGGCTTCTTCGGCTATGAGGGACAGGTCGACGTGTTCTCGGGTGAAGGACCGTTGGTCGGCGCGGCTGAGCAGGAGCAGTGCTTCGGTGAGGTCGATCGCTCGGGTGTTGACGGCGTGGAGGCGGTCGACAAGCTCGCCGCTGTCGCGGTCCGGGTCGTTGCGGGCCACGTCGAGCAGTGTCTGCGCGATCGCCAGCGGGGTGCGCAGTTCGTGTGAGGCATTCGCGGCGAATCGCTGCTGTTCGGCGACGTGGGCTTCGAGCCGCGCGAGCATGGCGTCAAAGGCGTCGGCGAGCTCGCGGAACTCGTCGTTGCGGCCTTCCAACTCGATCCGGTGGGAGAGCGATCCGGTCGCGGCCAGGCGTGTGGCGTCGGTGATGCGAGTCAGCGGGGCGAGCATCTGGCCGGCGAGAAGCCGCCCTCCCAGCAGCCCGAACACCAGCAGGAACGCCAGCACCGCGGCTGCCCTCGCAGCGACATCGCGCAGGAGGTCGGGAACGAAACGACCGACGGCGATGACCGCGGCGTCGGGCACATAACTGAACACCCACATGGCCGCGAGCATCAAGGCACCGGCGAACATGAGGAAGCCGGCGTAGCTGAGGGTGAGCTTGAGGCGAACGCTCAACCCGGACGCCCTATCCACGGCCGTCTTCCTCACGTCCGGTGCCGGGTGCTGTGTCGATGCGGTAGCCGACGCCGGCCACCGTGGCGATGATCCAGGGTTCGCCGAGCCTTTTGCGCAGTGCCGAGACCGTGATGCGCACGGCGTTGGTGAACGGGTCTGCGCTCTCATCCCACGCCCGTTCCAGGAGTTCTTCGGCGCTGACGACACCACCTTCGGCAGCGACGAGGACTTCGAGCACGGCGAACTGCTTCCGGGTGAGCGCGACGTAGCGGCCGTCGCGGTAGACCTCGCGTCGGAACGGGTCCAGCCGCAGGCCCGCGATCTCTCGCACGGGCGGCCTGGTGTGGGCGCGCCTCCGGTCGAGCGCTCTGAGACGGAGCACGAGCTCTCGGAGCGCGAACGGCTTCGTAAGGTAGTCGTCGGCGCCGAGCTCGAACCCGGAGGCCTTGTCGTCGAGCCGGTCGGCAGCGGTGAGCATGAGGATCGGCATGCCGCTGCCGGAGGCGACGATGCGTCTGGCAATCTCGTCACCGGAGGGCCCGGGGATGTCGCGGTCGAGGACGGCGATGTCGTAGGCGTTGACGCTCAGCAGCTCCAGGGCGGTGTCGCCGTCGCCGGCGATGTCGGCGGCGATCGCTTCCAGGCGCAGGCCATCGCGAATGGCCTCTGCCAGATACGGCTCGTCCTCGACGATCAACACACGCATGCTCTCGATGCTAGCAAGCTGGTACATATCGCCGGCGTATTGAGAACCAGTCACACGGTTTCTGATGGCCTTTCTCCCGAAGGGCGAACCCTTCGGTTCCTTCGTGACAGTCCACCAGACCGCTCGCACGGGCCATTCTGGGGTCACACCCTCGTGCAGAACATGTGATCGGTCCGTAACGGGAAACCCCTGCCAGAACGCCTGTTCGCGTCATACCATCCTGATGTGCACATGCACGCCGTCGCGGGCCACGGCCACGTCGAGCGCCTCGGCTGGCCGAGACCACGCAGTCCAGGTGGCGTGCGGGGAGATCGCGGATGCCACGGACGGTACACGCCATGCGGCCCCTTCGGTATTCCATCAACATCACGTTGGACGGATGCTGCGATCATCGGGCAGGGTCGACGGACGATGAGTTGCATCGGTACTGGGCCGAGAGCCTCGCGCAGGCCGATGCCCTCCTCTTCGGCCGGGTAACCTACGAAATGATGGAGTCAGCGTGGCGGCGGCCGGCAACGGGCGTGTGGCCTGATTGGATGGCCGACTGGATGCACCCGTTCGCCGAGACGATCGACGCGGCAAAGAAGTACGTCGTGTCGAGCACCCTGGACCGGGTCGATTGGAACGCGCAGCTCGTGCGCGGGGATCTGGGGGAGGCCGTTCAACAGCTCAAGGGGGAGCCGGGTAGGGGCCTGTTCCTGGGAGGCGTGAAGCTCCCGCTGGCGTTGGCGGAGCTGGGATTGATCGACGAGTACGAGTTCGTCGTGCATCCCAGACTCGCGGGCCACGGGCCGACGATCTTCGCCGGGCTATCGACGTATGTCGACCTGAAGCTCGTGAACCGGCGGGAGTTCGGCTCGGGGGCGGTAGCGATGCGGTACGAGCCGAAAAGGTAGCCATCCGACGTGTTAGCCCGAGTCGGCCCCATCGTCGAGCAGCTCAGGCCAGGTCTCCCAAACTCTCGACCAACCTGGCGATGGCCGGATACGAGCCGGGGCCTATCGTCAGCGTATCGAAAACCAGATACGTGCTGGCAACACCACGCTGCCTAGTCTGGGGGCATGACCTACAGCCAGCCAGCACGTACACCGTCTCGTCGGGTTCCCAGGATCCTCGTCGCCGGCCTGCTCGTCGTCAGCGCGGCGATGGGCGCGGCCCTCGGTTACCAGGTGCAGGCGTCCTCGTCCTCGGCGGCCGCATCACCCATCGACGTCGCTCCTGGTGAGCAGCCCCGGCCGCGACTTCCGCCTCCACGAGCAGCGGGTGAGGCCGCGCCACCCGGCGGCGTCCCTCGCAGCGAGCGCCGCGGTGCGCCTGGCGAGGATGACGGTGTCGTCCCTGACGGCACGACGGTCCTTGACGACGAGATTCCGGGTGTAGCGAGGCTCAATCCAGCGCTCCTCAGTGCCCTGCGCCGGGCCGCGGCCGATGCCAGGAACGACGGGATCACGCTCTACGTCACGAGCGGCTGGCGTTCCCCGACGTACCAGGAACAACTCCGCCGTGAGGCGATCTCCGAGTACGGCTCGGAAAAGGAAGCTGCCCGATGGGTGGCCGCCCCTGACACGTCTGCTCACGTGTCGGGGGACGCGATCGACATCGGGCCCTCCGATGCCACGGCGTGGCTGTCCAGGCACGGCGCCACGTACGGGCTCTGCCAGATCTACCGCGGCGAACCCTGGCACTTCGAGCTGCGCCCCAAAGCGATCGATCGCGGCTGCCCGTCCATGTATGCCGACCCGACGCACGATCCAAGGATGCGGCGGTGACCGGCGCGCTCGGCAGAGCACCGGTGACAACGCAATCACCACACTCGGGGAGAGCACATGAGGAGAACACGACAGCCGCTGGCCGCCCCTGTCACGGTCGCCCCGATCAGTGCGGGCAATTCGAACGTAGCTCACGTCGGTCCTACACACATCGTGGGTGGCACAGCGTGGACATTCTCGAGGTAAACAACCTGTCGAAGGTGTACGGAGAAGGCGACACACAGATCAAAGCGCTGGACAGCGTCAGCTTCGGCGTGAAAAAAGGGGAGCTCGTCGCCATCGTCGGCCCTTCCGGCTCGGGCAAGTCGACCCTGCTGCATATCCTGGGCGGGGTGGATACGCCCAGCTCCGGCCAGGTGCTGGTGGACGGCACGGACATCTCGGCGCTCGACCAGACGAAACTGGCGATCTTCCGCCGCCGGCAGATCGGCCTCATCTACCAGTTCTACAACCTGATCCCGATCCTCAACGTCGAGGAGAACATCACCCTGCCGCTGCTCCTGGATGGGCGCAGCCTGGACAAGGCGCGCCTCGAGGAGCTCGTCGCCACACTTGGGCTCTCCGACCGGGTCAGACACCTGCCCAACCAGCTCTCCGGCGGGCAGCAGCAGCGCGTCGCCATCGGTCGTGCGCTGATCAACGACCCCGCGCTGGTGCTGGCCGACGAGCCGACCGGCAACCTGGATAGCGCCACTTCCCGGGAGATCATCTCGCTGCTCGAGCTCTCCAACCGGCGCTACCGCCAGACGCTGATCGTGGTGACCCACGACCGCGATATCGCTCTCCAGGCCGACCGCGTCATCACCTTCGGCGATGGTCGCATCGTGCGTGACGAGGCGGTGCGGGCATGAACGTCCTGACAACGTACACCCTGAAATATCTGAAACTGAACAGGAAGCGTACCGCGGTGACCGTCCTGGGGGTGGTCCTGTCCTCCGCCCTGATCTGCGGCGTGTTCCTGCTGGGGGTGAGCTTCCAGCAGGTGATGATCGACCACGAGATCTTCATGTCGGGGGACTGGCACGCCCGGTTCCACGCCGTGCCCTCTGCGCAGGCGAAATCCGTCACCGAACACAGCGCCGTCCAGACGGCCATGCTCAGCGGGCCGCTCGGGAGCGCCACCTACGGCAGCCGCAACACCGTTCGGCCCTATCTGTATGTCACCGCCCACGACGCGCTTTCATTCCAACACCACCCCATCAAGCTGATTTCCGGACGCTTCCCCCAACGAGGGGACGAGCTGCTCGTTTCGGGGGTGATGGCCAGGGACTCCGGCCTGGACTTGAAGCCCGGTTCCACGGTGCACCTGGCCTTTGGCGAGCGGAATTTCCCCGACTACGATGCGTTCGTCAAGGCATGGGGAGGAGAAGCATACGTCGCTTTGCACGGTGCGGAAACCTTCACCCCGTCCGTTTCCAGAACCTACATGGTGGTCGGCGTGATGGCGCCGCCGGTCGACGAGACCAGCATGCCCGCGGCGTTCCCGGCCTTGACGTACCTCGACCCGGCGCACCTGGCGGCCGCGGACACCGTGGACGTCGCGATCCTGGCCCGCGATCCGCGCAGCATTCACACCAGTGCGCCGGAGATGGCGAACGGCGCCGGGTTGGCGGTGATCGCGGGTCCGGATGGCCAGCCGGCGAAGGAGAGCATCTCGTACAACGAGCGACTGCTGCCCTGGTTGGGCGGCAGCGGCCGTTCCAACTACGTGCGCTTCTTCCTGGCGATCATCGCCACCCTCATCGTCCTGATCGTGTGCGGCTCGGCACTGCTGATCTACAACGCGTTCGCCATCTCGATCGGCGAGCGCAAGAAGCAGTTCGGCATGTTCGCCAGTGTGGGCGCCACCTCGGCGCAGATCCGCCGCGTGGTACTGACCGAGGCCGGGGTCATCGCGGCGATCGGCATCCCGCTCGGCATCCTGGGCGCCATCGCCGGGGTCGCGATCCTGCTGAAGCTCACTCAGGGGATCGTCTCCCAGCTGATCGTCGACGCGGAGCAGGGGATGCCGCTGGTGGTCTCGCCGCCGGTCATCGGACTGACGGTGCTGTTCTCCGCGGCGACCATCCTGCTCTCGGCCTGGACCCCCGCCCGGCGCGCCGCCCGGGTTTCGCCCATCGACGCCATCCGCCAGAGCGGCGAGATCCAGGAGGGCAAGCCGCTCAACCTGCGCACGAGCCCGCTGATCCGGCGCGCATTCGGGTTCGAGGGCGAGCTGGCGCTCAAATCCCTCAAGCGCGACCGCAAGAAGTACCTCACCACGGTGCTCTCGCTCATGCTCAGCATCGTCCTGTTCGTCGCCTTCAACGCCCTGATGCTGTACACCGACACCACCCATCGCATGGCGAGCAAGGCGATGAACTGGGACCTGCAGATCGACCTGGACTACCGCCAGAGCCACGCCAACGGTTTTGCCGACCTGGTCAGCCAGCTGCCAGAGGTGCAGCGGGTTTCCTACATACGCTGCTCCCACGAGGAGTACGTCCCCCCGCGCGCGGCGATCACCGACCCGGCGTACCAGGCCCTGCAGGAGCTGAACAGCCTTCAGTTTGAAAATGTACCCCGCGCGGTAGAAGGCGGTACCTACGAGTTTGTGTTCAAGGTGTGTGCCGTGGGGCCGGCCGAGTTCAACCACTACGCCACGCAGCTCGGTCTGGACGTGCAGCAGTATTCCGATCCATCCGCGCCGCGGGGGATCCTGCTCAACCACACCACCCTGCGCCAGGGCGGCAAGCTGTACGACTTCGACCTGTTCAACCTGAAGCCGGGCGATACGATGTCTGCCTCCAGGATGTCTGGCTGGTCCTCCCCCCAGACCGGGGACGAAACACCGGCCAGCCTGACGTGGACGGTGGGCGCGGTCGCCCGGGAGACGCCCCTGGGTTTTCTGGGGGTGGGGCTGGTTCCGCTCATGATCGTCTCGGACGCCGTCTTCGACGGTTTGAGCGACCGGATGCAGCAGCTGGGCCCGATCAACGCCGGGCACATGACCGTCAAGAGCGACGACCCGGACGCGGCGGTGGGAGCCATCGAACGGCTCTCCAAGGCCACGGCCGGGGGCAACATCTCGTACTACTCGATGAAGGAGCACAATCGGAGCCAGTACCTGCAGACGATGATGATCAACCTGTTCTTCTACGGGTTCTTGACCCTGATCACGCTGATCGGGGTGACCAACATCGTCAACACGCTGGATACCAACATCAAGCTGCGCCGGCGCGAGATCGCCATGCTCAGATCGGTCGGGCTGACACCGGCTGGCTTGCTGCGCATGCTGTGCTACGAGAGCCTGTTCTACGGGCTGATCGCCCTGCTCTACGGTTTGCCGATCGGGATCGCCGTGAGCGTGTTCATCTACTACCAGTTCGACGGGGTGAGTACCTTCGCCTTCACCCTGCCCTGGGGCGCGATCCTGGCCTGCATCGGCGGCGTCATGGCGATCGTCTTCGCCACCATGATCGTCTCCGGGGCGATGATCCGCAACGACACCATTGTGGATACGATCAAGGCAGAGAATCTGTGAACGGGCGTTGCCTGAAGGTCCTCGGATGCCGCCTGCCGTGGCATCGCGAACGGTATGCGCAGCACGTTTGCCACGGTCCCGGGAGAGGGGCCGGGGGTGAGGGCTACTCTCGCCTCTCCAGCGCGATGACCGGGATCACCCGCGTCGTCTTCTGCTGGTACTCCCCGAAGATCGGCGTCGTCTCGACTTGTTTCGCGTACAGCCGGTCGCGCTCCTCGCCGGTGACCACCACCGCCGTCGCCTCGTACGTCTCGGTCCCGACCTCCACCGTCACCGCCGGGTTGGCGACCAGGTTGTGGTACCAGTCAGGATTGGTCGGCGCCCCGGCCTTCGAGGCGAAGACGAACCGCCGATCGCCCTCTTGCAGGTAGACCAGCGGCGTCGTCAGCCGCCGGCCGGACTTCGCGCCGGTCGTCGTCAGGAGCAGCACCGGCCGCCCCTCGAACCTGCCGCCGACCCTTCCGCCGTTCGCTCGGAACTCCTCGATCAGCGCCGCGTTGAACGCCTTCCTGTCTGCCGGGCTCGTCACAGTAGCCTCCCTGATCTGCACCGCGCGCGGACGTTCCGATGGGTCAGGGTCCGACTCGCGGAGTTTATCCCGACGTAGGAGGGACTCGCGGTACGGCTGGACCCTGCCTCTTATTCTGGCTATCGTGCCGCGCCGCGCTCGAAGCGGTCGTGCGCCCGCTCGATCGCCGCCTGGCCCTGGGCTTTCGTCTCGGCGACGTTCGCCACGACCGCGTTGTACGACCGGTCGAGTGATTCGAGCGAGCCCTGGAACTTCGGCATCACGTACCGCGCGAACAGCTCGTAGCTCCGGCGCGTCGCCTCCGGGTTGGCGTACTCGTTCGCCCGGAACAGCAGGCCGCCGAAGCCGTCCGTCGCCTCCTGCAGCCGCTCGATCGCCGCGATGCAGTCGTCCGGCGACCCGATGATCCACTGCCCGCTATCTGAGAGCTGCTCGATCAGCGTCTCCTCGTTGTCCGGCTCGGGGACGTTGTGGCGGTTGCCTAGCGCATCGACCCAGTACTTGCGCAGGAACTCGGTCCCGCCTTCCTGGACGTCCGCCAGCGCCTCCTTCCGGGTTGGCGCCACGTGCAGCGGCGTGACGATCCGCCACTCGGCCTTGTTCATCGTCTTGCCGTGCTTCGCCGCCGTCTCTTCCGCGATCGCCCACTGCTGCTTCGGATCGACTGCCCCGCGCAGCCCGACGGTGACGCCGAGCGAGAGCACGCCGGCCCCGTGCTTGCCCGCCAGCGTCACGCCGGCCGGCGACTGCACTGAGGCGACGGCGATCGGGAAGTGCGGCTTCGTGTACGGCCGTAGGTGCAGCGTCGCGTTGGCCAGCTCGAACCAGTCGCTCTTGTGGGTGATCGGTTCGGTCTCGGTCAGGAGCCGCATGATGACGTCGAGCGACTCCTCCATTCGCTCGCGCAGGCTGGTCGTCGGGATGCCGAGCATCTGGGCGTCGCTGTAGAGCGCGCCCGGCCCGACACCGAGCATCACCCGCCCCCGCGTCAGGTGGTCCAGCAGCACCATTCGGTTCGCGATCATCAGCGGATGGTGGTACGGCAGGCTGATGACGCCGGTCCCGAGCATGATCCGGCGCGTCCGCTGCGCCGCGATCCCCATGAACACCTCTGGCGAGGCGATCGTCTCCCAGCCGGCGCTGTGGTGCTCGCCGACCCACGCCTCGTCGTAGTCCAGCTCGTCGAGCAGCTCGATCAGCCGCATGTCGCGCTCGAGGGAGAGCGTCGGGTTCTCGTAGTGGCGGTGGAACGGCGCCAGGAAGATGCCGAACTTCATGCGGTCAGGGCGGTACATGGCGCGTCTACCCTCCGTGAGATGCCGAGCGCGTCGTGTGTGATCGCCCACTATAGCGGGCGCAAGGCTTACGCCCCTACGTAGCGGGCGCAAGCCTTGCTCCCCTACCGCCTGCGCTTGATCTCGACGGAGTCGGCGTGGAACAGTTGCTCGTGCTGCTTCTCGCCGTCCGCCTCCAGGTAGTCGCCCACCTGGATCGACGAGCAGGCGTTTTGCGCCTCCGGCTTGAGGAGCTTGACCTCGACGGCGCCGTCGCGGTTGGCGATGACGACGGCCGGCCACGCCAGGTCGCAGCGGGTCTCGATCACGTCGCCTTCGACCGAGTCGTCGTCTTTGTTGCCCTGGTTGGTCCGGGCACGCTGGCGCCGCTCCTCCTCGGTCTCGCGCTCCCGCTCCTCGCGCTCGTCGTCGGCGCTGTCGTCGCCCGGCGAGTCGGTCGGCACCGCGTGCGTCGTGTCCTGGATCGTGACGGTGACCGTCGCCGGCTGCCCGAGCACCGCCCCGCCGGTCGGGTTGGAGAGCGTGACCGTGAACACCTCGTTCCCTTCGAGCAGGCCGTCGTTCAGGATCGGCACGACGATCGTCTTCGTCGTCTCGTTGACCCCGAAGCTGATCGTGCCCGAGGAGGCCGCGAAGTCCTGGCCGGCCTGCGCTGTCCCGTTGGCCGTGGCGTAGCTGACCGAGACGGCGACCAGCGCTGCCGGCTGGAACGTGACGCCCGACGCCGTCTGATTGGCAGTTGGGGACGGATTCGGCCGAACGCTGCCACCCGGGACGTTGCCTGCCGGAACGGTGGCGGCGGCAGGCGACGCTGCCGCGCCAGCCGGGCCGACGCCGGTCCGCTGGACGGCGATCGTCACGCTGCCGGCCAGCTCCGGGACGCTGACGCTGCTCGCGCTCCAGGTGAGCGTACCCCCTGTGTCGTCGTTCGTGATCGTGCCAGCGCCCTGCCCGTCCGCGATGACGAGACCGTTGGTCGGGCCGCTGAGATTGACCAGCACGGTCTCGTTCCCCTCGAGTGTGGGATCAGGGCAGACGGTGACCGTGATCGTCTTGCTGGTCTCGAGCGGCCCGAACGTCAGCGTGCCGCTCGCGGTCAGATAGTCCACGTTCGCAGCACAGGCTGCCGCGCCAGTCGCACCGTTCGGGGCGGGGCCGTCCGCGGTGGCGTACTGGACGGTGCCCCCCAGGGCGGACGGCGGGGCCAGGGTCACCGTGAACGTCAGCGTGCTGGTGCCGGTGTCGCCCTCGGTCACGGCTGGCGGATCGTTGACGGCCAGGCCGGCCACGTCGTTGTCGGTGATGCTGACGGCGACGCTGGCGACGGCAGCATTGTTGTAGAGCGGGTCCGTGCTACTGACCGTGAAGCCGACGGTCTCGTTGTGCGTCCCCTCCGCGATGGCGTCGTCCACGGCGGTGACGGTGACGGCCTGGGGGACGTTCCAGTTGGCGGCGGTGAAGACCAGCGGAGACGGCGCCGTGGTGACCTGGGGGCCAGGGTTCAGCGCGACGCTGACGTTCGCCGTTGGCTGGCTGGTCAGCACCACCGTAAAGCTATCGGTCGCGCCGCCCTCCGTGACCGCCGTCGTACCGCCGCTCTGGGTGACGGTCACGCCGGCCGTATCGTTGTCCGTGATCGCGACGTTGACGCTCGGGATCGCGAGCAGGTTGTAGCCGGAGTCCGCGCTGCTCGTGGTCAGGGCGATGGTCCCGTTGTGCGGCCCCTCCACGACGGCATCGTCGACGGCCGTGACCGTGACGACCTGGGGGACGTTCCAGTTCGCGTTGGTGAAGACCAGCGGGGACGGCAACGCGGTGACCTGCGTGCCCGGGTTGAGGGTGATGGTGACGTTCGAGACTGGCCGATTGTTCAGCACCACCGAGAAGGTGTCAGTTGCGCCGCCCTCCACGACGGCGGTCGTGCCGGCAGTCTGGCTGACGGTGACGCCAGGCGGCGGTGGTGTGCAGTCCAGGCGCGGGTAGGTCTGGCCGTTGCCGGGTCTGGTGTCCGTGATCTGGGTCGCGGACGTTGTCAGGCGCGTCTCGAGCTGGGCCGGCGTGACGGCCTCGCCGACGCTGATCAGGAGCGCCGCGCAGCCGGTGACGTGCGGCGCCGCGAAACTGGTGCCGTCCACGGTGTTGGTGGTGCCGCCGCGCTGGCTCGTGACGATGTCGTCGCCCGGTGCCAGCAGGTCGAGGTTCGTGCTGGCGTTCGAGAAGCCGGAGATGGTGTCCGTCTTCGTGGTGGAGCCCACGGACAGCGCGGTTGAGATGCAGGCTGGCGCCTGCATCTGGGTGGCGCTGCCGTTGTTGCCAGACGAGACGACCGTCAGCGCCGGAGTCGGCGCGCGGGTTCGCAGCGCGTTGATGCTGGCCGCGAACGCCATCGTGAACGCATTCGCGTTGTCACAGTTGCCGGTGAACTGGGCGGCCGTCCCGAGGCTCATGTTGATGACCTGGACGTTCGGCTGGTTGGTGAACACCCAGTCGAGTGCCGCGATCACGTCGGCGGTGGATTGGAACGCGTTGTTGTTGTCCAGCACCTTGACCGCGACGTACTGGGCGTCCGGCGCCATTCCTTCCGAGGCGTGGACGCCATTCGAGGCGATGACGCCGGTCACCCAGGTGCCGTGATTGTGGTCATCCGCGGCCGAGCCAGCGCCCGTCTGACGGTCGGTCCCGTTGGGGCACTTTCCGCCGGGGCCGGCGTTGAGGAAGCACGCCTCGGCGACGAGCCCATCGTTCACGTCCTGGTGCGCGGCGTCGAGCCCCGAATCGAGGACAGCCACGACGACGCCCTGGCCCCGGTTGCCTCGCGCATGCCAATCGTCGCCGCCGACGAGCGGGACGCTCTGGGCCAGGCTGCCGGTACCGCCGACGTCCAGATCCACCTTGACGACGCCGGGGTGGCGTGCCAACGCCTGGATGCCCGCCGCGTTCGCGAGTCCCGCGACGGCCGGCACGGACTGGAACTGGACGGTCTCCTGAAAGTCAGACGAGCTCAGCGTGCTGATAACTGAAGATCGGACCGAGGCGACCTCGGCGCGGCGGGCGGCGGGCTCCAGCGGGGCCGCCGACCTGGCGTTGAGCGGACGGGGATCGGCGAGTGCCGCGATCACCCGGACGCGCGACTGCGTTTGCAGGGCCGGGGCGATCTCCGGCCCGATCTTGGGATCTGGACCGATCGGTTGCTGCGCTCCGATCTCAGGCGGCTGCCCACCGAGCAGCACGGCAACCGCGACGACGACGACCAGCACCCGCGCGACCTGACGGAAGCTCCACACGTCCACCCCGATGCCTCCATGCCGATCAGCACCATTTCAGGCGGACGAGAGAATACGCGGTCCTTCCGTCCATTTCAACCGCTCAGCGCTCCGGCGCATCAGGGCCGTGGGGGACATCGTTAGCGACGCTCGACTCACCCGTTCGCCGAAACGTCGGATGCTGCCCGTGCGTCGATACAATGGCAGTGATGGACGGGATCGAATGACAACGAAGTACCTGAGACGCCCGATCGCCCGGCGGCAGTTCCTGACGCTCGCCCTGCTCGGCGGGCTCGTGCCAGGCGGATTCGCCTCCGTGGTTCGGAGTGAGCCGGGAGCAGCTATGCCCGACACAGGAGCACAGATCCACTCGGTGGGCCGCCTACAGGTCCCGGCCGTGACGCTGCTGCTCGCCACCGACCGTGCGATCAGCAAGACGCGCGACCCGGTCACGTTCGTCCTGGCGCTCGACAACGCCAGCGACCGCGACGTCGTCCTGACGTTCAGCTCCAGCCAGGTCTACGACATCCTGGTAACGTCCGGCGATGTTGCACAGTGGAGCTGGGCGGCGGACCGGGGGTTCGGACAGGTCATCACCGAGCGCACCTATCCGCCCGGCGTGACCCTGCTCGGCCGCGAGACCTGGAGCTGGCACGACCTGACCGGCAAGCCGGTGCCGCCGGGACTGTATCGCGCCCTGCCGTCACTGCTGACCATACCGCCTCAGACCGGGAACACCATCGAGTTGACGCTCGACGTGCAATAGCGAGCGAGCGCGAAGTCGTTTTCCTCCAGGGTGGCGCTCAGCGAGCGCATCCTGTCAGGCGACGGTCGGTGCCCGCTCCGAGCGCAGCCACCACTCCAGGTTCAAGAGCGCCCAGAGCCGCATCGCGTGATCTCGTCGCTCCGTCAGATGCTCGCCGACCAGGCGCTTCACGACCTCCGGCCTGACGATCTCGCGGATCCGGGCGTCCGGGGCCAGGACCGCCTCCTGGAGCAGGCCGCGCAGCTCGTGGCGCAGCCAGGATGCCATCGGCACCTCGAAGCCGCGCTTCGGCGCCTTCACCAGCGCGGCCGGCAGCCGCTCACGGGCGATCTCGCGCAGCAGCGGCTTCGTCTGGAACGCCGAGGCGCGCAGCCGGTCCGGCAGGCTCACCGCCAGCTCGACCAGCACATGGTCGATGAACGGCGAGCGCCCCTCTAGCGAGTTCGCCATCGTCGCGATGTCCATCTTCACCAGGAAGTCGTCCGGCAGGACGTGCGTCGCGTCGGCGGCCATCATCAAGGCGGCCGGCTCGCGGATGCCCCACGACTGGCACTGCTCTACTCGCGCGTCGATCACGCTCCGCGCCTGCTCCTGAACCCCGGCCAGGAACGTCGGCTGGCAGAGCCTGGCGGCGTCGGCGTCCGTGAAGAGGCCGCTCCAGCGGATGTACCGCTCGCGCGGCGGCAGCGCCATCCCCTCCATCAACCGCAGCGCGAACGCCACCGGGCCGCGCCGCTGGCGCGGCGCCGGCGCCATCCTCGCCGCCAGCGGCGCCACCGGCCCGAGCGTCGTCGTCATCCAGTCCGCCATCAGCGCGGCGCTGTACCGGCGGTAGCCGGCGAACGCCTCGTCGCCGCCGTCGCCGTTCAGCACGACCTTCAGGTGCTTGCGAGCCTCACGCGCCACGGCGTTGCTCGGGATCGCCGACGAGTCCGCGTACGGCTGGTCGTACATCGAGACCAGCCGGGTCAGCAGGTCTTCCGGCCGGCGGACTTCGGCGTTCAGGTCCACCAGCACCTCGGTGTGGCGGGTGCCGTACCGATCGGCGACCAGCTTCGCCAGCGGGCGCTCGTCAAACTGCTGGTCCGCGAACCCGATCGAGAAGCTCTGGAGCGGCTCGGCCGACGCCCTGGCCGCCGAGGCCGTCACCAGCCCGCTGTCGATCCCACCGGACAGGAACACCCCGACCGGCACGTCGCTCCGCAGCCTGATCCGCACCGATTCATCGAAGACAGACTTGATCTGCTCGAGGGCGTCCTGACGGCTGCCCGTGAACGTCCCGCCGGGCGGCAGATGCCAGTATCGCTCCAGCGTCTGCGTGCCATCGGCGTCGATCTGGAGCCAGTGGGCCGGCGGCACCGCCGCGATCTCGTTGTACGCCGTCTGGGGGTGCGGCACGAACCCGAAGCAAAGATACTGATAGATCGCCGTCGTGTTGAGCGTCGTCTCGACCCGGCCGTGCTGGAGCAACGCCTTGATCTCGGAGGCGAAGAGGAAGCGGTCGCCAGCGGTGTGGGTGTAGTAGAGCGGCTTCTTGCCGAAGCGGTCACGCCCCACCAGCAGCGAGCGCCGCTTCGTGTCCCAGATCGCGAACACGAACATGCCGCGCAGCTTCTTGACGAACTCCGGCCCCTCCTCCTCGTAGAGGTGGAGCAGCGTCTCGGTGTCGCCCTGGGTCCGGAACGTGTGACGCTGTTCGAGGTCCTTGCGCAGCTCGACGTAGTTGTAGATCTGGCCGTTGAACACCACCCAGATCGTCTCGTCCTCGTTGGCGATCGGCTGGGTGCTGCCGGCGATGTCGACGATGCTCAGGCGCCGCGATCCGAGCGCCACCTTCTCGTCGCGATAGATCCCGTCCTCGTCTGGGCCGCGATGGTAGAGGCAGGCCGTCATCGGATCGACGGTGTCGAGCGCGCCCGGCCCCGCGCCGAGGTCGAGCGCTCCGGCGATTCCACACATCGGCACACCTCCTGGCGGCCGGACTGTACCAGACGAGCAGCCGGAGCAGACGAGTTGAGGGCAGGGTCCGAAATCCGCCCGAACGTAGCGCGTTCGAGATGTCGAAACTGTAGACACGGTCCGTCACGCGGTGTATGCTCTCGGTGTCACAGGATGACTGGTCTGAAATGAGCAGTCGAACGGAGCGGCAGGCCGACCCGCAAGGGGTGTCGCACCGGGCTAAGCGTTCGAGATGGCGGTCAACGTCGAGAGCGCCGAGTGATCAGGAGCCTGGGGGGCGCAAGCTTTCCAGGCTCATTGCATTAACTCCCCCTGGCCAGGCAGCGCCGTGGACCAAGACCGCGTCACCGGCGCCGTGGACTGAAGTCCACGTCTGGACTTTGGCGTTTCTGAGCACCTACGGGCGACTCATACCTGGGTACGAACGTCTGGCGCGCCGAATTTTGGGCAGGTTGCCCGCGATTGCCGTGTAAACCCCCAATAATTCGGCAGGCGCCACGCCAACTTTCGAGTGCATCCTCCTTCTAGCCAAGAGATGCGCGAACCCCGTTTCACGCCACGAAAAGCGCCAAAGTCCAGCCGTGGACTGAAGTCCACGTCTACCAGTGTGCCGTCGCTACG
>Ga0209382_10001473_pt1 | contig 36919 bp, 58 predicted proteins | sample SoiMetdeltSBSDD5_FD_187599 | JGI IMG/M metagenome (GOLD analysis project Ga0209382, IMG submission 187599) | Bulk soil microbial communities from a Populus tree surrounding site in Tennessee, USA - Soil MetaG P. deltoides SBSDD5 (SPAdes) (version 2) | ecosystem: Environmental > Terrestrial >... | reverse complement strand
TGATGCAGTCGTTGAACCGCCAGAGTTTCCAATTTGACTTGTTTGTAAAACAATACCACCTAAACTTGTACTAACAAATAGTGTTATTCCGGTAGTCCCTAAACTTCCCCTGCAATAATCTAAAACAATCAATGAGCTAGCGCTTGATGAAGTATGTGATATTCCAGTGTTATTAGTCATGTTTAGATAACAATTTTTTAAATATATGACAGTAGCTTCTGAACCTGTTACTGCTAAAAGAAAATCACCATTAGTTTGTAATCTTATCCCTGAAATGCTTCTTGTTCCAGCACTTGTTGCAGTTATTTTACCAACTATTGTTACCGTGGGTGTTAATGCATCTGCGTCATAAGAAACCAAGTTTATATTTTCTGGTAATGTAAAATTTTCAGTATATGTTCCCGCTCTAATAGCTATAGTTGCAGGGCCAGCTCCTGCGGTGGTTATTGCTGACGCAATGGTTGTATGGGATCCTTTTGCTGCGGATGCATCTACAATATATGAGGCATGGGAATATAGATTATCTGCTGAAGTTCTTACCATTTTTTTTCCTTAAGTTGTTGTCCAAAGACCTATTGATCCCACAGATCTCCATGATACAGCTGTCGCATCAAAACGCAGGGTTATCGAATCACCAATTGCTGTGGAAACACAAGTTCCTCCTGTCGATGAAATACCGGCTCCGTGACGTATGGTTTGTCCTGTATTGGCTGTAATAGTTAGTATGTTGGCTGTTGTACAGTAATAAATTACTAAGTCGCCATCGATTAGACCTGCTGTGGCGGGAAGTGTTCGCGTTGCTGTTGCTGTTACAAATTCACCAGAATTTAATACGCTTGTACCACTTCCTCCCACTTGTGAAAATGGTGGACTGTCAACGGTTATTGTGCTTCCTGAACCTCTTGTCTTACTACCTGAACGTCCTAATACATTCCAGTTGCCTGCTGTAGGGGATAGGGCGCCACCTGAATCCCCAGTTATCGTTTGACCTGCGCCACCTCCTGCTAATGCAACAAAACCATTAGCGTCAACCGTGAAATCTGCTGAATCGAAATTACAAAGACCGATCTTTGTTGGATCCGTCGCTGCTATAGCTTGACTCATTTGAGCAACTACAGCCATTTGAGAAGCAGAAACTCCGTATGATCTTATTGGATTTGTTCCCGCTACATCAATTCCACCGATAAATCCTACTTGACCGCTTGCGTTTGGAACTACTGGGGTTGTTCCCGATTGCAATATAAATTCCTCAACAGGTGCTCCGCCGCCATTGGTTTCTATGGTGATGTTGGGATCTGAGAAATCTACAGTTAATGATGATGATGTAATATTTCCAACAACTACATGCGTTTCGCCAACTGGCACAGTTGTTCTTCCGATCCATAATTGACCATCATCTTGAAGACCATTTGCTTGGCTAGGTATATCTGCTCCGCTGAAATCTGCGTTGTCAGCAAAAACAATATCTTGATCATTTGATATAGAACTATATAAGCCTGGCATTGTCTACCCTATGAAATCATACGTTGTTTTTGTGTACCAATTGATAGTCTTTCCTGCTAATCCTCTGACTCTAATCGCCACGGTGTTTCCAATTATTGCCCCCTGCACTAAAGCATTAACCATGTCATCTTCATCGCCTTGAATCCCTGGCTGTGAGCTAATTCCTGTTCCCGATGCGCCATCTGTTCGCACAACTTTATAAATTACATAACCTAACGATGTTGTATCTGTTACGTTGTAAGCTATTACATTATGTTGGAAAAGATAAGTGCCTGGAGTCGCTCCTAAATCAAAACTGAACAAAGGAACTAGTGTTGAATCGTCTGTTGTTGTTCCTGTCCCCGTGATACGATTAGTCAAAAATATAGTTACGTCATCACCCGTTGGTGAGCTTGACTCGCTTCTTATGCCATTAGTATTATTTGCCGTTTCATCTGTAGTGAGAATATTGATATTATTTGCAACCGGTTCGGCTGCCGCCCCTGTGTCTCCAGTGAGCGTCTGAATTGGCGAGCCACCGCCTCCGCCACCGGCTACATTAATGATTCCCGCCTGGCTCATTTATAACCCTCCGTCATGATAGACTGAGAGATAAACAATATCAGTGACAGCACCAGCAGCGCCAGAAACACTCTTTACATAGAATTGTGTATTGGCAGGCCAATAGAAAACTCCGTCCATTTGCTTATTAGCTGCCAGGTCAAGCAAAAGAAAACTATTAGCCGGTAAAATATCAAATGCATTTGTCGCATCTACTGAAACAAAAACATCAAGAGTGCCGTTATTGGTAAATTTCAAAATACGAGCAGGATCGGACAATGCCGATCCTAAAACTTGATAAGTTGCCCAAGAACCACCCGCAGCACTTCTTAGGGTATCTAGCCTTAATCTAGAGCTATTTTCTGACATTTATTACCCCTTTATCAGGTTTGTCTTACGATTACATAATCGAATGTTGAAACATCCGTTACAACCGCTGCGCCCGTTGCGCTATATGCCGCAATTGTGAAAGAAGCTCCCGCACTTATAGTTGTAATGGGAAATCCTAGGGCAGGTGATCCGTTCAACGCTGAACGTGTTACGAAGATTCTATCTCCTGCTGCAATGTTTGTATTAGCTACTGTGACAGTACCGGCTACTAGGGTTGCTCGTCCGATGAAGTCAGTTACAGCACCGCCATTCATAGATATCTTTGTTGCAACAGAAGTTAAGTTGAAATCTGTATTGCAATTGACCGCACCTGTTCCCGCTGCTAGACTTATTCCGCCTGCTGCTCCGGCGGCAGTAATTACGACCGCATCAGCTGCACTTTCAGTAGCCGTAATATTGATGCTAGAACCTGTTGCGACAATGTCTATATCTTCTCCAGCTGCTGCTCCAGAGGCTAGAATGTCTATACCGCCCGCACTGGAAGTGATAACGATTGAGTCAGCTGCACTTTCTGTACTTGTAATGTTTACACTGGAACCAGTAGCTACGATATCGATATCTTCTCCAGCTGCCGCTCCGGAAGCGAGTATATCTATACCACCAGCCGTAGAAATAATTGTGATACTATCCGCTGCGCTTTCTGTGGCCGATAGGTTTAAGCTGCCTCCGGTATTGACAATATCAATGTCTTGAGCTGCGGCGCCTGTGGCCAGGATGTCAATTCCTCCTGCTGTGGATAGAACCTGGATAGCGTCAGCGGCATCTTCCGAGGCGCTGACTATTACTGATCCAGCTGTGGATTGGATGGTAATATCAAAGGCTCCTGTTGCAGTAAAATTGCTTGCTGCTGCTGAATCTAAGGATATCCCGCCTGTGGTATCTACAATGAAACCAGCTGTTCCAGCATCGACATCAATTCCACCGCCGGCACCGCTAGTTACTAGATTAATTGCGTCTGCTGTTGCCAAACCTGCTGTTAATGTAATGCCGCCAGCTGTTGAAGTTAATCCAATACTTGCAGCGTTTGTACCTTGTGCACATGTAACGGTTATTCTTTCAGAAGTTCCACCGTTTGTACCAATGGTGATAGCACCTGCATTGTCTTCGGTTGCGGAAATATTCACTGAGCTACCAGTAGCTACGATATCGATATCTTCTCCAGCTGCTGCATTTGAAGCAAAAATGTCGATACCGCCTGCGGTGGCTTCGAGTTTTACCGCGTCAGCCGCTGATTCTGTTGCGCCAATATAGACACTACCACCTGTATTTGTGATATTAATATCTTCGGTAGCCGCGCCAACCGCATCAATGTCAATACCACCAGCAGAGGCCACTATACGGATTGCGTCTACTGCGTTTTGCGAAGAAGCAATATTAACTTGTAAAGCTCCGTCTATATCTACTCCACCTGCTGAGGCTGCTAGATTAATAGCATCTGCTGAAGCTAAGGCAGCCGATAAAGTAATACCGCCAGCGGTCGACTCAAGGTTTATGCTGTCTGCCCCTGTACCTTGCGAAGAAAGTAGCGTTACTCTTTCGGATGCTCCGCCATTGGCTTGGACAATAATTGCGCCAGCGTTGTTCTCTGTGCTTGTAATATTTACACTGGAACCAGTAGCTACGATGTCAATATCCTCACCGGCTGCTGCACCTGACGCCAGAATATCAATACCTCCAGTGGTAGACTGAATAACCACGCTATCCGCTGCTGATTCGGTAGCCACGATTACGACCGATCCGCCTGTGTTGGTTATGTTTATGTCTTCTGTGGCAGCGCCAACCGCGTCAATGTCGATTCCACCTGCACTCGCTACTATTCTAATTGCGTCTACAGCATTCTGGGAACTTGCAATATTTACTTGTAAGGCTGCATCTGCATCAATTCCGCCCGCTGCCGATAAAAGGGTTATTGCATTAGCTGCGGCCTCTTCACCATTAACTATTACTCTACCAGCAGCACTAGATAAAGTTAGGTCAACACCTGCTCCAGTAACTCCAAAGCTTGAGGCTGTATCTGAAGTAAGTGCAACGGCTGCACCTGTTGCGGTGGCTGTCAATGTGGTGAAGGCTCCTGTAGATGCGGCAGTACTTCCAATCGGGGTTGGTGATGCTAAAACAGGTGATAAGTTTGTGGGGGTTACAAATAAAGCCAATGCGCCAGTTGAGGCAGTTCTCGCCACCGCTTGAGCATCTGTTGCTAATTCGCCTATACCAGCGGTTGTTTCAGTGGCAACAGGAGATCCTGCAATTGCTAAGTTATCGGCATATGTTTTTATTGCAAGAGCTGTTGGCACTTGCTCATCAGTTGCGCCCGCCATAGTGACTGAATCATTGAGGATCACGATTCCGAATTCTGTAGTGGTTGCATGAGGATTCCCCCCTGCTTCCCAATCTTCACCATCCCAGAAATATGTTACAAAAGGACTTTCGGAATTATCGATCCACATTTGGCCCATAGCAACTTGATTGTCTGTGCTAGCAGGCGCTCTTTCTGCAATAATTGGTGGTGGTTGAACATTTACAAATGGTGCACCTAGTCCGAGGGCCTGCTGAATTTTTGTTCTGATTGCCATATTTCCTCTCTTTGTGAAACTTCGAAGTAAGCAGGCATTTTTTGAATGTCAAATGGAATTAAAATAAAGATGTAATCTTGTATATTTATGACTGTTTGTGTATACTTGTGAGTATGAAAGAGAAGTATTATACAGTTGAAGAGTTCGCGGAAATATTAAGAGTTACACCTCAAACTATTCGCAAATTTATAAGGGAGGGTCGCATTAACGCTATTAAATTAACTAATAAAGGGCGTTCACCTTATCGAATATGCGAAACTGAATTTATTCGATTATCCATGGTTGGATACGAAGAAAATATGAAGATTATAAAAGAAAATTTAAAGGATTGAATATGAAAATTATATTTACATTAATATTTAGTTTAATTGCTGCTAATTCGTTTGGGTATTATGGCCCGCAATATAATACTGGTGCTAATTATAATCCAACTCCATATAGCACTGCGTATCAGTACAACCCACAAACCACTGTGATTAATCATCAAAATGGACAGACTACATATATTCAACAACATGGCAATTCTGGCACTATTCGTTATAGTGATGGAACTGTCGATTATTTTAGAAGCAGGTGATTTATGAATGATAATTCTGATTTTATTTTCTGGGGTTTTCTTGGTGTTATCATAGGCGTATTGTTTGGATACAATAACGGTTGTGCGCATCAAAAAAAGATCTGTGATGATCAAAGAAGGGATTTGGAAATGGAAGATTTAAAAAGGCAGATTATTGCTTTGAAAGCTAAAATAAATTATTAGCGCTTCTTCTTTTTCTTTTTTAATTTTTTGTCATGAACTATACCCATTAAAGCGACAGCATCTTCAATGCTTAGCTTTTTTGGGTTTTTTGTTTGCTCTTTTTTCATCTCGTATTCTCTTATTTTCTTCTTCTAGCAGTTGTTTAGGTAACGCAAAGTAATCATAAAGTGTCTTAAATTTAGCTGAATACTCTTTACCCTTTCCTCCATATTTCTTTTGAAGTTCTTGGATCAGTTTATATAATCCAGCACCTCTTGAAGGGTCGTTTGGTGACCAGGCTCCATACACGTTCCCACCTGATGTTTTAGCTAAATGAAATGCCTCGGCTATTCTTGTTACATCTTCTTCATCTAGATCTTCATAAATATATTGGTCTCCGCTGTGAAAACGGACTGATAACTTACGTCTATCCGGATCGAAACCTATAAAATTTACAACCGCTGATTTATATTCTTCCGGAATGGATTCAATAAGTCTTTTGTAATTTTCTAGTACGTCATCGACTTCTGGGGTGATCGCTTCTAACTTATCTAACTTTTGATTCGTTTTACCGTCATCAGTTGATATTAAAGCATTTTTCCCAGAGATCTGAGAAATTTCGCCAATATCACCATCAGGAGTTACAATCTTTGTTTTCTTTTCTAATTTGATCGGCTGTATTTCTTCTGGTTCTTGTACTGGTAATTCTTGTTGCATTGGTGCAAGTTCTTGTGCTTCCGGCTCTGTCCACCCTTTTGTCAATGTTCTGAATTTCTCAAATTCTGCTACTGGTGGTAATCGTTTTTGGCCTTCTGTAGCATCCCAATACTTTTTGAATTGTCCAAACTTTTCTTGATCTGCGATTGTTCCTGTTTGTACTAAAACTTTAGCAATCCGCATAAAATCTTTATTTTCTGGTGGTGCTTTGGCTCTTTTCTGTTTTGCTAACTCCCAAAGCTTTTCACTCTCTTGTGCTTTCTGTTTTATTTTAATAACTGCATCAACTTCTTTGGGGTGGAAGCCTTGTTGAAGCATTGTTTCCCGGGTTGGTAGATTAGATTGGGAGGGACGCATTCCCATTTGAATAGGTTGGCTTGGTGGTTGCGGTGCTGGTGCGTTTGGTGCTGCTGGACTCGGCGGTGTCGGTTGTGCAACACCTGCCGCTTGTGCTGGGGCGGGCAACCCTAATCTTTGTTGCGGTGCTCCGATTTGTCTTGGAGGCGGTGGGCCTTGATAAATAGCTGATGGCCTAACGGCACCTGTTGGGGTTATATTGCTTGGTGCTGTTGGTGTTCCTTTTGTAAGGGCAAATGCTCCTAGAGCTGCGACTCCTATTCCTAATGCTTTTTTTACTTTTTCGGCATCATCTGCACGCCTTTGTGCTTCTATTTTATTTGATGTCTTATAACCTGATGACAATTCAGATTCAGCTGTGTCGTAAAAATAATTTACAATCTCTTCTGGCTTATGTCCTAACTTCTCTGCTTGATTTATTTTTTTCTTAAGATTTGATGATAGCCCTTTCAAATAGCTTAATATTTGAATTGCATTGTAACCACTTAAGACAGCTGTACCAATAGGATTCATTTTGCACCCCTAAACACATCAAGGATATTACCTAATCCACGGAAAATATTTGCTATAGAACTTCTAGGAGGATTTCGCAACTCTTCTCTTTCCGCTTGCTGCTCTGGATTTAATTGAAACCCCCTATCTTCTGCCATTTGCAATCCTCTTTGGAATTGCTCCCAGCTATAATGACGCTTAGTCATGAGTTCGTCACGCAATGCTAAAAGAGAGTTGCCTTTGCCATGTTCCATTAATAGATCTGCAACCTGTCCACCATAAGCAAGGTCAACTTGAGGGCTATTTCTTGATTGTTTTCTATAACTTTCCAATCCTGTTTCTGGTGGATTTACTCCTTTAGGCATTTTCATAATTTCAGGTATGATTGTCTTTGGCAATGGATTATAAACCTTTTCGATTTCTGTTTGAGTTAGACCTAGTTCTGCTAATCTATTTCTAGCATATGCACCTTTTCCATATTTCTTTAGATCTTGAACAATTGGTGTTAATGTGCTTAATTCCTTTTCTCTTTCTGCACCACCTAAATAAATCCCTCGAAGTGCACCAGGGACAAAGGCTTTATCAAATTGTGATTTAACATTCATAAATTTATCAAAATCTTGCCTGGTCTTTTCATACCATTCACCAGGAGAAAGATTTGAGTATTTCTGTCCCATTCTCATGAAATCATTCAATTCTTCCGGTGAAGCTCCAGGTAACTTAGGTTTAGCAAATTTCTCTAATTGCTCATTCCTAGCTAATATATCGGCCTGTCTAGCTGTCTCTAATGCTTGGCTTTCTACAAACTGTTTATTTTGAGCTAATTTTTCGGCATTTCTTGCTTGTTCTCTTTGATAAACTAAATCGTATATGGCTGGGTCTTGTGTTGCCTGCTGCGCTGCTGTTGCCTTTCGATTAATTTCTTCTTCTGGTGTTATTCCTGCATATAAACCACTAGTCCCCCCAATTTGTACTCCTTGCCCCTGTTCAGCTGGCGGAAATATTTGATTAGGTTGCTGTTGTTGTGGTTGCTGCGCTTGCTGGGGTATTACAGGTAAAGAAGTTTGCCCAGGCTGTTGCATTTGTTGAGGTGATAGATTTTGCGCAGATATATTAGGCGATGAAATAGGTGGTTGTGGTGTTGCAGACGATTGACTTGTAGTTGGTTGACCTGTTCCTCCTGGAATAGAATCCAAAATGGCTTGATTTTGTTTTTGCTGCATTAATTGTTGAAATACAGGTGCAATAAAACGTTCACTCCCTGGAACTCCTTGTCCGGCTTCGATTAATCCAAAAAGTATATCAGAAGGTGTCGCACCTGGTTTAGAAGCTATCTTTTTAGCCTTATTCATCATCCCTTCAGCCGTTTCTTGCTGGGCTATTGCCATTCTCTTTTGAAGTATGTTTTCACCGACTTCACCGTATGGCTGCAAGGCTTGCTGTAAGCGAGATTGTTTTTCAGATAAAGGAGCGTCTTTTAATGCAGGATCGCTTAAAACATTCTGTAACGACTTGTTAGCAAGATAATTGGTAGCGAACTGCCCTAAGCCTTGACCTATGGATTGTCCAACCTGCTCCATCATTAAGTCTTGTCTTGATGGGCCTACAATTTGAATTTGTGGCATATATTACCCCTTTAAGTCATTGCGCCTGATCTAAATAAATTGTCATACATCGAAGTTAAAGGAAATTGATTTCCACCACCGCCTCCACCCCAGCCCTGGGACATTCCTTGAAATCCGGCGTTCATTAAACCTGCTCCGCCTTGTGCAAGTGCTGTTTGCCAAGGATTAGCACCTTTTTGCTGATATCCGAACATTGGAGTTTGTGTTTGCCTATTGGCCATTTGGTTATATTGACCGAATATGTCGCTAATTGCATTTCTTTGCATACCTGATTTCATTTCAGCTAATTTGGTTTGCAAATTGGCTCCTGCTGCACCCAAAGCCTGTCCAAACCCTGATGATGAAAGACCTCCCCCCATTGCCCCTAAGCTTGAAAATCTTTCTGCTAGTCCTGGAACTGTCCTTTGCTCAAACTCTTGCATGTAAGGCTTTTCAAAGTTTTTATAGATGGATGATTGCGGATCAAGATACTGCTGGAGAATATTCATTCCCTGGCCGTATGCTCCGCCACCTTGCATCTGCTGCAATTGGTTGAATTCACCCATGAGGAATTTCTTTTGCTCCGGCGATAGTGTTTGGAATTGCCTCATTGAATCTTGGTCACCTGACATAAGACCCGAAAGCAATGACATTGCTCCGCTTGCTAAAAATGGTGCTGCTGCTGCAAATCCCATAAAATTAATCCTGCTTTAAATATTCTAAAACCACTATCCCGCTTTTTATTGCCGGTGCTGTTGTGCCGTTTCTTATTGTTACCGACGTTACGTCTACTTTCATACTTATACTATTTGTAATTAACACATCATCAACATAAGGCACTTTTCTCCAGTCTCCTTGATCAGTATAAACTATAGCACGCATATTTGTAATTTGCTTTAGCGACTGTATGCCATGTGCAAATACATAACTAGCACCGGTTGCAATGGATGTGAATTTGAATGTTTTTCTATATCCATTTCTAGTTTGTGTTGTGCTATTGACAGAAAACCACCTCTCAAAGTTAGCAATCTCTTGTAAGCTAAATAAACCACCAATTTTATTATTCATAGCATCAACAGTTTTCTTATAAGAATCTGTTAACCTTTGTCTAAGCTGCTCTTCCTCTTGTGGAAGGTCTATTGACAATGGAAGTTGGTTTGCCTGTACTGAAGGATCGCTGTTATATGCCATATTATCCTAGTAAATTTTTAGATCCTGACCTCATCCACAATTGCATTGCGTTCAATACAAATTTGCTTTCATGTGTTGTTATTTCATTCATCAGGCTATCATCATATGATAATTCAACTCTCATGTATTGTCCGGCAGCTGTTGCAAAAAACCTATGCCATGCGTAGTCGGATAAAACGTTAGGGTAGTAAGTTGCCGGTATTGATGTATTTACTTTAGTGTTTCCCACGGGGACATTTGCTTGAACATTAGTTGCGGAATTTATGTATAGACTGACTGAAACGGCAGAATCTGGGGTTGCGTCTGTAAGTAAATCAACATAGGAAATCTTTAGATTTACACCTTGCTTTTGGAATGGATTAAAGTCTTTAGTTTGAATGGTCATCTTAGGAAGTAGTGTTATCTCTCCGCAACCTATATATTCCGCTGTTGTTACCGGGGTAAAATCAAAATCTACGGAATAAATTTCACCATCCCACTTTGCTAGGGAAATTGTGTCCGTATCGAGTACGGTTACTTGGTATATTTCATCATTTAAATCCGTTGCAAGAGGGGCTTTAGTAACACTATCCCTAAAGTGCATCTCTTGAATGTATATTACTTCCTCGGTCAATAGATTATGATTGATTACCGTTAACTGAATCGGTGTAGTCGTTAAATCAACACCAGTTATGGAAAGAGATTGACATTCCTCAACATTTGAACTTTGCTGATAGTAGCTAATGTATCCTTGTTGATTTCCGCATACAACAAAGGGGAATTCACTTTGAGAATCTACATCTTCCCAATATATTGAAGTATCCTCCCACATTGCCATTAGATCGTCCCATGTAACACCTGTTGGTGCTTGATAAGTACCGAAGCAAGTAACGCTATCGCGCATTTTGGCAAATGTCTTATTCCTATAGTTGGCTAGTAATATCTTATTGGGAAACTTTTGACCTACTTCTTGGTCGTTTGAATCTGCGTAGCACCAGTAGACTACTTCTTTTTGGAAGTTTCTAGCACCATGTACACGAGCAATCCCATTATTCGCATTACGAAAGGTAAATACTAGGTCGGGGATCTTTTCATCTATTCTAGATACGTTTGTTCCACTTGAGGTTACTATTGCTTTATCACCAACAGTTAGGACGCCATCATCAAAGAGAATTGTTGAGAAGGTAGACTCTGAACCAAAATCGGATGATATCCTTTCCCATACAAATGGTAGTCCATATTCACCGACATAACGAAGTTGCCACGTGGAACGTTCGAAAAATACAATAAGAGTATTCTTATAGAATATTGCACTTATTATGTCTTCTGCAACAGGTGCGTCAATGAAACCGCCCTTACCAAACACATCAGATCGCCAAGCATCATTTTGAATCGGGCTACCTATTTGGGAGAACCGACATCTATTGTAAATGTTTTGGCTGTTGCCAATTGTTTCCCCCTCCCATGTATTAAGGGCTAGCAACCTACCATAATAGGGGATTAATATCTTTGCTTGGAATAGATAGAAGTTACCGTAATTATAAGTAGCACCAACAGGTGTATCTAATTTTAATGCCGGGCTGAATGCTAATGTAATTGCCCCGGTATTGTAATTTATTGTGCCTGTATTGCTTGTGGGGTATCCTGTTAATGTCCCATCTTCTTGTTCGTCGGTAAATGTAACATCTCCAACGGTAATAGAAACACTTCCTTCAATTATCGGAAGTTGTGTTAAACCTCCCGCAAATGCAAGCCAAGGGGTTACTACTGTACCTAGTGATTCTTGCTGTTGTTGTCCTCCAATAAGGGGGACGAAATCCGTCCACGTGGAACCATTTGAATATCTCATTGGATTGGAAGCATTATTTACAAAATTTGTTACAAAAAACAATCTATCTGCCGCTTCAATTCCTCTATAGTTGGTTGCGAGAAAGAAATCTGAATCCGAGCCACTCCACACCGTTCCAGGTATCCACTCTTGAAATCCTGCTCCTGTATTTATATAAGCGTAAACGGTATCAAAGAATATGGTTTGCTCATCGTTTACGGTAGTTAGGTCTCTTGTCCATATTCCCATTGCTGGAAGTGAAGGGAAGTAGTTAAAATTAGCTGTTGTTGCTACTCCGGCACCTGCTGTATGAGTGAGAGTTACCGATCCAGTAACGTAATTGATTACACCGCTATTCCCTGGTGTCGGGCTTGTTAGAGTACCGTCTCCTTGATCTGTGAAAACTATAACACCTATTGTGATAACTACTGAACCACATTCTAATTCGGCGTTAGGCTGATATTCTGGATTGACTGGATTCGAATTATTTATACTAGACAAAGAAAATATATTGAATGTCCAAGGTGAAGCACCCGAATTACCTAAAGATTGGGCTAAAAATACCCGTCTTAATCTACCTAGCTTCTCATTTAAATCACGTTTAACAACCCTATTTCTCCATACATAAGCATTCTCTAAAACAGGAAAAGCCTGATCTGGAAGCATAAAAGGCTTCTTATCAGTCTCATAACCTGAATTTGTGTCATATCCTGCTATTAGTATGGGTGTAAGGCTCATGTCATTGTACCTATTACCCAATAATTAAATTCTGTATCGGTACTTTGAATTGAAGAAAGAAAGGCTGTAAATCCATCATCTGCGGGAGTTACCGGTAAAGCGTTAGTATGTCCAATTGTCACGGCATTAGATGCAACAGTTAGACCTATAATCCTCAAACGCACAAAACCGTCTGCCCCTTTTTTGGCAAAATACGTTAATTTTCCTCCTGTATTTTTAGGAACAACACTTTTTCCCCATTGCAACAACAAGCCACCTGGAAGAAATACACAGCCCTTCTTTTCTGCAATAGGATCTATTCCACTTATTTGTATTTCTGTTCCCGATGATGGCTGCCTAATGAAAAAACGTTGATTGCCTGATACGGACTTGTTGTATAACGCTAATTCCGTTGCTGATGTTGTTGAAGCGGTTACATTTGTAAATTGAATAAATTCATGTTTTCCAAAATCTACAGGTGTATTTTGATCTACGTGGTTTTCTGACATTGTAGATCGCATTCCGGCTAATTCATTGACAAATAATTTTCTTGTGCTTCCTAATGTTGCACCGCTTTCAGGCATTCCAACTATAAATGACATATTAGCTCTACTTTAAATTTAAGACATTCTCCCAATTACAGAATAACCAAAACTAACATTGCGCCCGTCCGAACCGGAAACATGAAATGTAAAACCATCGTTTGTTAGTGAACTATAACTATACCTTACGGTATTGGCTGCAAGGCTTAAACCAACTAAATCTAGAACAACAAACCCGGAGGCTCCATTTTTAGCAAAATTTACCGTTGTGCTGTTGCCACCCGCATTTGTTGTGCCACCGCCCCATTGAAGTAGGAGACCTCCAGGAAGAAATGTACAACCGGCCGTTGCACTAACAATAGGATCAACACCGCTAATCTGAATTATTGTTCCACTGTTAGGTTGACGCATGAAGAAACGTTGTGCTACTCCATTTGATTTATTATACAAACCAAGTTCGGTAAGACTTGTTGCGCCATCTGCAACACTAGTAAATTGACAAAACGTATGCTTGCCGGCTCCAGCGTTGTTTTGATCTACGTGGTTTGCCGACATTGTAGACCTAATTCCCGCCAATTCAGCAACAAATGATGCTCTTGTGCTTCCCAATGAATCATCGACCGTTGGCATTCCTGCTGTAAATGACATAATTTTCTCCTAGTTTACATGGCTCCATCTTCTGCCATTTATCACATCTTTTATATAACGATGGCTTATACCATATTTTGCAGCCAGTTTTTCTAAATCTAATTCTTTTTTTGCTTCTTTTCTAATGTTTTTTACATCACATTCATTTAACTTCGCAGCATGGTTGTTTTGACCTTTTTGATCTGCTCTAGGATTTCTGTTTTGTCTATCAATTGCATTTGTTGAATGTGTGCCTAGGTACAAATGATCTGGATTTATGCAATTTCTATTATCGCATGTATGACAAACGATTAAATCGTCATCAATATTACCTTTATAATTCATATACGATAATCTATGTGCCAGCCCTGTCATTCTTCTAAAAGTCATTTGTATATACCCATCTTTTCTTGGTTGGGTATTTAACAACCAACATCCGTTTTCGTTTTCTAATACGTTTTTTTTAATGTGACACTCAAAACTACAGTATCTTTCATTTCTGAAATGAGTGTATTTAAATGTTTTATTACACTTTCTGCATGTTGCCATTTATCCACCACTTCCAAACCCCCATCCTCCTGATCCATAATTTTGAGATAGTTGGTCTCTAAATATGGAATTCATAGATTGTTTCCCTAACTGTGCGCAAGTTCTAGTTTCATTAAGAGAATATCGTTCGGTTAAAGATTTATCCATCAACGCTACACCATCAGGATCTAAGCGATCTTCGTAGATCTTTTTGGCGGCTCCGAAAGCCAGCGTTTCATGCCATTCTAACAGTTCTGGAGTTCCTGTCAATGTCGGATTATTTGGATCTGTAGTTCCTAAAAGAGCTTGCGAAGGCTGTCTATAAGCTATCAATTCCACAGTGTAACCCTTATCGGGCACTGGACGTAAAGTAAATTGATTCTGAAAGAACATTATAGCTTGTGGAATGGCTAAGTTTGGTGGATTGGCTGGGTTATATTCTATTGTGATATCGTTTCCTGATGGTATTGCCTGTGTAAATATCAGACCGATAACCTCGCCTGTTTCATAATCAATAACACCACCTTCTAAGCAATCTCCTATAAGATTTCCTGCTCCATCATCAGTAACATTCAATGTACTTCCATAAGATAGATTTGCTGTTATTAAAAGGTTTTGAACCCTGCCAATATTTGCTTGAGGAAATGAGGTTGATGTTGGATCTGTCAAAAAATTAGTGGTTGGCACTGTATTTGTCTGCACCATAGGCTTATTTCTAGTGCTGCGAATTAGCGGATGGGCTGTGCAAGTGCCAGAATATGCGCCAAATGTCCAATAACCGCTTGGTGCGCTATATGCTTGATAAATAGGGTTTGTTCCATCAATACCGTCCAGTGTGAAGTTGTTGGCATCAACAAAGGTGATGGTATAATATAGATTGTTTAATGCTGTTGTTCCTACTATTCCGGTTATTGCAATTTCATCACCTGTCGCAAGTCCATGAGCTGCACTTGTAATTTGTATTGGATTAACTAAAGAGACCGCTGTTATGGCGCCATTTTCACCGCCATTGCTACCGTTCCCTGTTGCTAATGTCTCTTGGTATTGCCAATTGTACCAAACCCCATAAAATGACCAAGGGTCTTGGAATAAATTCACTTCACGTTTAGCAACATAGCAAGGCATCTCAATTGTAGTATAATGCTCACTGTCGAAAGGATATGTGTCTATTCCCCGTTGAGTATTGAACGTATATTTGTCTTTTAACTTTAGACTGCGAAATTGCGCTGGGAAGTCGTAAAGATAAAAGCTATTGATATAGTCAATGATCTGAGCATCCGTTAACTGGTTAGTTGTTGCCGAACCCGTTAATTTTCGGACTTTTATTATGATATCTGCCAAGGTTGCAATACTCATTCCACAAGCCTATTATCAAAACAATCGTTAAGGATCATTGTTGGGGAATACTCTGCTAAATTCACCCCTGAACTTGATGGAACTGCACAAGGGGGAGTTGTCTTAGCTAAATCACCAGGGACAACAAAAGGGGTGAAATTTATACTATCAATGTCTAAAGTCACTGTATCGCTAGTAAGTCCTAGCACTTTCCCTCTTCTATTGTTTATCTCTTTCATTCCATAAGGTCGACTTACCCTAAGTGATATGTATTCATTCAAAACAAAGTTATGATCTGTTGTAAATGTCACTACTGCATGTTGTTCGTTCGTAATGTCCTCAATTAACACAACATTAGGAACGAACTCATTGGTAGTCATTAGAACATCTCAACAGGTGTAAATCTAACTCTTGATTGCACTTCATAAGTTGATGGCAATCCACGATCGGGTAATTCTCCATCTATTTGCGATGCGCCTTGACCCTTCATCATTCCAAACTTACGTATTTTCTTTTTGCAATTGTTCAAGTGTTTAACAATTCCCATTGGCAATTCAGTAATTTCTCCATGTGTTAACCTAATAGTTTTAATAGGCTCTCCTCTGAAGAAACGATAGCTAAAGTCTAACCAGCCGCCTTGAGCATCGATAAACTCAAACATTCCTTTAACCATCTTCTCGTGCTCTCTACGAAGCTTTTTAACTTTTTCATCATAAACTTCTGGTGGTAGCTTATTAACTTGCTTTCTTGAATGCTCTTTTACTTCCATTATTTTTCCTTTATTTAAAGAGGGGGTTTCCCCCCTCTATTTATTAGAATATATCAATTCTATAATCATCGTACTTTCTAGCTTCCCAACACCAAACATCACTTACATCTGAAGTAAATGAAGCAGTGTTAAATAGGTCATTACCAAATCTAATAAACCTTTGATTTCTGTTATCAAATGTGTCTAATAGATTCATGCCCGGAGGCTGTTGAGGTACTGTAGCGCTTGCATTGAATGGAACTACTCCAGACGATGAAGGTACAGCAACAGATGGACTTACTCCAGCCGCTGCAACTGCACTTGTTGGATATGAATAAGCAGATGTAATACCACTTGTATCAAGATCTAACAATACAGAAGATTCACTTGCTGTATTAACAACACTTAATACACGTGCTGCTTTGTTATTCATTGATGTCCAAGCACCCGAACCATATTCTTCAGGTATTCTTAAAGAGATAATTTCACCAGGGGTAAAATCATTAGCCACAGTAAAATATACTCTTGCTTGAGCTGCTCTTGTGATACCAGCAATATATTTATACCTAGGATAGAAACGTCCTGGAATAAATTTAAGCACTTGTGCTGCTGTTCCAGAAGCTGCAAATGTGTTTGCAGAGGCTGTAACTGCTGACGCCATCATACCTAAAGTAATACTAACGTTTGCTGTTACTGCAGTTACTTGAAAATCTAGTCCAGAGATTTGCTGCATAGTTGTTACACTATACATACGTACAATATCACCAACACTGATACCTGCTGTGCTTGCCATTGCTACAACAAAAGTTGTGTTGTTTGTTGTAGTTGCTGTCAAAGCTGCATAAGTTGGTGGATTTGCAGTATCAAAATATGATATTGCATCCGCTGTGCTTGCTGCTGCTGGCAAAATACGTGAAGTTAAGGCTGGATTAGTCGCGTCAGAGCTTTGCAAGATACCTCTTGCGCTATTCTGTGTCATCCCCTTAGCCCACCACCATTGGATAGCTTGAGCATCACTTGCCTCACCCCATCCTGTAATGGATCTGCAAATAACAAAATCAGGCTCTCCCATTCCAACTAGTGGAACGTTAACTCCTGTTACTGTGGTAGCATTCAAAGTGAAACGTCCACCAGCAATCATTTGATAAGGTAACATATTAGATCCTCCTTATATGCCGGTTGAGCGTAGGTTTTGAATCCACAGGTCGTTTGTAATACATTGGCCTTGATAACATTCTATTACTTTCGGTTGCCAACCTACTGACCCTATTTCTAGGGCGGAAGCTACTCTTCGGAAGCTTCTCTAGTGGTTTCCTCACTAGTCTTGACTGTCGCATATCCTTTCGGATTCTTCTCGCTCAGTCGATCACGGTATACAATAATTAGTCATTGTGATATTATCTTTATTAAAAAAGGAGTTCATATGTGGTCTAAAGAACAAATTGCGTATATGGCTGGCATTATTGACGGAGAAGGTTGTATCTATATTCAAAAAGTTAAAAGAGTTAACTGGTTTGATTATTTTCCAAGACTTCAAATCGTCAATACAAATGAACCATTGATTAGATGGATTCAAAACACCTTTGGAGGCAAAGTGATAACCAGAGATCGCAACCATGAAAATTCCAATTGGAAAATTCAACATACTTGGTACACAACACGTCCTATAATGGACAAATTGTTTCCTCTTGTTATCCCGCATCTTATTGTAAAAAGAAAACAAGCTGAACTTCTTCTTGAATTTCGTAAAACATTTACCGAAAAAGAATCTTATAGGGTCACCCAAGAGATTCTTGATCTTAGAGAAAAATATCTTAACGAGATTCGTTATCATAATAACCATTAATTATACTTCCGCCTTGTCACCATAATTACGCTGCCAAAGCGTAATCACAGGCTTCCAAGTCAATCAGAGAAGATTTACCCTCGTCTATATCGTCAAACGAGCATCCTGCTGTATGCCGAAGCATGCAGGGGTCCGAGTTATAACCTGGAGGCAGATAGATAAACTTCATCTTACCGCCTGCTTGCCACACCACTTTGTAAGACTCTTTCGCAGCTACAAAACAGTTTGCAACATCAGCACCCGCTAATGAGGCATTTGGTGTTACACTACCTTGGGATGACACAAAAACTCTGACATTGTTTACTCCTCCCCATTCTGTAGAAAGCACGTTATCTACATTTGGGTATTGGAATTTACGTACAAACCCTTGGACGTTATTTAACACCGGAATCATACGTGTCGAGCACATCATTCCGTAGGCATCACCAATTGGTGATGTACCAATCTTTAGCTCGCCTGGAATCATGTTTGTGATGTATTCAGCGTCGTTATCTTGTAACAATGCCACAATATCATCCATGTCGCTAAGTGCAAGCTCTGTTGGCAAGTCACCATTCGAACCGCCTACTGAGTTTACCACGGAAGCTGTACTTTCTAGGTTGTCTCTCTGTAGGGCGTCCTGAGTTTCTCTAGCGGCTTGGCCTAAACGAGCTGCTGCTGAATTTAATATGGGATCCTCGTTAGTAATAGTAACCTGCCTGGTTAATACTATATATGTTGCATATACTCTACATTCTGTTACTTTATTAACCATATTTAGTTTATTCGTTAACTAATTATGGCGGGGAAACCTCTTCGGATCTCCCTCTCTATATTTCTATAGAGAGCAGACTTTCGCTTCATGCTTTTGCATGTCTACCCGCTTAAGTCGTTCAGGCCGTACACAATCTATTTGCTCTTTATGCCCATATACTATATATTTACTCATTGCAGTATAGAGGTTTATATGAAGAAAATTGATTGTTCTTATCTTGCTGGTTATATAGACGGTGATGGATGTTTTTACATGGATTATGTTAAGCACAGAAATCCACTTAAAAAACCTCATCATCGTTGTATTTTGAAATTTGCAAGTGTCACAGAATCCCAAATTAAATGGGTTTCTGAACTTTTTGGTTTTGGATACTGGAAAAAATCTGATACAAAACAGATTAAAAACAGTAATCGTAAACCAGTTTATGAATGCAATATCAGCGGAGAAAAACTTGATTTTGTTCTTGCTAAAATTTATCCATACTTGAAAATCAAAAAACAACATTGCGAGATAATGATGAAAATGCGAGAAACATATACCAATCCTCTTGGAGGCGGTGCTTGCACTGCTGTTCCAGATGATGTTTATGATCTTCGACATTCTTATTATCTCCAATTACGTTCTATAAATACTCACCAACAAGGTCAGTATCGTACTTGCCCCTTGTCACCATAAACTATGCAACTAGTTCGTAGGCTTCCAAGTCAATTAGGGCTGATTTATCCAGGGCTAGTGTGTCAACCCTGCAATCCACATCCACTCTATTCAACTGCTGAGAAGGTGGATTAGTTTGTGCATCATCTAGTGGGACTGGAAATAAATCCAATCGATCGTAACGGCTTTGTCTATCAATAAAGCCTTGGTTATCCGGCAACTCAACAGGCATAGCAAAAAGATTGTGAATCAAATTACGTTCTGGAGTTGACAGAAGCTTGGAATTATACCTCTGCTGAATTTGCGGAGGCATAGTAGAAATGGAAACTGTCATCTAAAACCTCAGTTTAATAACTGTAGCTTGCTTGACTTGCGTAACCCATCATCTCCTTATAAAGGTCTTTGTAATCTGAATCGGTCATCTTAAATGCTTGAGCCATCGGACGTTTGTCGTAAGCTTGAGGCGTTTGAACGGTTTTAGCGTTCTGCTCTAGCTTCTTATCAACTTCCTTAGCACGTCTTGCATCGGGGACTTTTTCAGATAACTTCATTGCTTTGATGTACTTATATGTCTGTACACCAATTTTATAAGGGTCTTTGAGTTCAACAATAGTTTGGGCAAGTTCAGGGTCTTTTTCTTCTAAAAGTGCCATTGTGTCAGCATTGACAACTTCATCGAAGTCACTGAACCGAGATTTTAGATTGTCTAAGAATCTAGACTGCTCCCTTTGCTTTTGAATATTCTCAAACTCTTGGAGAGCTTCTTTCTTGATGGAATCTCTTTCTTTTTGCATAAGCTTTTTCACTTTGCCTTTAGGAAGAAACTCATCATCGCTGAGAGAATCTAGCTCATCGACTTCTTGCTTAGGAGTTGGCTGATTGGCCAATGTCATTTGCATTAACCTTTCATTCATTTCCTTTTGCATTCTCAGTTCGTTTTCGAGCTGTTGTTGTTTCATACGCATTTCACGCCAGTTTTTATCCTGTTTAGTTTCTACAGGTGGCGCCTCTGCTTGAACTGCATGGTTTGTCTCTGGAGTTGCGACCTCTGGCATTACGCTATTTTCTTGGACATCATCCATGTGCTAACAATCCTTTTGGCTTGGTGAGTGCCTTTTACAACCAATCACGCAATTTAAGGCTTGCGGTAGCCTTTGATTGCGAAATAAAGAGGAATTATTTAAATTTCAAGTATTAATAAAGTGAATTAAATGCCTATATGCCCTAAATGTTTACGTGAATACAGCGAGGCTGATTTTTATGGAAAAGAAGTATGCTATCGGTGCACTTACAAACACAAAACAGAGAAAGACATCCCCGAACTTTCGGGCAGGGCTTGTAAGCTCTGCAAAGCCCCCATTGAAGAAGGGCGGAGTTTCTACTGCTCACAAAAGTGTGCTGACAAGTTCCACGAAGAAAAGAAAAAAAACGCCTGGTATTTGAAGCTTAAAGATAAAGGTAATGGATGGAAAGAAACTCCATTAGACTTTAGGCGACTAGAATCTTAGGTGGTTTCTTATAGAATTCAGTAAGCTTGGCATCTTGATAATGGGGGTTAGCTGTCCAATGTCCCATTTCATCTTTCATGAATCCAAAATGCTCTAATTGTATGCCCTTCCACGCTCTAATTTCCTTTAGCATGTCATAATCAAATAAAGCTTCGTTGGCTAACATATTATCCATCTCTGACCAGTGGGGGAGACACCAGCAAAAGCGAATGTCACCATTGCGATGGATCTTGAAAACGACTGTGTCATCTTCCGGGTATGGACGGTATTTTGTAGTAATGATGCGACGAAGTAATGCACATGGCATCTGACGGTCTTTCTTTTCGTGTACTGTAATATAGTAATCACATTCACCATCGTAAGGTCTTGATTGAATGGTATCATTGAGATCAGAAACAAGGGAGGACATTAACTCGTTGGTGAGATCACCAGCTTGAATAGGGGATTTATCGCCATGAATTTGAGCATCACGATAAATTGCCCCTACTGTCTTACGATCACCGTATTGACTTTTATTTTCCATTACTTCTTTTTCTTTAGCGATTTGCTGAGTTTCTTATCATCTGCAATCTGTTCTTTGAACTCTTTAGTATCTTCTTTCAAATGCTTAAGAACCTTTTTAACAACTTTTTTCTTACCGTTTTTCATTTTATTGCTTTGGCATCATTAGAGTTGGGGTTTGCATATCACGAAGCTGTCTATTTTGTGCCTCGCTTTCACGTTGAACTTGTGCAAGCGGCATATGCTTCATAGTCTTCTGGTCTGCTACAATAGGGCCTTTTTGGCATGCAACTTTATTGTATTTGCCTTCTTTCATGAGTAACGGCCCTTATAAGCTTGTTTTTCTATTTTTCCGGCTGCTTTTGACTCTTGAGCATTATGACGAGAGATATATTCAGTAGTTTTGTTAAACTCTTTTTGTGAAAACACTGCTTCAGGACGTTGATAGTTCTCAACATCTGGCTTCATGTTGCCTTGCTCTTTTCCTAAGTTTCCATAGTTTCCCATAAATCACCTATTGGTTAAATTTGCAAATAATGAGATATTTTTTATTTGGCAACCTGTTCTTTTACCGCTTCTGCTGCCGGGTTAAATTCTAATTCGTTAATTCGATGGAGCATTTCAATTTTACTTGCTAAATGCTCGGTATCCATAGATTGCAATTCTTTAATAATCTTGACGATATTTAGCATAGAGGCTGTGTCTTCCTCTTGCGATTTACGTAATTTATCAACCGCTACCGCACGATCCGTTTGAATTTTTTGAATTCTTTCAGCTGCTAGACCTTCTTGAGAGTGTGCATAGGATATTTTTGCTTGGTTATCGATTTGTAACTGCTGCATTTGTAGCTCTTCCATCTTCTGCTGCTGTTGCTGCTGTGCTTGTTGTGCTTTAGTAATCTTTTCGATGATGCGATCTTTATTTTGTATGGTCATTGCTTCAAGTATTTCCTCCATGGGGAATATACCTGGAGGCAATATCTGCTGTGCATGTAACAATTGAGCCAATTCAAGTTGCTGTTGAGATTCCGTAAGTACGCCTTGGACAACCTTTGCCCCATATTTGAAAAACGCTTTGTTATCAAATTCGGCTGTAGGGTCTTCACCAATGACTTGTTTTACTTTTCCAAATGTCCAATTCTTTTGAATCATCTCGCAAATGATATCACCACATAGACGTTGTGCTTCATCAAACTGGTCAAACACACGCTGTAGATTGCGTGCTGTTGCTGCTTGACGCATCATAGATATGATGCCGGCCTTATCATCTACATCTATACCCATAGCATTTGGATCAACTCCAGCAATGCGATGGGCAATATTCATTAACATTTCTTCCATTTGAAGCATAACAGGGGAGGGAGGCACAATTTGCATTGGCTCAACATCTTGCATTTGGAATTTGGGATCTATAAATAGAACACGGCCATTACCTGTATTAAGACTATCATCGGGGGTAACAAGCGCACCTTTTTTGACTTTAAGCCCTTGCTGTTGGCTTTCCAGAATGTCAAGATCAGCGACTTTCCTTCGATTAAAAAGATATTGAGCATCTCGCATATCACGAACAATACCCCTAAACTTATAAGCATAATAAGGAGTATCGGGAGTAAAATAAGCGAGCATAGGAACGTAAGGATATCGGTCAATACCATAGGGATTAGCCTCGTCAATTAGTGTCCTGTCATTGAGTATTATGCTTCTGCGAACTGTAGGCTTGGTTTTCTTTACTATCTTTAGCCTATCTTTGAATTGGTGCATGATTGCTCGGGCATCCTCTTCATCACCAAAGAATTCTTGTGTCTCACCTGTCTCTTTATCTATGAGATATTCGCATTCACGAGTAGATGCATACCAATATTCATCTAGGGCAACCATATTAGGAAATTGAATCTGGTAGACTTCTGGCATATAATAGAATTTGTCATCGCGATATGTTCCTTTTGGCAGTGACATTATTTCATCATGGAAATTGGAGTAAAGTTGAGCCGCTTCCTCTCTACCAAAAAACTGTCTAGTCCAAAAGAATCTAGCATCGGACATATCATGCTTACGGAAAAAGGGATCACATAGGCAGCTTTTGAAATCTATATAGCGCAGTTTGATATCACCCGACACAGGGTCATTTGTTGTATCTTTAAAGATCGAAATAAAGCCTATACCTTGCGTCAAAGCACCTTGTTCAAAGCAATCAGAATATACTTGATAAGCCCCTGATTGATTGTGCACGTAATACAAGCATTTAGTAAGCTGATCGGCAGTCTTTTGCATACCGCCATGAACAGGTATTGCGATAGTTGATTTACGAGTTTGGCGCTGCTGTCCACTGATAGCTTGCAAGATTGGGTTGATAATATTGAAATTGAACATCTTTCTGCGGTAGGTGGCCACACCCGGGAAGATTAAACCCCAGATATCTTGATCACCCATTGCAAAACGCTGATCTACGTCGGCTTGATACCACTGCGTTTGCAGTATGTTAATGCAATCAGAATAGTTTTTCTGTCTCGCTTGCGCAAGTGAGCGATCTATTTCATTTGATGGGTATAGGATTGGATCGGCGTTCTTCAAAAGAATTACCTGAGTATTTGGTAATCTGTGAATTAACTAGATATTTATTTTTTTTCAACTTTATATCCGTATTGTTCAAGAAATTCTTTGTAGAATGCTATTTTATCTTCTACTCGTTGCCCTGGAGGTTGGGCTTTACTCCATAATTCTAAGTTTTCAATTCTATTATCATCACGAATACCATTTTTATGATGAACATTTTCATGTTTTGCTAGATATCTTCCTAAATGCATCGACATCACATAAACATGCTCTAACACTCTTCCATTTTTATTTTTTCCTTTTTTATATTCTGGTAGAAATATAGTCCTATAACCATTTGGTTCTGTACATCCTTGCCCTTTTTCAGCAATGCATCTTGGCTGTTCTAATGGTAATTCTCTTTTTATTCTTACAGCATCTCTTTTGGCTTTATTAGATTTTTTTAGCTGTTCAATATACCAGGTGGGACGATTCTTCAAATGTTCTTTTCTATAGCAAGGTTGGCATATTGTTTTTGAACTACCTCTAGGCTCCCTATATCCACCACAATTAGCACATATATTAGCTGAAGTAGTTTCGGACTGCTTTTGCGTCATTTTCGATTGAACCTGAATTAGCGATAAACTTTAGACCTTGAACAAGATACCTCATTGCATCGCAATAATGACTTGCCCAATCATGTCTTGGTTTATTTGCATAAACCTTATGCTTATCATCCCATTCTCTATGATAGTTTTCAAGTGATTTCAATAATCCTTGACATTTCTTTGAATCAATCATGATTCTAGATGAAAGATGTGCTTTAACTGTCTCTATACCATCTGCTATTAATGCCTTAGGTACAGTTGTGACAGGTATTTGTAGGTCTTCTAATATTTCTTTTCGTGTGCATCCCGAACCTAATCCGTCTATTTGTTCAACATCGTGAGGGAAAAGGTAAACACCATATTTATAACCTTTATCTATTAATATTTTTTTCCATTCTGATAATGTTGTGGATGATCTTTCTTCACAATCTATAATCTTTATAGTGTCACCGGAAATCTGAAAGAATATTATTGCTGTTGAATCATCCCATCCTAAATCCGCGGCACAGTGAACGAGTTTGTAAGGATCGTAATTGATAGGACAAATCCGCTCCTCTTCTCTCATTTTATTTATCAATTTTGCATAGTAAGAACCCTCAATACCTCGGTCAAAGCTACACATATACTCTTGTAATGCTAACTCCTCGGACATGCCGTCTTTCATCTCCTGTTCAACATCTTGCCAGGTTAAAACGTTTGTGTCTTTGATGGTGAGCTTTTGTCCCCACCATCCTTCTGTGGTTTGTGAGGTACGAAATAATTCATAGAAATGATTACGACCACGTGGAGTACTAATAAAGATAGCGTAACCACCGTTAACTTTAAGAATAGGTCGAATGTAATCCCAAGCCGCTGGGTCTTGCAGTGCGTATTCACTAAACACCACAATCTTGGGGTTTGTCCCCATAAGGCTATCGATATTATCGCTGCCAATAAGTTGAAACAAACTTCCATTCTTAAACCTTATTTTCATTTCCTGTTGATTCTTTTGAGCGATTAACGCTGAAGGTGCGTAGTCTATAATACGAAAGCCATCGCTGTTGGAGGCATCCCATATTGCTTTCTTGGCTTGCGCATAGGAGGGAAATACATAGAAGCAATCAGCACCAATAAAGCCCACTTCATGAAGTTTACGAATAACCCAATTGAATATAGTGAGATCTTTTCCTGCCCGTCGATGGCATGCCCATACAACTTTCTTAATACCTGCATCAAGTTGTTTGATGATCTCGTCTTGATAGGGGCGGCGTGTGAAGTTATGAGGGAGGTTGACTGTTAACGAGCTTGTCATTTATATAGACTGTTACAGGTTGTTTCGAGGTGTCATCGTTCTTTTTCATAGATTCTATAACTTGCATATCTTCGAAGTCTAAGATTTTATTGTGGATGTCATAATTATGCTGATACTTATTGTATAGGTTCCATTGCATTCCGTCAGTCATGACCATTTCTGTGCGTCTTTGGGCTATACGGTTCTTTGCTTTATAATACGCTACGGCAAAGTTTTCGTCATTTTTAGCCCACACACTAGGTAGACGGGGGTCTATATCAACCTCGTCAATCCAAGCTAATATATCGTAATTGACTGGGTTTTTAGACCATTCTTCGATATGCTCAGCAAGCTTTTTAATATCATGCATGGCAGGCCTACCGAATACGTATTTTCCTGGTGTGTTTATTTTAGCTACATTCATTTTAAGCTGGGGTTACCAGATATTTAGAAGGTTCACATTGGGTAATAGTGTATTTATTGTCGGGTCCATTGATTCCACCACAATTACAATTTTTATCACCACAAAGAAACTTAATGAGTCGTTTGTATTGGTCTTCGTTTATACAATCATCATCACAATCAACTAATACAACTTTTTTTGTTTTATGTTTCTTATTGTGAAACATTATTGCACGTCTAGTCATTATTTCTTTATTTTCTTTTTAGATTTAGCGATCATTTTATCTTGTTTTTTGTCAAGCTTTTCTAATGACTTGAGTTGCTTGCCTTCTTTTGCATTTGTTTTTTCGATAGCTTTAATTTTCTTATGCATGCTGTAAGTCTCGGTATGTGTTAAGCCTTATGTTATTTGCTGTTGTTTTTTCTATCAAGAGATTCTTTTTTTATCTTTTGCGGTTTCTCTGGCCTATGTTTACAGAATTCGCATTCGGGATCTTTACAACAAGGTTCAAGCCAAACATTGCATTTATCGCAGTAATAAGCATCCCATTTTTTATTATAAGACTTCTCTTGTCCGCAGTCGCAATGGGGATTCCATTTCATAGTTATTCTTAGTTATATAGGGTTATAGCTGAAATTAGCTATAGCTAATCGCCCCAGTGTTGATTGTTCCATTCTGAGTTTACATCTTTCTTGATGTTGTTAACTGGAATGGGAATTGGTTTACTTTTGTCTAGAATTACTAACGGATTTGTTACCAATTGGGGAGCGACAAAAGTGGAAATATCTTCATCTGATTCTGATTCGTCAGCGTCATAATTGCACGTGTATTGCACAGGAATTGCACGGATAATTTCGGGGCTATTCGGAGGGACTATAGTGGTGTGATAATGTACTGGGTTAATGCTCATCTGGTCCATCTCCGTTCAAGTATTGCTTTCTTGGGGGGTATTTTAGATCGGGAACATGATAGATTTCAATCTGTAATGCTTGATCGATATCAAATAGGATGCGTTCACCGGCGATAAGTTCTGCAATCTCATCATTGTTTAATTTTATGCGGATTATGCAAATGTCATCTAAGTTAACATCCATTGTCTTTAATTCTTCGTATAATGTGATTGGTTAAGTCGTTTGATTCAGTCAACATATTGGTCTACCTTCACCAGATACTCGATCTGAGTGGATTTCTTGAGGTTCTACGAGGTTAGGGATATTCATTCTTGATATGAGGGTTTCATTTCGCGAATGAGAGCATTCATGACGATGAGACCATCGGCAGTATTTTGGTAAGCGACTGACGAGTTTACAATCAGGGCAATAATATTCGGTGTATGCGGAGTCTTTAAGATTTTCTATAAAATGTTTAGCGAAGAAACCGATAGTGAAGGCGAATGAACAAAGAAGAAATGTTAGCATAGTGTTACCTTTTAAATTATTTTATCTGTTGCGGTTATTACAATCAAGATTGCATGTTCTTTAGGTTCACCTTTATGACATAGAAAATAAATAATTAATAAAGAAGTGTAAAGTATGAAAAAACTAGAAGAAAATAAATATTACATTAACAGAAATACTGGAACTATAAAAAAGGGTAAAAAGTGGTTAACTGATTGCTTAGATCTTGGAGAAAGTAGTGAATTATGGGGTATCAGAGATCCTTTTGATGATCTAGAACAAGTTAAAAGCAAAGCAATGCAAATTCGGGTTCCTTACGAACTGTATGAAAAGATCAGAGAAAAAGCATACTTGCAAAGAAAGTCGCTGCAAAGTATAGTGACGGAGCTTTTCGAGAGGGAGTTTGAGAAATGAATAAAAGCATATTAAGACGAGCTATTAATATTTTGAATAATGAAGACTTGAATGCATTCGAACAAATGTCAGAATGTCTTGATTTAGGATTAAATATTAATGAAATAGGTGCGATTTGCGAGTGTTTAGCGGAAAGAAAATCATTAAATTTACCATGGATACTAGATAATGACAGCGCAACTTGATTTTTCCGAGAGGGAGTTTGGAATTGGAAGAAATTGGAGACATATATAATGTCTGTTCAATTAGAATTTTTCCAAGACAATAGCGAAGAGGCATTGAATAGGCGTGAGATCGATAATTTGCGTGAGTATATTACGCGTAGTAATAGGGCGCAGTTTAGGCGTATGGGAGAGATACAGAAGCTTGTGATTGAGCAGGAAGCTAGATTGGATCGAATAGCGATTGGCATGATAAAGGAAGTGAAATAGATGGACTACATTCAAAAGTTACTATTAGAGTATTCACGTTATATAAATTATAGAAGATTAGATAGTGATGAAATTTGTTTGGAGGAAATTGATGAATTTTTGACATCATATAAACCTTATGACGAAACTGGTTTTGGTTGCTCAATTCCTATCCGTTTCAAAACACGTGAGGGGTTTAAAACAATCGAACCAGGAAAGAAATATGACGAAAATTTAAATGAAATATGACCTGATACGAACTTGTGTCATGTTGAATGTGAAACAAATATGTGTCAAAATCTGCTAGAATGTGCTAAATTATTAGATATTTTCATTAGTAGATAGTCTTTCCTTCACCGGATATTTTTTCTTTAGGTTCAACGAGATCGGGGATAGTTTTTCGAGAGATGAGGGTTTCGGATTTAAAGGGATTACATTCATGACGATGAGACCACCGGCAATATTTTGGTAAGCGACTGACGAGTTTACAATCGGGGCAATAATATTCGGTGTATGCGGAGTCTTTTAAGTTTTCTATATAATGTTTAGCGAAGAATCCGAGAGTAAAAGCAAATGAACAGAGAAGAAATGTTAACATAGTGTTACCTTTTAAATTATTTTATCTGTTGCGGTTATTACAATCAAGATTGCATGCTCACCAACATCACCTTTAATTTGATCATACTCCCATTGAATGCGAGGATCAGAATCTGCTAAGCCACGTTTCTTACCGGGTATTATCCAGTCTGCAACAGAATCACGAATTCCCTTGAAAGAGTATTGCAAGTTATCCGAATCATAAGGCCTTGGACTTATACGAGTTAGAGTTACTTTACATGGTAGATAGGGTATTGGTTGTTGAGTACGCAGGAGATAAGAAACAACCTGATGTTGCTTCTTTCTCCTTTTTGCAGTTTTTGTCCAATGCTCGGTGCGATTTGGTGAGACAATTCGCATGGGAATTCTCAATTTGACGTATGGCATTGAATACCTATAATTTATTCCCATTTATATCGTGAAATGGGTATAAATTTCTATAAGTCAGTTTTTTTTAGAAACTTTATTCCTAACTTTCTCTCGATAATCTCCAACTGAAATCTACGTTTTTCTGAATGTTTTTTTTTTAAATCTTCATCAAATAAAGGATATTTTTCAAAATCCTCACTTAACGGAATGAAATTCCCAGCACCTAAACATTTTTCACACCGCAGCATTAATGAGACCGTTCCTATGTTATCGATTTGTCTATAAATTTGATAAACGCAATCATTACCCCAATCACATAACAAGTTTCTATGGCCTATTTTTTTCTTTAGAAGATTATTGTAATTTTCTTGATCTAAATATTTCATTTTATCTTCCAGTATTACTAATTATTTCTTGAACCCGAGTTTAATCAGCAAATGCAAGACTTTCTCCTTGAAGCGAGCGTCATCGTATCCGACAGTCTCTGGTTTTCGCTGTGCATTAGTATAAATAAAAAGCACCTCAGTGGCTGACGCTTCAATTTTCACGCCATTAACTTCTTTACAAGCTTTCTCAAGGATTTGAGAATTATTTCTATTCTGCATGATTGTTTCTTCTTTTGAAGTTGGTAAATCGGGTTTGTTTTTGCAAGCCCACTTAATGCATTGCTGAAGAGTGGTTTTGATTTTTGTACAAGGATTGGTTGCGAATTTAACAGCATGCTCTACTTCTTTTAGGGAATAAGTTCTAGAGATTTCGAGTTTATCAGATTCAGGGATATCTAAATCTTTGAGACAAGAAAAAACAGCAGCAGCAAATGGAGTAGCTTGCTGCTGCTGTTTTTCTTTTTCTTCAAAAGATTTTATGTATTGCTCATTCATTTCATCCATCCGATACTGAGGAAATACATATATAATCATTTAAAGGATCTATTTCCCCATCATCACCTTGATAGAAACGTGAGAACTCAAAAGGGTTATCACTATCAAGTCTTACAACTGTTTTTATAATCTTAGCGGAAAACTTCTCTTTGAGATATAGCCCATCATCTACTAACGAATTTGAAAATTCTTTGAATGCGCTTTCAAAGCAATCAACATAATTTTTTTCAGTAGAAATGTACATATTTAATGCAAAAGAAACTGCTTCCAATTCAGTTTTTCCTTTCCCTACGACATCCCATTCTTTTTCATCGAATTTTGATTTTACAATTACAAAAAATTCATCGTTGTATTTATTTATTTTGAATTTATCCATATAACCTTCATTTCCAATTCTTTAATATATACTCAACATTTACTGAGTAGATGCTTTTCTCTGTGCCCTTTTTTCCTATTTTCAATCGACATATCAATTTTTTGTCCGATAACAAATTAGTTGCTTTAATCTGGCTATTCTTGCAAAGACCAGTCCCCTTTTTTATTTCCTTGAAAAGGAGATGAACTGGTGCTGATTGCGTTCTTGAGCACAAGAATAAAAATAACTTTAGCTCAATCTCGGACAAAGTCATTAAGTATTCGAAAAAACTATCCGCGCATGTGATAACGTTCATACTATTCACCTGTTTCCTCACTATAAGTTCATTTCTTAAAGTGTTTTGGTGAATACCATATCACAATATGAATGTGCGATCAAGAAAAATCGATAAGTTTAGTCGCAAGGTCTACAGCAATTTCTGTTTATTTTATCCAAAAGCACACCTACCCAGGATTTTTTCACTACAATTTGATTTTGATTACGAATAAAGAGGTTAATTTCTTTGGCAATCGAATTCACTGTAAATCTATGAAGTACGTCGTTTACTACTTTTTCATTTACGCCGAACATTTTTAGCCAAGCAAATACATCGGAAGCATTGTTTGCTACTTCATCATCTTTTAAAAGCATTTCTTGTGCGCTTGTTCGCACGTGGTTTGGTTTGTCATAAGAATGAAATTTGGGTGTATGTATATGTATAGCTTCATCTGTTGAATCTGCCCCCCTAAGGGCGCGTTCATTAGCTAAATTTGCCCCATCGGCGTTTTCACCTATTGAACGTGCCCCCCAGTTATGAACAAATGAGTGAGGAGTTAAGCCCTCCTGCCCTTGTCTCATCTTTTCAATAGCAACTTCAGCCTCTTGATCTGATAGTTTGCCCAGCTTTAATTTTGGGAGATGCTTCTTAACCTTCATGTAAGCTTTTGAATAATTATATATATGATTGCATTTGATGTAGTGTTTGTCCCTCTTATTGATTATCCGTTCTTTACCTGTCTCGGGATCTGCGGCGATTGTGAATTGAGATTTTACCTCGATTTCAATCAAGCTATGTCCATCTAGCTGCTCGAATGACTCGTTAAGAATCCTTTTTGAATTGACGATTGTGCCTGTCGAGCAGTTAACTTCTTCGGCGAGTGTTAATGTTGTTTTCCAACAAGTGTCTTTGTAGCCGCAAGTTTTAAAGATAACGCGGTATAGGTCTTTTTCAAGTGGTGTTAGCCTGTTTCGATGATATTCTGCGATTCCATCTTTTCCGACTCTCATTTCAATATATGTTAAATCGTCGATGATATCGGCGACTTGTGTAAATCCACCGCGCTTAGTTGAATGGAAAGCTTTTGTGTACTCTTCTAAAACTTGATCTCGTGTGATTGTTTTTGATGATGAATATTTTTGTATTTTTTCTGACATGATTTACCCCTCATGATATCGCGTATTGATAAAAAAGAGGGGTTATGATAACTTGGATTTGTATCTGTAGTTATCAGAAGCCCGATCGCCATCGGGCTGTCCCCTTAACTAATCTACTTTAAATTAGTCTATGGCATGCGAGCTCGATACTTGCATGTCACTTTTTCTACATTATTCTTACACTTCATTTTCTGCAATTAAAACTTGACTTACAGAGGCAACAAAAGTAAGATAAAATTTCTCATGTAAAATTCCTTGTTTGCAGCCCCGAAAGGGGCTTTTTGAGAAAGATTCCTTTGAGAAAAATCCGGCGACCTATAAGGGGTCGCTTTTTTAACCATTTCATTTCATTGCAACCAATGTTTTTTGTTACCTTAGCCCCTCTCGGGGCTTTTTTTTACTTAAGCTCCTTCTCAATCTTTTTCTTACAAACTTCATGGAGAAAGCACATAAACTTTTTCTGATTGATCTTATCCGTAAATCTGAGATGCGGATAAGTTACCTTATTTCCATCCTCGTCAATCGCTCTGAAGTGAGGCATAGCAAAAAACATGCTGTTGCTTGTTTTAAATACTTGTATCCCTCGGATGTCTAAGTCTGCATCAATGCAGTAAACATGGATTGTTCCGAGTAAGTTTTTTCTCTTCTTTTTTTGCTCTTCGCTGGCTCCGTAGAAGCCGATAAGTTCAAACTTCATTTTTTCTCCTCTTCATATATTGTCCACATTCTGGGCATTTTTTTCTTAATGGATGTGGATTTAAAAATAATTCAGCAGAAGTAACTTCACCCCCACTTTGAATTTCAATTAATTTTGCTAATCTTTTCGATGGTCTTGCATTCCCAACCGATATTGAGTGTAAATATGCCTTTGTTACTAATAATCGGTCTGCAAATTCATACTCATCTTTATCAAGTAAATATTCTATTAACTTCATAAAACTCCTTCGTCTGGTTGTATAACTTCTTTAAGTGAAACCTTCCCTTTTGTGTATCTTTCGATTTTATATGCTAATTTTAACGATGGATAATGTGTTTTTCTAAGTATTCGATGTAAATGTGACATACTTATTTTCATCCTTTTTGCTGCTTTACTAATAGCAATGTCGTTTTCTTCAAAATATACTTCCAATGGATGAGGTTTATAACATCCTCTTTTAGTAGCGAAACGATGTGCCTCTTCTTTTAATTTTTGGAAAAAACTTCTATTTTTTTTCCTCATATCGTCTGAGTTCATTTTTGCATTTCCTAAAAATAAATGTTCGGGATTTACACACTTAGGGTTATCGCAAGTGTGACATACAAATAATTTTTCAGGTATTTCACCTTTAAATATTAACCAAGATGCTCTATGAGCGCCTATACTTTTTTTTTCAAAATAAAAACTTCCATACCCTTGCTTGTTTAAATTTCCTTGCCATTCCCAGCAGCCGTTTTCCATTTTTATTACCTTCTTCATAAAAGTCTCCATAAGACCTCCTTTTATTGTATGGTAACATTAAATGTTATATTTTTCTAGCATGAAATGTGATGTTTTATCTCTTTTCATGTTGCATTAAATGCCATTTATCTGATAGGATTGTGTTTATCAAGCAAACAGTCTCCCAAAAGACTTAGGTCTGACGGTTGTAGCGGATGCGAGATAACAAAAACATAAGGAGTAACAAATGAGCTATTGGACACAGTTTAGCTTTGATGAAATTAAGGCAATGCAAGGAAGAGAGATAGACGATCAGGATGATGACGCCATCGATGATGACGCCATCATTGAAATGGATGAAGAAGAAGAAGAAATTAGATGCTGCCGAAGGGGGTGCGAATTATGCTTACTTTAACACAAAATGAGATACATCTCTTAAAGTTAGGTTTACAAACTTTAACCAGAGAGCTTACCTCCAAGGGTGAACTTGATCTTGCTATTATTAATAGAGCTTTGTCAAACATGTCTTACATCTTGGATGTAGATATGGGAAAAGAGACACTGAAAATTGAAAGACGATCGGAGTCTTTGAAAAGATTGAGTGATTATCTACACAACATGAATAAATATGAGTTAAAGTCATGAGTGAAGAAATGAAAGCTTTTATGAAAAAAGCTGAAGAAAAACTTAAAGAAATTGAATCGTCAAATGAATTAGCTCAATTAATGATTACATCAAATAAAATAATTAAATTCTTGAAAAGTCTACCGCAGGAGGAGCATACAGTAATTGCAGCTTTAGGTTTAACTTATTGTAAAACACTCATAGAAAAAGGAATTGATGATGCAACATTCAATCTTCTTTTTGAGAAAACAAAAGAATTAGTAAGAGATTTACTTAAACAACAACAAGAATAAACAAACAAAAAAAGAAGCTCAACGTGAGTTTCATAACAAAAGGAAAAACAAATGTCATTTTTACCCCCAGAATATAAGGCTCCCTCAACAAACTCAAGCTATATGAAAATATTAGAGGGAGAGAATAAATTTCGTATCCTCACTAGACCTATTTTAGGTTGGGAGGATTGGCTTGACAAAAAACCTATTAGATTTAGGTTTGAAAATAAACCTGCGCAATCTGTTGATCCGAGTAAACCTGTGCGCCATTTCTGGGCCATGGTGGTTTATTGCTATAATGATAGACAGATAAAAATATTACACCTTACCCAAGCCAGCATCCGTAACAGGATTCAGGCTCTATCACAAGACAAAGATTGGGGAGACGTATCTCAATATGATATAAAAATTGTTAAAACAGGTTCTGGGATAGATACAGAATATGAAGTTAATCCTCTTCCACATAAAGAGTTATCCCCTGAAATAATTGATGCTTTTAATGAAAAGCCTTGTAACCTAGAAGCCTTGTTTGATAATGGCGACCCATTTGACAAAAATCATAGAGTACACACACCTGGGATTTTTATAAAAATAACAGAAAATAGCAGACCCACAGAAAATGAAGTTGATGAACTATGTGAAATGTTATCATGTTGCTCCGATGATTATCAAAAAGAAGTGAATAAAAAATTAACTGACAGTGGTAAAAAAATCATAGATTTACCTTATGACTCATTCAAACGGTTATTAGATAAAACTCGTGAAATGAGAAATGTTCATATGGCGTTAAACAACGAAGACGTGCCCTTTTAATAATAATATGGGTACACAGTCTACCCCTGGATTGTGTACCTGCTTAGAGGAATGAAATGAGAGAAAAAGAAAAAAAATCTTATGAAAAATTTATTGGACAAAAATTCGGTAAACTTTTTGTTATTTCAATTCTTCCTGCACAAAAATCAAGAAATTTGTTAAACTATTATACCGGGAGTTCCCCGGGAATTTACGCTTGTGGAGACTCCTCTGGCGGCGGAACAGGAAACTGGTCTACGAGTCATGGGCCGATGAAGCAAGAATTAATGAGTGGAATATTTGTCCATAAATTATAGAACGGAAAGATCACCTTTATCAAAACTTAAAAATGAAGATATTATTCATATAAGATCACAAATGGATAAAGGTGTTTTTGGGACTACTCTGGCTAGTGAATTAAATGTAAACCCTTCCACTATATATAATATAAAACACAAAAAAAGATGGAAACACATATGAAAGTATTAAGTGTTAAACAGAAAAGCGAAGAATGGCTAGAAATTCGCCGTAAATGTATAAGCGCCACAGATTTAGCCCCTATAATGGGTATGTCTGCTTATCGTTCCCCGTTAATGCTTTGGGAAGAAAAGATGGGATTAAGGGTAAGAGAAACTAACATAGCAATGGAAAGGGGAAGTGCTTTAGAAAAAAAAGCTATTGCATGGGCAGAAGGTATATTGGGATGTAAACTGTATGATTTCACCGTACAATCTGAGGAGTATGAATGGGCTATTGCTTCATTAGATGGTATCTCAGAGGATGGTAAAATACTTGTTGAGGCTAAATGTCCTGGTGAGATGGTGCACCAACGGCATTTGTCCGGTAAAATAAATCAAGAATATATCTGTCAAACTCAATGGCAGATGTTTGTTACTGGATGTGAGCAATGTCATTTCGAATCTTTTTACGGTGAAGAAGGACATATAATTGTTATCCCCCGTGATAATGATTTCATCCAAAAAATGATCTTAAAGGCTTCGCAATTCCTTCATCTATTGCGTGTTCAGATTCCCCCTGAGCCGACAGACATGGATTTTATGCCCCGTCCAGACGACAAGTGGCATGAGGCTGCCCAACTATGGAAGATGGCGAAGAAACGTCTTAAAGAGATGGAAGAACAAGAACAAACATACAGGGATATACTCATTGATTTGAGTAGAGGGTATAACTGTAAGGGTGCTGGATTAAAAACCCAAAAGATTACCAAAAAAGGAACAATTGACTACAGTTCTATAGAACAATTGAAAAACATTGATCTTGAGCAATACAGAAAGCCTGTATCAACATACTGGAAATTGACAGAGATTGAATAAACAATTGAATAAAAGGATGATGTATGAGCAATACAAGTGATACAATTGACCAATTAATAGAAGTTCTTGAAAGGGTTAAGAGATGCGATAAAGCATACAATAATCTTTTACAAATAAGGGATAATGCTCTTTTTAAAG
>Ga0209382_10001472_pt1 | contig 36934 bp, 29 predicted proteins | sample SoiMetdeltSBSDD5_FD_187599 | JGI IMG/M metagenome (GOLD analysis project Ga0209382, IMG submission 187599) | Bulk soil microbial communities from a Populus tree surrounding site in Tennessee, USA - Soil MetaG P. deltoides SBSDD5 (SPAdes) (version 2) | ecosystem: Environmental > Terrestrial >... | reverse complement strand
CCGATCAGGCATTGCACGCGGAACGATCGCCGATGCCGCGGCCCCTCCTCCGCCACCGTCACGTATTCGGGCACGGCCTCGCCGCGCGCCTGCAGCAGCTCCTGCAGCGCGCTCTTGTAGTCGCCGGGCTCCGGGAGCTGCGGCGAGGAAAGGTCCGGCGCGAACTCGCTGGACACGAACCGCGCGGCCGCCTCCAGCCCGCCGTCGAGGTACAACGCGGCCACCAGCGCCTCGTAGGCGTCCGCCCACAAGGCCGACTTCTGGCGTCCGCCCGTCTTCTCTTCCCCGCGCCCCAGGAGAAGAAGATCGGGCAGCCCCAGGGCAGAGGCGCGCCGGGCCAGGCTGGGCGCGGCCACCAGATGGGCGCGGGCCTTGCTCTTGCCCCCCTCCGAGCCTTCGGGATCCCGTCGGTGCAGGAGCTCCGCGACCACGAACCCGATCACGGCGTCGCCCAGGAACTCGAGGGGCTCGTTGTGCCGCGGGGAGAGGGTGGCGTTCTCGTGGGCGTGGCTCGTATGGGTGAGCGCACGATCGAGCAGGGCGAGGTCGGCGAACCGGTGGCCGAGGCGCTCCTCGAGCGCGCGCAAGGCCTCCGTCCGCTCTCGGTTCACGTGCCCTCTTACCGTGCGGGCCCGGACTCCCCCGCCGCGCGATCGAACACGACGCGTCCGCCGGCGACGGTGAAGTCCACGGGCGTGGTGAGGATCTGCCGCGGCGGGACCTTGAACAGGTCGGCCCCGAAGACCACGAGGTCGGCGAGCATGCCCGGGACCAGCGTGCCCTTCTCCTTCTCCGCGAACTCGGCGTAGGCCGACCCGCGCGTGTAGAGGTCGAGGGCGTCCTCGAGCGCGATCTTCTCCTCGGGGAACCAGCCTCCCTCGGGACCTCCCTCCGGCCGCTCCCGCGTCACCGCGGCGTAAAGGCCGAGACGGGGATCGAGAGGCTCCACGAACCAGTCCGTCCCGAAGGCGACGGGGATCCCGGCCGCGGTGAACGAGCGGACGTTGTACGAGTCCCGCGCGCGCTCGGTGCCGATGCGCCTCTCCGCCCAGCGCATGTCGTCGATGGCGTGCGAGGGCTGGATGGACGCGATCACGCCCAGCCGCCGGTAGCGCGCCAGGTCCGCCTTGCGCACGACCTGCGCGTGCTCGATGCGGAAGCGCCGATCCCGCGGCGGGTTGGCCGCGGCCGCCTTCTCGAAGGCGTCCAGGACCAGGCTGTTCGCGCGATCGCCGATCGCATGCACCGCGAGCTGGAAGTCGGCGGCGTCGGCCTCCCGGATGAGCCGCTCCAGCTCCGGTATCGGGTACAGCAGGAGCCCGCTCGTCTTGGGGTCGTCGGTATAGGGGTCGAAGAACGCGGCCGTGCCCGATCCCATGGACCCGTCGGAGAGGATCTTCAGCGCGCCCAGCCGGATCCACTCGTCGCCCAGGCCCGTGCGGAGCCCCGCCTTCTCCAGCGGCTCGCGCGCCGAGATGTAGCGCCAGACGTAGAAGCGCGCGGTCAGCTCGCCCGTCGCGCGCAGGTCCTGGTACGTGCCCAGGGCGTCGACGGACGAGTTGTCCTGGATGGTGGTGACGCCCACGCGGGCGGCCTCCTTCAGGGCGGCGCGCGCGGCCCGCAGGTTCATCTCCCGCGAGGGCTCGGGGATGACGCGCGTGACGAGCCCCTCCGCGTTGTCCTTGAGGATCCCGGTGGGCTCGCCGGCGGCGTCGCGCACGATCGTGCCCCCGTCCGGATCCCGGGTCTCGCGCGTGACCCCGGCCAGGCGCAGGGCGAGGGAGTTGGCCAGGGCCATGTGGCCGTCGAGGCGCTGCACGAACACGGGGTGGTCGGGCGTGAGCGCGTCGATGAGCTGGCGCGTGGGCAGGGTCTTGGAGGGCCAGGCCTCATGGTCCCAGTTCCCTTCCTGGATCCAGGTGCCCTTGGGCAGCGTGCGCGCATGGGCGCCGATGCGCGCGGCGAAGTCCTGCTCGTCGCGGGCATCGCGCAGGTCGACGGAGAGGAGGCCGAAGCCGCCGCTCAGGAAGTGCACGTGCGCGTCGTTGAAACCCGGCACGACCAGCCGGCCGCGCAGCTCCACGACGCGCGTGCCCGGTCCGATCAGGGGCTGCACGTCGGCGTCGCGGCCGAGCGCGGCCACGCGGCCGTCCTTCAACGCGATCGCGCTGGCCGCGGGGAGCCCCTTCCCCGCCCACACGCGTCCGCCGCGCAGGACGAGATCGGCGGTGGGCGCGGCCATCGCCTCACTGGACACGAGAGCCGCCGCCAGGAACAGCCATGGGAGCCGCATCATTCATACCACCTTGAGGATCACCATCGTCATGTCGTCGTTCTGGGCGGCATCGCCCACGAAGTCGCGGATGGCGGCCAGGATGCGGTCCTTCAGGACCGAAGCCTCCTCGCCCTCGCCCTCCGCGGACTCGATCACGTCGCGCAGGCGGCGCTCGCCGAAGAGCTCGGCGCGCCCGTTCATGGCCTCGGAGAGGCCGTCCGTGAAGAACAGGAACAGGTCACCGCTCTGCAGCCGGACCTCCGCCTCCTCCAGGATCTGGTCGAAGCGCGCGCCCTCGTCGATGCCGAGGCCCAGTCCGGCCGGCGTCAGCACGCGCGTGCGGCCGGTGCCCGCCTCGAGGTGGATCATCGGATTGTGGCCCGCGCGCGCGTAGCGCATGGTCTGGGTGGCCGTGTCGACGATCGCGTAGGTCATGGTGATGAACGAGCGCGGGTCGAGGGTGGCGGCCAGGATGCGATTGGCTTCGGAGAGCAGGCGCGCGGGCGAGTCGTGGATGCGCGAAAGGGAGAGCACGAGGCCCTTGAGCTCCGCCATGTAGAGGGCGGCCGAGGTGCCCTTGCCCGAGACGTCCGCCACCAGCACCCCCATGCGCGTGGGCGAGAGGGGCAAGAGGTCGTAGTAGTCGCCGCCCACCTCCGCCGCCGGGAGGCAGAGCGCGGAGACGCGCAGGCCGGGCAGGGTCACCGCCCCCTGGGGCAGGAGGCTCATCTGGATCTGGCGGGCGATGCGCAGCTCCTCCTCCAGGCGCTGCTTCTCCGCCTGCTCCATGAGCAGGCCCTGCATGCTCGCCGCCATCACGTTGAACGATTCCGCGAGGTCGCCGAGCTGGTCCCGGCTCTGCACGCGGATGCGGTTGCCGAAGTCGCCCTGGCGGAGGCGCTCCGTCCCGCGATACAGCTCGTGGATGTTGCCGGTGATGGATCGGGCCAGGGCGAGGCCGAGGCCGAGGGCCACGAAGTACATGACCAGGAACACGCCCGCCACCGCGGCCAGCGCCTTCACGAGCACGTCGCCCAGGTTGAGGGTGCCGGGGGAGAGACGGCCGAGGAGCTCGTAGGGCTGGAAGTGGAACAGCATGGGAACGAGGTCGGACTTGCCGTCCGCCCAGTGCCGCACTTCCGGGGTCGCCGGGAACGAGATGCCGCCGACCTTTTCGTCGGCGGGGACGGCCCGCCGCCGCGCGCCCTCCCCGATGTGCACCTGCACGCCGTGGCCCTTCTGGCGCACGGTGCCGCCGGAGGTGACGAACCGGATGCCCATCCGCTGCTCCAGGGACGTGAACAGGCGCTCGTCCACCGGCACCTGCAACAGCAGCGCGCGGTCCCCGCGCCGGGCCAGACCGGTCAGCGTGGTCGCGTCGTCCTCGGGATTGGCGCGCACGAGTCCGGCATAGCCCTCCGGCCGCGTCCACTCGGGCAGGCGGGAGGGCGCATCGACACTGGCCGCGACGACCTTGTCTCCACGCCAGAGGGAGAAGACGAGGTCCGGGTTCGCCTCCCGCAGGGGCGCGAGGTGGCGCTCGAGGGAAGCGCGCGCCCCGGCGTCGTCGCCCGTCATGTCGGCCAGGGCCGCGTCGGCGGCGGTGCGGAGCAGCACCGCCCTGCGGTCCACCTCGGCGGTCACGATGTGCGAGGCCACCAGGCCGGAGAACAGGACGCCGGCGAGACCGAAGAGCAGGAGCAGGAGCACGACGGGCACGACCGCGATGAAGAGGTACGACACGAGCAGCTTGGTCCGGATCCGCCAGAGCAGGCGGCGGACGAGGTAGCGGCCCAGGCGCGCGAGGCCCCAGCAGGCGTACACGAACAAGCTGGCGCGGCAGAGGAAGCCGAGCCCGCAGGGAAGGGCGGCGCCGGCGCGGTCGGCCGCGTAGAGGGCGAGCGAGACGAGCAGGATCCGGCCCGACCAGCGCTCCAGGAAGAACCGCTTCATCCGCGCGAGGCGGCGATCCGGACGTTCGTACGGCGCAGGAAGGAAGCGGGGGCTCGACATGGTCGCGTGTCGCCGGCGGCGGGGAGCCCGCGGACTATAGCACGCGCCTCCGCCGTGGCCGCTATAATCGGGCCATGCTCGCCGCGCTCCTCGCCACGGTTCTCGCCGCCCCCCCCGCCGACCTCGCCGCCGTCGGGATCGTGGCCAGCCGCGACCCCGCCCATCGCGTGGTCCTCCTGCGCTCGGGGGGTCGCACCCGCATCGTGGGTATCGGCGAGAACGCGTTCGGGGGCCGCGTCTCCGCCATCGCGCCGGACGCCGTCACCATCGATTTCGAGGGTCGGCCCCTCGACCTGCGTCTGAGCGGCGAGGCGGCCGCGCCCGCGCGTGCCGCCGCCCCCGCACCCAGCGACCCGGGGGCGCATGTCCTGGCCCGGCGCGACGTGGAGCGCCGCATCGGCGAGGAGGCCCCGCGCATCCTGGCCGAGACCACGCTCATGCCCGCCGTCGACGCCGGCCGCGTGGCCGGCTTCACGCTCACGCGCGTCCCCGAGAACAGCCTGCTCACCGAAGCCGGCCTGCGCGCCGGCGACGTCCTCACCCAGATCAACGACATCCCGATCGACAGCATGGCCACCCTGATCGGCCTGTGGCCCAAGCTGCAGGGCGAGAGCACGCTCACCGCGGTCGTGCTGCGCAACGGACAGCCCGTCTCCCTCACCGTGAGCTTGAGGTAGCCGCCGCGTGACGGCTGTCCATGCTCGGCTGCGGCCGCGCGCCGCCCGGCCGGTGCGGCGCCGCGCCCTGGCCCTTCTGGCCCTCGCCTTTGCCCTCCTTCCCGTGCCCGCGGGTGCCTGGGGCTTCACCGGGCACCGCATGGTCGGGCGCAAGGCGGTGCGCACGCTGCCCGATCCCCTGCGCCGCGTGTTCGAAGCCAACGCCGCCTACCTGGCCGAGCAGGCCATCACACCCGACCTGCAGCGCTCCGGGCCCAGCGACCCGGATCATTTCCTCGACATGGACGCCTTCGGCGGCGCCTATCCGTTCGAGGCGATCTCGCGCGTCGAGTCCGAGAACGTCGCCCGCCTCGGCCCGGAGATCACGGCCAAGGGCCGCCTGCCCTGGAAGGTCGAGGAGGTCTACCGCGGCCTCGTCCAGGCCTTCCGCGACCGCGACCTCCCGCGCGCGCTCGAACGGGCCGGGGTCCTCTGCCACCTCGTCGCGGACGCGCACGTGCCCCTGCACGCCACCGACAACTACGACGGGCAGCTCAGCGGCCAGCGCGGCCTGCACTCCCGCTGGGAGTCGGACCTGGTCGAGCGCAACCGCGTGCAGCTGGAGGCGGCGGCGGAGCCGGGAGCGGCCCAGCGCGTCGCCGATCCCGTGGCCTACGCCTTCGCCGTCCTGCGCGAGTCGTATCTTCATTCATTGCAGGTCCTCGCCTCCGACCGCGAGTCGGTCACGGGACGCGACCTCGCGGAGACGCCGGAGGACGAGCGCTACGACGACGAGTACTTCTCCCGCCTGTACGCACGGGAGGCCTCCCGCCTCGCCGCCCGGCTCGGCGCCTCCGCCTCCGCCACCGGCTCCTTGTGGCTGAGCGCGTGGGAGGACGCGGGCCGCCCCGCCCTCGACGAGGCCTACCGGGTCCCCTACGTCCGCCACGGGGCGCGCGCCATCCTGCTCAGCCTCGACGCCTCCTCCGCCCCCCTCCTCGACGACGCCGTCGCCCGCGGGGTGATGCCGAACCTGGCCGCGCTGCGACGCCGGGGCGCGACCGCGCGCGGATCGCTCACGACCATGCCGAGCAAGACCGCCCCCGGACACGCCGCGCTCTACACCGGCGCCTGGAGCGATCGGAACGGGATCACCGGCAACGACGTGGTCCTTCCGGGGGCGGCCATCACCGAAGGCACGAGCGGCTACAGCTCGCAGCTCCTGAAGGCGGAGCCGATCTGGGCGGCGGCGGCACGGCAGGACCTGGACGTGAGCGTCGTCTCCGCCACCCACGTCTACCCGTTCAGCACGTATCTGGCCGACCATCGCTTCCCCGGCTACTACGGCCGCCATCTCACGATGTTCGACGGCTACCAGAGCCTGGACGCGCGCGACCGTGTCTACGGCGCGGCCGACCTCAAGCCCGGAGTGGTGGACTGGCTGGGCCCGCTGCCCGCGCACGAGGGGGAAGCGCGCGCGGCCGTCATCGAAGACCTCGGCCTGCGCCTGGAGGCCCTCCTCTACGACGACCCGCGGGATCCCGCGCACGGGTTCGACACCCTGCTCCTCACTCTCGACGGCGATCCGGGCGGGGGGGTCACCCTCAAGCCCGCGGCCCTGCGAAAGGACGGGTCCGCCTTCGCCGGCCTCGCCCTTCCGATGGCCGGAGGCGACGCCGCCGTCTACTTCCGTCTCTTCGAGCTGGCCGCGGACGGGTCGGCCGTCACCCTCTATCGCACCGCTCCGCACGTCCTGCGCTCGAACAAGCCGCGGCTGGAGGCGGCCGCCTTCGAGGCCAGCGGCGGGTTCGTGGGCAACGCCGCCGCCTGGACCTACGAGCACGGCGACCTCGGCCGGCCGCTCTGGGACGGCGGGGACGGCACCGCGGAGAGGCGCTACCTCGAGAGCGTGGCCCTGGTGGTGCGCCAGATGTCACGCCTCAACGACTTCGCGTTCGATCGCACGGGATGGGAGCTGCTGCTGACCTACCTGCCCTTTCCCGACGAGGCCGTGCACCTCTGGTACGGGTACCTCGACCCCGGTCTCCCCTCCCACGATCCGGCCCTGGCCTCGCGCCTGCGTCCGTACCTCGACGAGGTCTTGCGCCTGGCCGACGCCGAGATCGGCCATCTCGTCCGCCGCGGAGGGAAGGACACGATCGTGGCCGTGGGTGGCGACCACGGCGTGATGGGAGTCGACCGCGAGATCAAGCCCAACGTCCTCCTGAGGCAGGCGGGGCTCCTGGCCCTGGACGCGGGCGGCCGCGTGGACCTCGCGCGGACGCGCGCGTACTACGCACCGGGACAATACGTGTTCATCAACCGGATCGCGCGCGCGGGCGGCATCGTGAAGCCCGAGGAGGAGGACGCGGTGCGGCGCGCCATCGTCCAGGCCCTGCGCGACGTGCGCGACCCCGCCGCCCGGGCGCCCATCAAGATCGACGTGCTCGATCCGCGCACCGCCCACGTCCCCTCTTTCGGCGGGCCCGCGGGGGGCGACCTCTACCTGTCCGTCTCTCCCGGCTACAACGTGTCCGCGCGGCTCGACGGGGAGGCGGTCGACAAGATCCGCCCCCGCGGCGAGCACTTCCTCGATCCGGAACAGCCGGCCATGCACGCGGGTTTCGCGCTGGCCGGGCCCGGCGTGGCGGAGGGGGCACAGCTCGGGGTCATCCGGCAGATCGACGTGGCGCCGACCCTCTGCCTGCTCCTCGGTATCGAGCCGCCGGCGCAGGCCACCGGGATGGTCCTGAGCGCGGCGCGGGGGCGCCCGGCGCCCATGCCTCCCTTCCGCTGACCGGTCCTACTTCACGAGGATCGTCGTCTCTTCCCTCGATTGCCCGTCGCTGACCGCCACCGTGTGCTCGCCGCGGGCGAGCGGCCAGTCCAGCGCGCGGTCCGCGGCCGAGGTCCCGACGGCGCGCCCGTCCACTTCCCAGGCCAGGCGGGCGGCGCTCGCCTCCGTGACCGCGCGCAGGGGCAGGGTCTGGAACTCCGCGCGCAGGGTCGGATCGAAGAGATAGGTCGCGCCCGGAGGCGGGTTGACGATGCGCAGGCGCTCGGCGCGCGGGCGCGGGCCTGATCGCACCGTGTTCGTGACCAGGACGGGGCGCTCTGTCGATGCCGCCGGCGCGGTGGACACGAGCAGCCCCTGCTCTCGCGCCCAGGCGCGATAGGCGGGCGGCCAGGCGACGACCACGCGATCACCCAGGCGGCGATGCCATCGACACGGCGCGGACGGACGGTCGATGGGAATCCACTCCGTCTCCAGCCGGGGGCAGTACTCCGTCGCCTCCCGGCCCGAGAGCGCGCAGATGACCCGTGGCGCGAGGTCGGGCGGCCGGTCGACGAGCGGCTCGTCCGCCCCCGGCACCCGCCCGGAGATCCGCGCCTGCGCGGCCAGCATCACGTCGTGGAAGATGGGGGCGGCGCCCGTCACCCCGGACGAGCTGCGCAGCGGCGTGCGGTCGAAGTTGCCCACCCAGACTCCCACCGTGACGTCACGCGTGAAGCCGATCGTCCAGTTGTCGTGGTAGGCCTGGGACGTCCCCGTCTTCACCGCCACCGGGAACGGGAAGTCGAGGCTGCCCCCGGTGCCGAAGATGTAGGCGCGCGCCGCGTCGTCGGACAGGACGTCGGCCAGCCAGAAGGCCGCGCGCGGCGAAAGGACGCGCTCCTCGCAGGCGGGGCCGACGCTTCGGACCGCCGTGGGCCGGCGCCACGACCCGCCGCGGGCGATCGAGGCATAGGCGGCCACGAGCTCGTCGAGGCGCACCTCGGCGTCGCCCATGGTGAGCGCGAAGCCGTAGTAGTCGGGCGTCTTCGCGAGGGTGGTGAGGCCGACGCGCCGCAGGACGCGCAGCAGATCCGGCACTCCCGTGCGGGAAAGGAGCCAGACCGCGGGCACGTTCTCGGATCCGGCCAGGGCCGCCCGCGCGCGCAGGGGACCACGAAAGACGCCGTCGTAGTTCCGCGGGCTGTAGAGGACGCCGTCGACGGCGGTCGGGAAGTGCGCGGGCAGGTCGGGCAGGACGGAGGCCGGCGTGTAGCCCTGCTCGAAGGCCAGGGCGTACGTGAACGGCTTGAGGGCCGAGCCCGGCTGACGAGGCGTGACCACGCCGTCGATGGCGCCGCCGTGTTCCTGGTCGAGGTAGTCGCCGGACCCTTCCCAGGCCCGCCACTCGGAGGTACGGTTGTCGAGCACGGCCACCGCGACGTTGTAGGCGCCGTGGCCGATCAGGCGTGCGCGATGCCGGTCGACGATGCCGGCCACCTCGCGCTGGAGGGCGGCATCGAGGGTGGTCTCGATCCGCGGTGGGGGCGCGCCGGAGACCCCGGCCAGGACGCGCTCCACGAAGTGAGGAGCCAGGAACGCGCGCTCCGTGCGCACGATGCGCAGGCGCTCGTGCCGCGCCGTCTCGTAGTCCTCCGCGGAGAGGAGGCCCAGCGACCGCATGCGCTGCAGCACCCACTGCTGCCGCCGCCGCGCCGCGTCTTCGTGACGATAGGGGTCGAGCGCGGTCGGCCGCTGCGGCAGCGCGGCCAGCAGCGCGGCCTGGGCGGCGGTGAGGTTCTCCGCGGAGGTGTCGAAGTAGGCGCGGCTGGCCGCCTCCGCGCCCTGGAGCTGGTTCCCATAGGGCGCGACGCTCAGGTAGAGGGCCAGGATCTCGCGCTTGGAGAGCCGGTGCTCGAGGCGCAGGGCCAGCACCGCCTCCCGCAGCTTGCCCGCCGCGGAGCGGTCGCGATGGATGAGGACCTTGACCGCCTGCTGGGTCAGCGTCGAGCCGCCCTCGATCATCCGCCGCGCGCGGACGTCGTGCCAGAGGGCGCGCACGATCGCGATGGGATCGATCCCCGGGTGATGGAAGAACCGCGCGTCCTCCGCGGCCAGGGTGGCGCGGACGAGGGCGTCGGGAAGCCGGTCCGGATCGAGGCGACGGCTGCGCTGGCCCTCGGCGGACAGCGACTCCCGCAGCGGCTCGCCGCCGCGCGCGACGACCTCGGTCGACGTGTGCTCGTCCAGCACGAGGAGTCCGGCGGGCAGGGGCCCCAGCCGCACCCACGCTCCCCCGGCGAGGATCAACGCGGCCGTGGCCGTCGCGACCGTGCGGCGCCGCGGCCTCTTCACGGCTGCACCGTCACCACGGCGGAGCCGGTGCGGCCGAAGACCTCCGGCTCGTACATCTCCTCGACGTGCGTGGGCGCGGTCCGGAACGTGCCGGAGGTGGTGGCCCGCGCCACGTAGGTGAAGCGGTGCTCGCCCTCGGAGAGCCGGGTGGCGAAGAGCAGCACGCGATCGTCGTGGCGCTCCACGCGGTCGAAGCCGCCGCGCCGCCAGAAGGCCCAGTCGTCCCCCGAGGTCTCCTGCTCGTCCTGGGCGCGCGAGAGGTCGGAAGCGGTGGTGGCGAACCAGGACTCGACGGGCTCGAACCCGGCGGGAAGCGGATCGGTCACGGCGACGTAGCGGCGCTCCTTGGTCAGGCGCAGCGTCAACGTCACCCGGATGAGGTCGCCGGCCTTGAACGACGTGAGGGGCTCGCCCGCCTCCGCTCCCGCCGCCGTCGCCGGCGCGTACGCGCGCTCGATGCGGAATCCCTGATCCAGGCCGTCCGGCCGGAGCGCGTCCACCGCGTACTTGAGACGGGCGGTGTAGAAGAGCGTGCCCGCGGTCCCCTCGCGGCGCAGGGAGAGATCCAGCCGCTCTCCCGGCGAGCCTTTGGCGGCCAGCGTCCGCATGGGCAGGTCCACTGCCTGCGCCGTCGTCGTGCGGCCGTGGAACTCGTGCCGGGCCAGCGTGTCCCGGCCGAGGCCGACCACCGCGCGAAAGTCCGGAGGCTCCGCCTCCGCCCGCTTGTAGTAGTCGACGAGCGCTTCCAGCGCGACCCCGTTCTCCTGGGTGTTGCTCCAGCGTCCCTGCTTGCGCGCGGCGAGCAGCCAACGGACGAGCCCGGGGACGAGGGGGTCGCCGGGGGCGCGCCGGACGAGGCTGCCCAGCACGACCGCCGTCGAGCGCACGTTCGAGTTCCAGAACCACAGCAGATACGGGTCCGCGAGCTCTTCCACGTGCGCGGATCCGCCCTCGCTGGCCACGGCGTTGCGGATGCGGCGCTCCAGCTCGGCCGCGCGGGGGCCGCCGTCGCCGCTGGCGGTCAGCGCGTCGAGGAGGTAGCTCAAGGCAAAGACGGGCATGCGGTCGGCGAACCCGTAGAGGCGCGTGAGATGGCTGTCCGGCTTCCGGCCACCCTCGGCCAGGACCTTCACCGCGAAGGCCTGCCAGGCCGTGTAGGCGGGCCACCAGCTCTCGTTCGCGGGGCGGTCGCCGCCCAGCTTCTCCTCGAGATACGTATAGGCCCGAGGCAGCACCCCCGGCGTCACCGGGTGACCCAGCGCTTCTCCGCGCTGGAGCACGTGGGTGACGTAGCTCGTCAGGTAGGGAGACGCCGTGTGGCACTCGCCCTTCCAGAACGCGAACCCGCCGTCCGCGCACTGGAAGCCCTCGAGCTCCTTGAATGTCGCTCCCGCCACGTCCTTGAGCTTCGCGGGATCGATGCCGGGCAGGCGGAAGGCGTCGCCCAGGTCCGCGGCCAGGGCCAGGGCGAGCGCCGTGGAGGAGCGCTGCTCCGCGCAGCCGTACGGATACTCGACGAGGTAGCGCGCGCCTTCTCCGAGGCCGACGAGCGCGGTGGAGGCGGTGTCGACGTGCAACCCGCCGAAGGCCGGCACCACCCCCGCGGGCAGCTCGAGTGTCTCGTGGGCCTGGTCGCGCGTCTGCCCGTAGGCCGCGACGACCTCGGGCGAGACGAGGACCTCGACCGGCACCGACTCCTCGAAGGCATCCATCTCGCCCAGCAGCTTCGCCGTCATCTGGAGCCGCGCGCGGCCGACCGCGCGGGCGCGGAGGTCGAAGCGCACCTCGCTCGCCCCGCCGCCGGTCATGGGCACCGTCTTCTTCGCCTCTCCCACGACCTCGAGCAGGGACGGATCGAGGCTGCGCATGGTCACGATGGCCGTGCCCTTGTCCTTGAGCTGGTTGTGGAGGACGGCGCCGAAGCGGGCGGTGTCCCCGAGGGCCAGGAAGCGCGGGAAGGCCGCGCGCAGCAGCACGGGCTTGCTGATGCGGATCTCGCGCTCGCCACGTCCGAACCGCGACGTCTTGTCCGCCGCCACCGCCATGATGCGGTAGGTGGTCAGGCTCTCGGGCAGCGTGACCTCGGCGCGGCCGCCGCCGGAGGCATCGGTGACGAGCGAGCCCAGCCAGAAGGCGAGCACGCGGAAGTCCTTCCGCACGGGCGTGCCCGGGCCTGCGTCCGCTCCCCCGCCGCCGCCCTCGTCGCCCCCCTTGGACACGAGGACGCGGCGGCTGATGATGTTCTGGCGCGAGTCCTCGGTCAGGACCTGGAGCGCCTTGTCCACCCACACCGACTCGAGGACGTCCGGCGTCTTGTAGCCGGTGAGCGAGAGCACGCCGTAGTCCACGGCCCACAGCGTGACCTCCGCGGACGCCCCACGTCCCTGGCCGTCCTTCACGCCCACCTCGATGCGCGCCTTGGCCGCCGGCCGGTACTCCTCGCGGTCCGCCTTCACCGTCACCTCGAGCCGCTTGGCCGCGTCCTCGACGTTCAGCTCCGCATAGCCCACGCGGAAGGCGGGTTTGCCGGGGTCTCCCTTGTCGTCCGCGGTGTAGGCGCCGCTGCGGCCCTTGAGCAGGACGACGGACACGAAGACGTTGGGAATGTCCTGCTCGGTGATCGGCACCGTCACCGTCTCCTGGGTGGAGGCGAGCCGGAGCGTGCGGTGGGTGCGCACGCCCTCGCGCTCCGTGGTGAGCAGGGCGAGCGCGCCCTCCCAAGGGGACTTGATCATGAGGCGCGCGGATTCGCCCGGCCGGTACGTCTTCTTCTCCGGCACGAGGTCGATGCGGTTGTGGTCGTAGCGCTCCCACGCGGTATAGCCCGAGCCGAGGACGTAGAACGAGGTCGCGCTGGTCGTGGAGCGTCCCTCCGCGTCCCGCGCCGTCGCCCGGACGACGAAGTAGCCTCCGGCCTCGACGGGCACGTGCAGGGGGACAGGAGACTCCGCGGTCGTGACCTCCCAGCGGCCGGCTTCGGTCTCCTTGCGCTCGGTCTCCCAGGTGTAGAACCCCTGGCCCTCGGCCCGGCGCACGGAATGCCACTGGACCTGGGTGAGAACCACGGTGACGGGGACTCCGGCCGCGGGCTTTCCCGCGAGGTCCACGGCCACGATCTCGGTGTCCACGCCCGTCTTGACGTCCGCGAAGTAGGCGGGACGCCGCAGGCCGACGTACCAGGGGGCGGGATCGACGCGGAAGGAGGCACGGCCCGCGATCGTCTGCCGCGAGACGTCGGTGACTTCGCCTTCCACCGTGTACTGGTAGGGCCGCCCCGCCTTGAGGTCGGTGTCGAGGTCCAGCTCGATCTGTCCCTGCGCGTCGAGCTTGCCCTCGCGCGCGAGCAGTGTCTCCGCCGAGCGGTCACCGCGGTCCTCGCGCTCTTCGTCGAGGAAGACGTAGCGGTCGAGGGGAAAGCCGTCCGTGACCACCGCGGGCACGGTGGCCAGGGGCAGGCGCGTGTACGTCCAGCGGACGTCGCGGGCGGCCATGGGAGCCCCGAAGAGGTAGCGCCCGGTGACCACGCCCTTGAGCTTGACGCCGGCCAGCGAGCTCTCGCCGGCCAGGTTCGCGTCCACGCGGAAATCCGGACGCCGGTAGGCGGCGACGAGGAAGGACCCGGCCACCGAGGACTTCTGCCCGGCCACCGTCGCCCGGACTTCGTAGGTGCCCAGAGGCGCCTCCTCGGGCAGGCGATACGTCCAGTCCGCGCTGCTCCACTCCGAGAGGGGAAGCGTGCGCTTGTCCCGCTCCTCGTTCTGGGTGTCGCGGACGACGATCTCGACCGCCGTCCCCGGGTCGACCAGGCGCATCCCCTCCGCGGTGTCGCTGCGCAGGATGGCCTTCAGGTGGACCTCCTCGCCCAGGCGATAGACCCCGCGGTCGCTGAACACGGCGCCGCGGAGCTGCGGCTGCGCCTCCTCCAGGCGGTAGGAGATCCCGAAGTTCCAGGGCTCGAGGCCTTCCGTCCAATCGCTGCCCACGTAGGCGACGTCGCCGTCCTTCTCGGCCGTGACCAGGAAGCTCAGCTCCCAGAGCCGCTCGGGGTCGCGCAGCGCGGTGCGCGGGGCCACGGCCATGCCCTCCCGGTCGGTGAAGCCGCTCCAGAAGACGGCGTTGTCCGTGGTGCGGATGGAAACGCGCGCGCCCTCCACGGGCTCGGCGTCGTCGAGCCGCGTGACCATCACGACGGTGTTGAGCGGGCTGTCCTTGACCGTGAGCCCGAGGTTCGTGACCTGGACGACGGATGAGCGCGCCTTGGGATCCCTCGCATGCGGGGTGCGGGCCAGCGAACGCCCGTCCTTCAGCGCCGCCCACACGAGCCCGGTGCCCGCATCCGAGAGCACGGGCCGCAGGTCGATGCCGAAGGACTGGATGGCGTCGGCCTTGGGAGTGAGACGCCGGACCACGGGCTCGCCCGGCGGGCTCAGCACGAACGACTTCTCCTGGAGCGCGCGCACCGCGGGCATGAGGTCGGAAACGGCCAGGGGCGAGAGCCACTGCGAGACGTCGGTCAGGTTGCGCGCGTAGAACGGGAGCCGGGGGCCACCCGCCTTCTCCCAGACCCCGTGGCCGGCGCCGAAGCTGGTGAAGGCGCGCTGATGCCAGTTCTCGACGCGGCCCGTCCACGTGTAGCCGAGCGCCTGGCCGTCGGCGGCGGTGGTGGCCGCGTCCACCGTCACCGCGTACGTTCGCGCCGGCCCGAGAGTGAAGCCGAGGTCTTCCAGGGTCACGTTCGAGGCGCGGTCGTACGGGTCCTCCTCCTCCGGCTCGTCCTCCTCCGCGCCGGCGCGCCGCGCGGTCGGCACCAGCGGCCGCGGATGGGCGGGGTCGGTCACGTCCACCACCTTGACGAACCGGCGCAGGGCACGCACGGCCACGCGGCCGCGCAGCACGAGCGGGTTGTAGTCGTCGGGATCGCACCCCTGCCGGCAGCGCGGTCCCTCCACGAAGAGCGCGGGCTCGAGCTGCACCGTGTAGTCCTGCACCTTGCCCGGGATGGCGCTTCCCTCCACGCCGCGCGCGGAAGCGCCCACGGCCACGCGGAGCCAGGCCTCCGGCGGAGGCGCCTCGGCGGTCTCGAAGGCCAGGAGGTCCTCCGCGGGCGGGTACGTCTTCTTGTCCCAATCCGCGGTGGGCCGCACCGCGACGGGCGCGGACCGAGCGGCGCTCTCCCTCGCCTGCGCGACCCTGGCCGCGAAGGCCTGGAGGGCGGCGGGGTCGGCGGGCACGACCTCGTCCCCGGGCGGCGCCGGCGGCTTGAAGGCATGGGGCTGGAACGAAACCGTCAGGTGCGGGTCCACGGTGGCGTGCGCGACGGGCTGGTTGAAGCGGAGGAGCAGCACCACCGGGCGGTCGTAACGGCCCTCGCGCCGCGACCACGTCGTCTGGAGCAGGCGCAGCGTCGGCGTGGTGAACGAGAACGTGTACGGCTGGCCCAGGACCGCCCCGCTGGCCGAGGTCGCGGCCGCGTCGATGGTGACGTCGTAGCGCGTGGCGTACGGGAGGTGCGCGGGGTCCGCGAACGTGAAGATGAGCGTTCGCGTGCCCGACCAGCGGAAGGACCCCGGGGCGGCGGGCGCGATGTGGAAGAAGGGCGCGCTCACGGTGGCCGGGATGCGGCCGAGCACCACCATGGGCTCGGAGAACACCACCCGCACCTCCGCCGCCTCCGCCCGCGTGTCCACCTCGCCCTGGGGGGCGGCCTGGACGACGGAGAGCCGCGAGGCGGGCTGCGCGCGCGCCGCCGCCGGGACGAGCACGCACACGACCGCCAGGAGCAAGGCCGCCGGACGCTTCATGAGTGGGGTCACCTCGGGCAAGGAGCGGAGTCTACCGCGCCGCCTCCGTCCTGGAGCAAGACCGGTGCCGCGTGAAAACCCCCGGCTTGCGGCCCTCCAGGCCGCGGCCGGCGCGGGCGCCCGGACACGCGGCGTGGGCCCGCGGACACGGACCTCGATCGATGCCCCGGACGTCAAATCGAAGTACACTGTGCCGCTTTCCGGCGTTCTGGTGGGGACCCGATCGTGTACGAAACCGTAGACGGCGCGACCCGCGGTCAGGACATCCATCGCCAGATCTTCGAGAAGAATCTGGCGGTGCAGCTCCTGATCGACCCGGACACGGGGCGGATCGTGGAGGCCAACCCCGCCGCCTGCGCGTTCTACGGGTACACCCGCGACGAGCTGATCAAGCGCAAGATCACCGACATCAACAGCCTGCCTGTGACCGAGGTCCACGCGGCCATGGGCCAGGCCGCGGGCGAGCGCAAGAACACCTTCCACTTCCGCCATCGCCTGGCCACGGGCGAGATCCGCGACGTCGAGGTCCATTCCGGGCCGATCGAGGTGGACGGCCGCCGCCTGCTGTACTCGATCGTCCACGACGTCACGGACTCCGAGCGGGCGCAGGCCGAGCTGCGCCGGACCATCTCGCTCCTGCAGTCGACGCTGGATTCGACGACGGACGGCATCCTGGCCATCGACCGCCAGGGGGGCATCGTCTCCTACAACCAGCGCTTCGCCCAGATGTGGCGGATCCCTCCGGAGGTGCTGGAGTCGGGCGACGACGAGAAGCTGGTGACGTTCGCGGGCGAGCAGCTCCACGGCTCCGAGCAGTTCCGGCGGAAGATCCAGCAGGTCTACGCGCAGCCGGACGTGGAGAGCTTCGACGTCCTGGAGTTCAAGGACGGGCGCGTCTTCGAGCGCTACTCGATCCCGCAGATGCTGGACGGCAAGCCCGTCGGCCGCGTGTGGAGCTTCCGCGACGTGACCGGACGGCGGCGGGCGGAAGCCGCCCTCCGCGAGTCCGAGGCCAGCTTCCGGCTGCTCTTCGCCAATCACCCCATGCCGATGTGGGTCTACGACCTGCGCGACCTCCGCTTCCTGGAGGTGAACGAGTCCGCGGTGGAGCACTACGGCTACACGCGCGACGAGCTCCTGGCCATGCGCATCACGGACCTCGGCCCCGGAACGACGGTGCGCGCCGTCGCCCCCCTCCGGCCGGAGGCGGCCATCGGGCTCGAGCACTCGGGCGAGACGCGGCATCGGCGCAAGGACGGCAGCGTCATCGACGTGCAGGTGGTCTCGCACGTCCTCGAGTTCGCCGGCCGCCGGGCCGCCCTCGTGCAGGCGCAGGACATCACCGAGCGCAAGCGGGCGGAGAAGGCCGTGCGCGAGAGCGAGGAGCGCTACCGCCGCCTGGTCGAGATGTCTCCGGACGGCATCGCCATCCACAGCGAAGGCAAGGTGGTCTTCGCGAATCCCTCCGCCTGCCGCACCATGGGCGCGGCCCGGCCCGAGGACCTGATCGGGCGGCCGGTGCTGGAGCTGGTGCACCCGGAGTACCACGACATCGTGCGCCGGCGCCTCGAGATCCTCCGGCGCGGGGAGGCCGTGCCGTTCATCGAGGAGAAGATGCTGCGCCTCGACGGCACGGCGGTGGAGGTCGAGGGGCAGGCCATGCCCTTCACCTACGGCGACAAGCCGGCGGTGCAGGTGGTCATGCGCGACATCTCCGCGCGCAAGCGGGCGGAGAAGCTGCAACGCGCCCTGTACCGCATCGCCGAGATCAGCGCCTCCGTCCAGGACATGGAGGGGTTCTACGCGAGCGTCCACCAGATCGTGAGCGAGCTGATGACCGCGCCGAACTTCTACCTGGCCCTCCAGGACGAGGCGGCGAGCGGGCTGACCTTCCAGTACTTCGTGGACGAGGTCGATCCGGAGCCGCCTCCGGTCAAGCAGGGCAAGACCCTCACCGAATACGTGATGCGCACGGGGGCGCCGCTCCTGGCCTCCCCCGCCGTCTTCGAGCGCCTGGTGGCCTCGGGCGAGGTCGAAGTGGTGGGCGCGCCCTCCGTGGACTGGCTGGGCGTGCCCCTCATGCGTGGCGACCGCGCCTTCGGCGTCGTCGTCGTCCAGAGCTATTCCGAGAAGGCGCGCTACTCGGAGGAGGACCGGGACATCCTCACCTTCGTCTCCCAGCACGTGGCGGCCGCCCTGGACCGGCGGCGCGCCGCCGACGCCCTGCGCGAGAGCGAGGCCCGCTTCCGCACCCTGGCCGAGACGGCGCCCTGCGCCATCTTCATTTATCAGGACGACGGCTTCCGCTACGCCAATCCCGCCGCCGCCTCCATCACCGGCTACAACCGCGACGAGCTCCAGGACCTGAGCTTCTGGCGGCTGGTGCACCCCGACTTCCGGGAGGCCGTCCGCGAGCGCGGCCTGGCCCGGCAGCGCGGCGAGTCCGTGCCCGCGCGCTACGAGTTCAAGATCGAGCGCCGCGACGGCGAGGAGCGCTGGCTGGATTCCTCGGCCAGCTCCGTCGAGTTCGGGGGCCGGCCGGCCGTGCTCGGCATCGCCTTCGACGTGACGGAGAGGAAGCGCGCGGAAGAGCAGATCAAGAGCCTCGCCTACCACGACGTGCTCACCGGCCTGCCCAACCGCCTCCTCTTCAACGACCGCCTCAACGTCGCCGTGGCCCAGGCCCATCGCCTGCAGCAGCGGCTGGGCGTCCTCTTCCTGGACCTCGACCGCTTCAAGGTCATCAACGACTCGCTGGGCCACAGCCTGGGCGACCGCCTGCTGCAGGCGGTGGCGGAGCGCCTGGAAGCGGGCGTGCGCGAAGGGGACACGGTGGCCCGCCTCGGCGGCGACGAGTTCATCCTGCTCCTGCCCGGCATCGCCCGCGCGGACGACATCGCGAAGGTGGCGGAGAAGATCCTCGACTCCCTGCGCCTCCCTTTCCGCCTGGAGGGGCGCGACCTCTTCGTGACCGCCTCCATCGGGCTGTCCTTGTATCCGGAGGACGGCCTGGACGGGGAGACCCTGGTCAAGAACGCCGACATCGCCATGTACCGGGCCAAGGAGCAGGGGCGCGACAACTTCCAGCTCTACACGCAGACGATGAACGAGCGCGCGGTGGAGCGGCTGCAGCTCGAGAGCAGCCTGCGCAAGGCCCTCGCCCACGGCGAGCTGCTCCTGCACTACCAGCCGCTGCTCGACCTCTCGACCGGGCGCGTGCACGGCGTGGAGGCCCTGCTGCGCTGGGAGCATCCGGAGAGCGGCCTCGTCTATCCCGGCGAGTTCATGCACCTGGCCGAGATCACCAGCCTCATCCTGCCCATCGGGGTGTGGACGCTGCGCACGGCCTGCGCGCAGGTCAAGAAGTGGCAGGAGGAGGGGCATCCCCACCTCTCCGTGGCCGTCAACCTCTCCGCGCGCCAGTTCCAGCAGGCGGAGGTCGTGGAGCACGTCAAGCGCGCCCTGCGCGAGACGGGGCTCAGCGCCCGCTCGCTGGACCTGGAGATCACGGAGAGCCACGCCATGGCCAACGCGGAGGCCACCATCCACACCCTGCGCGAGCTCAAGGCCCTGGGGGTGCGCATCTCCATCGACGACTTCGGGATCGGATATTCGTCGCTGAGCTACCTGAAGCGCCTGCCCATCGACACCCTGAAGATCGACCAGTCGTTCGTGCGCGACATCACGAGCGACCCCGACGACGCCGCCATCGCCACCGCCATCATCGCCCTCGCCCACACCCTGAAGCTGCGCGTGGTGGCGGAGGGGGTGGAGACCCAGCAGCAGCTCGAGTTCCTCTCCACCCGCCAGTGCGACCGCATGCAGGGGTTCCTGTTCAGCCGGCCCCTGGCCGCGGCGGACTGCGGGGAGTTTTTGGCCCGAGCCAGACGGCTGGGCTGAAACGGAGAGAGATGGGGCCCGCCGGCCCCCGGTTGCCATGCAGACGATTTGGCGGTATCATCTGCATGGAAAGGCAGACATGCGCACGACCCTGAACATCGACGACGAGGCCCTCACCGGGGCCATGAAGGTGGCGGAAGGCCAGACCAAGACCGACGTCATCAACCAGGCCCTCCGGGAGTATGCCCGCCGACGACGTATCCGCAGACTCCTCAAGTTTCGCGGCCAGGCGCGCTGGGAGGGTGATCTCGACGAGCTCCGGCGGCGCCGTCCCGCCCGCGGGTGAGGGTCCTCGTCGACACGTCCGCCTGGGCGGACTTCCTCAACGGTCATCCTTCAGCCGAGGCGGCCGCCGTGGCCGAGCTTCTCGCCGGCGATGACGAGCTCTGCACGTGCGGCACGATCGTCGCCGAGGTGTTTCAAGGGTTGCGCCGGGAGGAAGGGCGCCGTGCCATCCAGACGTCGTTCGAGGATCTCACGTTCCTGGAACCCTCCGGCATCGGCCTGTACTTCCGCGCTGCGGAAGTCTATCGACGCCTGCGCCAAACCGGTCGCACCGTGCGGTCCACCATCGACTGCCTGATCGCGGTGATTGCCGAAGAGAACGCCTGCTACCTCCTGGCTCGAGACCGTGACCTCGACGCCATTCTCGACAGCGGCCTGGTGAGGGTGAAGGCATGGCCGAGCGCAGGCGCGCGATAATCGAAAGCGAAACGAGGTCAGCAATGGGCTTTGCCACCGACTGCATTCATGCCGGACAGGAACCGGATCCCTCCACCGGCGCCATCGTCACGCCGATCTTCCAGACGTCGACCTACGTCCAGCAGGGCATCGGCCAGCACAAGGGCTACGAATACGCCCGCACCCAGAACCCCACGCGGCGCGCCCTCGAGAAGAACCTGGCCGCCCTCGAGCGTGGCACGGACGCCTACTGCTACGCGTCGGGCATGGCCGCCACCAACGCCGTGATGTCGCTGATCAAGCCGGGCCAGCGCGTGGTCGTCTCCGACAACGTGTACGGCGGCACGCATCGCCTGTTCACGAAGATCCTGGCCCAGTACGGCGTGGAGTTCGCCTTCCTGGACGCCAGCGACGCCGGCGCCTTCGACAAGGCGGCGGGCGAGTTCGCGATGCTGTGGATCGAGACCCCGACCAACCCGCTCATGAAGATCTGCGACGTGGCCGCGCTGGCCCAGGCCGCGCATCGCCGCCGCGCCCTGCTCGTCGTGGACAACACGTTCATGAGCCCCTTCTTCCAGCGCCCGCTCGAGCTGGGCGCGGACATCGTCGTCCACTCGACCACCAAGTTCCTCAACGGGCACTCCGACAGCGTGGGCGGGGTGGCGGTGGTGAAGGACAAGGGCCACGCGCAGTGGCTGCAGTACTACCAGAACGCGGCGGGGGCGATCCTCTCCCCCTTCGACTCCTGGCTCGTGCTCCGCGGCACCAAGACCCTGGCCGTGCGCATGCCGCGCCACGAGGAGAACGGGCGCCGGGTGGCGACGTTCCTGCGCGAGCACAAGAAGGTGAAGAGGGTCTACTGGCCCGGCTTCACCGACCATCCGGGGCACGACGTCCACAAGCTCCAGTCCAGCGGCTTCGGGGCCATGATCTCGTTCGACCTCGGCGCGCGCGAGGCCGCGGACCGGCTCCTCCCGGCCCTGAAGCTGTGCTCGCTGGGCGAGAGCCTGGGCGGCGTGGAGACGCTCATCTCGCATCCCGCGACCATGACCCACGCCGGGTACACGCAACCAGAGCGCGACGCGCTGGGCATCGGCAACGGCCTCGTGCGCATCAGCGTCGGGATAGAGGACTCAGAAGACCTGGTGGCGGACCTGACGCGAGGGCTCGACGCGATTTGAGCGCGCCCGTAATCGTGTTGTCGGCGGTGGGGGCGGCGCCGGACGCCGAGCGGATCGCGCGCGCCCTGGTCGAGGAACGTCTGGCGGCGTGCGTCAACGTGGTGCCCGGCGTCGTCTCGATCTACCGGTGGAAGGGTAACGTCGAGCAGGAACCGGAACTCCTGTTCGTGATCAAGACCGTGGCCGAAAGAGTCGAGGCGCTCAAGGCGCGCCTGCTGGAGCTGCACCCCTATGAGCTGCCCGAGGTCGTGGTGATTCCGATCGCGGGCGGGCACACGCCCTATCTGGCCTGGATCGAGGAGCAGGTCAGGCCGTTGCCGCCTTCTTCGTGAGCTCGTTCCACTGCTCCTTCGTGAGCGGCACCACCGACAGCCGCCCCTGACGTAGCAGCGGGCTGTCCGCGAAAGCGGGGAGCCGCTTGATCTCGGCCAGGGTGATGGGCCGCGGCAGCCGGCCCCCCGGGGTGAGGTCGACCACGAAGAGCCGCGGGTCCTTCGCCTTGGGATCCGGATAGGCCTCGCGCACGACCAGGGCCGTGCCCACGACCGCCTTCTCGTCTCCCGTGTGGTAGATGAGGGCGGCGTCGCCTTCCTTCATGGCCCGCAGGTTCCGGAGGGCCACCGGGTTCTTGACCCCGTCCCAGGTCGCGCGCTTGTCCTTCTCCAGGTCGTCGTAGGCGTAGGTGGACGGCTCCGTCTTCAGTAGCCACATGCGCGCCTCCCTGTCGATCATACCCGGGCCCCCGGGGCGAGGTGGGCGCGTCTTCCCCCTTGACTTGCCGTCCCCGCTCGGTGTATTCCTACAGTGCTTTTTTCAAATATTACTGTAGGAACAGATGATCAGCGCGGAGGCGATCCGGACGCGCGTGCGGGCCAGGCTGGCCGAGCAGCGGACGCTCGTCTCCTTTCTCCTCCGCCTGCGCGCGCAGCTCCAGGGCTCGCTGCTCGTCCGCCACATGGAATGCGGCAAGGCCGGCTGCGCCTGCCATGGCGGCCGCAAGCACGGGCCCTACTTCGTGCTCTCCAACCGCAGCGGGGGCCGGGGGACCTTTTCCTACCTCGACGCGGGGGAGGCCGCCCGCGCGCGCACGCTCGTCCGGCGCCACCGTGAGTTCCGGCGCGGGCTGCAGCGCCTCCAGAAGGTCAACGTCGAGCTGGTCCTTCTGCTGCGGCGCTACCAGCAGGCCCAGCTCCGGCGCACCGGCGCGGCGCTCGGAGTGGGTGTGGTCGCCCGCACATAGGGCGCAGTATCAGCATGTTACACTGCGATCGCTTCCGTCACGGTTGAGGTAAGAGTGGCACGCGAGGACCGCTCGGGCGACGTCGGTCTGCGCCGCAAGGCGGCGACGCTCGCCTCCATCATCGCCCTCGTCGCCCTCATCGTCGGCGCCCTCTTCGGCGACCGCGGCCTCCTCCATCTCATCGACCAGCGCCATCGCGCGGAGGCGCTCGCGCGCGAGGTCGAGGACCTCGAAGCGGAAAACGCGCGCCTCGCGACCGAGATCAGGGCCCTGCGCTCCGACCCGCGGGCCATCGAGCGCCTGGCCCGCGAGGAGCTCGGCTTCGTGCGTCCGGGGGAGACCCTGTTCCTCGTGCGCGACCCCGGTCCCTCCGCGCCCTGATCCCGCTGCGGCCCGCTCCAGATGCGGGCCGGCCGCGTGCGCGGCCCGCGAATCCTGTTGACATCGCGCGTGATTCCCCATGTAGAATGACGCTCCTTTTTTGATGGCGTCCCTGCCGCGGCGCCTCGCACCGCCCACTGGAGGATTGAGTCGATGGCAAAGCCGATGACCAAGTCGAAGATCGTGGCCGCGCTGGCCGAGACGGTCGACATCCCGAAGAAGACGTCGGCCGCGTATCTCGAGGCGCTGGCCAACCTCGCGCACAAGGAAGCCAAGAACGGCTTCACGATTCCCGGCGTCGGGAAGCTCGTCGTGCGCAACTACAAGGCGCGGATGGGACGCAATCCGCAGACCGGCCAGGAAATGAAGATCCCCGCCCGCCGGCGGCTGAAGTTCGTGGTGGCGAAGGCGGCCAAGGACGCCGCTCTCGGGGCCACGAAGTAACTCTCCCGGGCGCGGGGAGCCCCGCCCGCTCCTCGCGCCTCCTTCTCCCTAGCCGAGCCTGACGAGGTGAGCACCGATCGCGGCCTGGCGCGGACGATCGGCCCGGGCCGGCTGGAGATCGCGCGCGGCGACCTCACGCGCGAGAAGGTCGCGGCCATCGTCAACGCCGCGAACTCGTCGCTCCTGGGCGGCGGCGGCGTCGACGGCGCCATCCATCGCGCGGGCGGCCCCGCCATCCTCGAGGAGTGTCGCGCCATCCGCGCGCGGCGCGGCCCCCTCCCGCCGGGGGAGGCGGTCATCACGAGCGGGGGCGCGCTTCCGGCGCGCCGCGTCATCCACACCGTCGGCCCCGTCTGGCAGGGCGGCGGCGCGGGCGAGGCGGAGACGCTGGCCGCGTGCTACCGGAGCAGCCTGGCTCTCGCCGAAGAGGAGGGCCTTTCCTCCGTCGCCTTCCCCAGCATCTCCACCGGCGCCTTCGGCTATCCGATCGAGGAGGCGGCGCCGGTGGCGCTGCGCGTCATCGCGGAGGTCCTGCGCGGAGCGCGCCACGTGCGCCTGGTCCGCTGCGTCCTGTTCTCGGAGAGCGACCTCGAGACCTACGAGCGTGCGCTGGCCGCGATCGCCGGCGGCTAGCCCGTCACCTTCCGGATCTCGCCTTCCAGGCCGGCCAGCCATTCTCCGAAGTCCCCGTCCTTCTCGACCACGATCTCGAGCTTGCCGTTGGGCATCCGGCGCACGCGCCCGGGGTGGCGCGGACCGAGGGGAATGACGAGCTGCTCGCGATGGATGCCGAGCCGGTCCGTGACCTCGAAGATGCGCTGGATCTCACGCAGGGTGACCGCCTCGAGCACGCTCTCTCCTCCCCGGCCTTTCGAGTGTACAGTGACTTCACCATGAGCCAGGCCGCTGCGCCGCCCGCGGCTGCCGCGATCGCGGAGGTCGAGGCGCGCGTGCTCGAGGTCGTGCGCACGCTGGCGGAAGAGCTGGGGGGGCCGCGGGCCGCCCACGCCGTCGCCCCCGCCGCCTCCCTCGAGCGCGAGGTCGGCCTGGGCAGCCTGGAGCGGGTGGAGCTGCTGCTGCGCCTCGAGAACGCGTTCGGCCGCGCCCTCGACGACCGCGTCCTCCAGGCGGACACCCCCGGCGCTCTCGCCCGCCTGATCGCGGAGGGGGGCGTCGCGGACGCGACGGCGGGCGCGCCGCGCCCCGAACGTCTCGACGCCGCCACCGCCCCCCACGCCGCCGCCACCGTGCACGAGTCGCTGTGGCGGCGCGCGCAGTCGCAGCCCGGCCGCCCGCACGTCTACCTGCGCCGCGACGACGGCACGGAGGAGACGATCACCTACGGCGACCTCGTCTCGGAGGCGGCGGCGGTCGCGGGCGGGCTGCGCGAAGGCGGCCTGCGCCGCGGCGACACCGTGGCCCTGATGCTCCCCACCGGGCGCGAGTTCCTGGCCGCCTTCCAGGGCATCCTGCTGGCGGGCGCGGTGCCCGTGCCCATCTACCCGCCCGCGCGCCTCGACCGGCTCGAGGAGTACGCGCAGCGGCAGGCCGCCATCCTGGCCGACGCGGAGGTGCGCGCGCTCGTCACCATCGCGCGCGCGCGCGGGGTGGCCGCGGTGCTGAGCGATTCCGTGCCCTCGCTGCGCGACGTGGTGACGGTGGGCGACCTCGCGGCGCGCGGCGCGTCCTGGGCCGAGCCGGAAGGGGCGGGCGCCGATCCCGCGTTCATCCAGTACACCTCCGGCAGCACGGGCGCGCCCAAGGGCGTCCTCCTCACCCACGACAACCTGCTCGCGAACATCCGGGCCGTCGGCCTCGGCCTCGACGTGCGGCCCACCGACGTGGGCGCGAGCTGGCTGCCGCTGTACCACGACATGGGGCTCATCGGGACGTGGCTCTTCTGCATGCACCACGGCCTCCCCCTGGCCCTTCAGAGCCCGCTCGCCTTCCTGGCCCGCCCGGAGAGATGGCTGTGGTCGATCCACCGGCACCGGGCGACCCTCTCCCCCGCGCCGAACTTCGCCTTCGAGCTGTGCGTGCGCAAGATCCCCGACCGCGCGCTGGAAGGGCTCGACCTCTCCTCCTGGCGCGTGGCCCTCAACGGCGCGGAGCCGGTGAGCCCGGAGACGATCGACCGCTTCGTCGAGCGATTCGCGCCCTGCGGCTTCCGGCGGGAGGCCATGATGCCGGTCTACGGCCTGGCCGAGAGCGCGGTCGGCCTGTGCTTCCCGCCGCTGGGCCGCCCGCCCCGCGTCGATCGGGTCGCCCGCGCGGCCTTCGAGAGGGACGGCCGCGCGGAGCCGGCGGAGGGCGACGGGAGCGCGGCGCTCTCGTTCGTGTCCGTGGGCACCGCGCTGCCCGGGCACGAGGTGCGCCTCGTCGACGAGAGGGGCGAGGACGTGGCGGAGCGGACGGTGGGAGGCCTCCTCTTCCGCGGGCCCTCCTCGACCGCGGGCTATTACCGCAAGCCCGAAGCCACCGCGGCCATCGCGCGTCCGGGCGGCTGGCTCGACAGCGGCGACCTCGCCTACCGCGCGGAGGGCGAGATCTTCATCACGGGCCGGCGCAAGGACCTCATCATCAAGGCCGGCCGGAACCTCGTGCCCCAGGAGATCGAGGAGCTGGCGGCGTCCGTGCCCGGCATCCGGCGCGGCTGCGTGGTGGCCTTCGGCGTGAGCCGCCCCGAGCTGGGCACGGAGAGCCTGGTCGTGGTCGCGGAGACCCGCGCCACGGATGCCGCGGAGCGCGAGCGCCTTTCGGGCGCGGTCACCGAGCAAGTCGCCGCCGCGCTCGGCCTGCCCCCCGACGTCGTGGCCCTGGTCCCGCCGGGCGCGGTGCCCAAGACCTCGAGCGGCAAGATCCGCCGCGCCGCCACCCGCGACCTCTACCGGGCGGGAACCCTGGGGCACGTCGCGGGTACGCCCCTCGCGATGAAGGTCCGTCTCGGGGCGCGCGCGGGCGCGGACGCGGTGCGGGCGGCGGCCGCTCAGGTGGGCCGCGGACTCTACGCCGCGTATCTGGGACTCCTCATCGCGGCCGTCGCGCCCATGGTCTGGATCCCGGTGGTGCTCGTGCCCAGCCGCCGGCTGGCCCGCCTGCTCTCGCGCGCGGGCGCGCGCCTCCTGCTCTCCCTCGCCGGCTGCCGGCTGTCGCGCGAAGGCGGCGCCGCCCTCGCGGGCCCCGAGCCCGTCCTGCTCGCCGCCAATCACGCCTCCTACGTCGACGTGCTCGTGCTGCTCGCGCTGGTCCCCCGCGATTTCGTGTTCGCGGCCAAGGCCGAGGTGGGATCCTGGCCCTTCCTGGGCACGCTGGTGCGGCGGGCCGGCCACCTCACCGTCGAGCGCTTCGACGTGAGCCAGAGCGTGGCCGACGCAGGCAAGCTCGCCCCCGCCCTGGAGGGGGGCCAGTCCGTGCTCCTCTTCCCGGAGGGGACCTTCACGGCGGCGGCGGGACTCCGCCCCTTCCGGCTCGGTACGTTCAAGGCGGCGGTGGAGACGGGCGTCCCCGTCGTGCCCCTGGCCCTGCGCGGAACGCGCGCGATCCTGCGCGCGGGACAGATGGTGCCGCGGCCGGGACGGGCGCATCTCTGGATCGGAGACGCCATCGCGCCCGCCGGCGAGGGCTGGCGCGCCGTGGTGGAGCTTCGGGACCGCGTGGCCGCGGACATCGCCGCGCACTGTCCGGAGCCGCGACTCGATCTGGTCGCGGGCGGCCCCCCGCGGGACTGAATCGATGACGCACCTGCTCAGCCGTGCGGACGTCGAGGAGGCCCGGCACGCCATCGCGCCCCATCTTCCCCCGACGCCGCTGCGCCGCGCGTTCTCCGTGCCGGAGGGCCGGGCCTGGCTCAAGCTCGAATGCTGGCAGCCGACGGGATCCTTCAAGGTGCGCGGGGCACTGCGCGTGCTCTCGTCGCTGACCTCCGCCGAGCGCGGCCGCGGCGTGGTCGCCGCCTCCGCGGGCAATCACGCGCTGGGCGTCGCCTTCGCGATCCAGGCTCTCGGGGGCGGCATACCCGCCACCGTCTTCGTGCCCGCGACCGCGCCCCGGGCCAAGGTGGACAAGCTGCGCACGTTCCCCGTCACCGTGGTCGAGGGCGGCGCGACCTACGACGAGGCGGCGGCGCGGGCAGGGGAGCACGCCCGGAGCACGGGCGCCTTCAGCGTGCACGCCTACGACGACCCGCGCACCGCCGCCGGCCAGGGCACGATCGGCCTCGAGATCCTGGAGCAGAACCCGGGGATCGGCACCATCGTGGTGCCGGTGGGCGGGGGCGGGCTGATCGCGGGGATCGCGGCCGCGGTCAAGGCGCAGCGCCCGGACGTGCGCATCGTGGCCGTCCAGCCCGAGGCCTCGCCGGCCCTGCGCGACTCCCTCGCCCAGGGGGAGCCGCTGCTGGACTACACGGCGCATCCGACCCTGGCCGACGGCCTGGCCGGCGGCATCGGGCTCATGGTCTACACGCATCGCCATCTCGTGGACGAGGTCGTGAACGTGACGGAGCCGGAGATCGAGGACGCGATCGTCGCTCTCGTCACCCACGACCAGGTGATCGCGGAGGGCTCGGGGGCGGTGGGCGTGGCCGCCCTGCGCTCCGGCCGCTTGCGCCTGGAGGACGGCCGCCCGGCGGCGGTGGTGGTCACCGGCGCCAACATCGATGCGGGGGTGCTGGGACGGCTGCTCACCCGGCGGTGACGGGGGTGCGCGGCGACGCCTGGTTCGCGGGCGCGCTGGCGGCCCTGGCCGTGCTCGCGGGGACCGTCCTGGGCGGAGCGATGGGCGGCGCCGCCGGGGGCGCCCTCGGGGGCGGACTCGGCCTGGGCCTGGGCGTCCTGCTCTGGCGCGTGCTGACCGCCCGCGGCACGGAGCGCGACCGCGTGCGTCAGGCCCCCTTCCCCGACGAGTGGCGGGCCATCCTCGAGGAACGATACGACCACTACCATCGCCTGCCCCCCGACCTGCGCCGCCGCTTCGAGGAGCACGTCGCGCTCTTCCTGGCCGAGAAGCGCATTACCGGCGTCGAGGTCGAGGCCACTCTCGAGCTGCGGCTCCTCGTGGCCGCCTCCGCGGCCACGCTGACCGCGGGGTGGGAGGGCGATCACTGGGATCACCTGGCGGAGGTGCTCCTCTACAAGAAGGACTTCGGCCGCGACTACTCCTTCGACGAGGACGACCTCTCCGGCCAGGCTCACCCCTGGGGCACGATCATCCTCTCCGTGCCCACGCTCGAGGACAGCTTCGACGATCCGGACGACGGGTTCCACGTCGGCCTGCACGAGTTCGCGCACCTGCTCGACGTGGAGCAGACGCACTTCGACGGCGTGCCCCGCGGCCTCGACGCGGCGCGCGCCCGCGAGTGGCTGGAGGTCGTGGACCGGGAGATGGACCGGCTGCGCCGCGGCAAGTCCGTCCTCGATCCCTACGCGGAGGAGAGCCCGGCCGAGTTCCTCGCCGTGGCCGTCGAGACCTTCTTCGAGCAGCCCCTGGACCTGCGCCGCCGCCATCGCGAGGTCTACGCCATCCTGCGCGACTACTTCGGGCAGGACCCCGCGGCCTGGGACGAGGCGCGCGGGCTAGACTGATCGCGCGTGCGCATCCGTCTCGACCTCGCGCTCATCCAGCATCATCCCGAGCTCTCGCGCCGGCGGGCTCGCGACGTGATCGAGAAGGGCCAGGTCCGGGTCGAGGGCCGGATGGTGCTGGAGGCCGGGCACCTCGTGGAGCCGGCGGCGGCCATCGCCTGGGATCCCAACCTCAAGGCCCGGTCGCGCGTGCGCGCGTCCCTGCCCCTCCTTCACGAGGACGACGACGTGCTGGTGGTGGACAAGCCGGCGGGCCTGCTCGCCGTGCCCACCGCGCCCGACGCCCGCGACGAGGACACCGCCCTGGCCCGCGTGCAGGAGTACATCGCCCGATTGCGGCCGCGACGCCCCTACGTCGGCGTGGTGCACCGCCTCGACCGCGACACCTCCGGTGCGCTGGCCTTCGCGCTCTCTCCGCCCGCGCGGGGCGCCCTGCGCGATCTCTTCCGCGCCCATCGGATGGAGAGGCGCTATGCCGCCCTCGTCGAGGGAGTGCCGCCGGCGGACGAAGGCCACGTGGACGCGCCCATCTACGACGTCTACGAGGCGGGCCGGCGGCGGCTGGCCCGCCCGGGCGAGCCCGCCCACGACGCGCGCACGCGCTGGCGGGTGGTGGAGCGGTTCCGCGCGGGCGCCTTGCTGGAGGTGGAGCTGGAGACCGGACGCCAGCACCAGATCCGCCTCCACCTCGCGCACCTGGGCCTGCCCATCGTGGGCGATTCCGTCTATGGCCGGACGGCGCGGCGTGCCGTCACCGTCCCGCGGCAAATGCTGCACGCGCGCCATCTCGCCTTCGTCCATCCGGTGACGGGCCAGCGCGTGGAGGCGGAGAGCCCGCTGCCCACGGACTTCCGCGAAGCGCTGGCCGCCCTGCGCCGCGCCGACCCCGAACGCCCCGCCGCCGTCCCGCGGGCGTCGCCGCGAGGACGTGGCCGCGCCTCAGGGCCCCGGCGACGGTGAGGGGGCGGGCTCACTGCCCTCCCCCGGCGACTCGCCACCGAACTCGCGCATCTTGGACAGGATGCGATCTCCGATCCAGTGCGCGTCCCACCATTCCCGCGCGTCCACCTGCTCACCTTGCAGGACCACGGAGAAGTGCAGGTGATCGCCCGCGGCCAGGCCCGTCGAGTCGCTCTGCGCGATGACCTGGCCGCCCTTGACGGCGTCGCCGGCCTTGACCGCGAAGCTGGCCAGGTGTCCGTACACGGTGAGGAGGCCGTAGCCGTGGTCGATCACGATGGTGTTGCCGTAGATCCCGAAGTAGTCGGCGAGCAGGACGACGCCGTCGTTGGAGGCGGACACGGGCGCGTGCGCGGTGGTGGCGAGGTCGTAGCCGAGATGGTCCTGCCTGTCCACCTCGCGTCCCTGGTAGACGTAGAGGCGATGGTCGGCGAAGCTGGCCTCGACCTGCGAGTTGCCGAGCTGGCGGAAGGGCTCCCTCCACAGGAGGCGCGGCTGCGAGCGGGCCGCCATCTCCGCCAGCGACTTGTTGTTGGCGGCGCGCAGGGCGCGGTTGATGGCGAGGTAGTTCTTCAGGAGGTCGCCCTCGTCGGTCAGGGACGGGGTGTGGCTGAGGATCTCGGGCACGACCTTGCCCAGGAACGCGTCGTCGATGGGCAGCGTGCGCGTGCGGAACTTCCGCGGGAAGACCTTGAGGTTGAAGCTCGCCACCACCTCGTTGCCGGCCTCGTCGCGGGCCTTGACGTGCACGGCCGCCCCCTCCCGGGCGTCGTAGGGGAACGCGAAGAGCGCGAAGCGCACGGCGCCGTCGCGGGCCCCGGGCATCGGGAATCCCTTGAACCAGGCCTCGCCCGCCTGCACCCCGCTCTCCGCTCCCGCCGGCGTCACCCGATAGACGACCATGTCGCATCCGCCCTGGTTCACGTAGTGCTGGGTTGTGAGCACTTCGATACGCGGCGGAGTGAGCCGGGCCGTGAACTCCTTCTGGAGGGTCGCCGTCTTGCCCCGGAAGAAACCGCCCCAGGACCCGTTGCGCGCCTCGATGCGCAGGGTGCCGGGCCCTTCCTTCAGGACGAACGGCTTGTCCTTGCCCGGCCGCCACTCGCGATGGACCTCCGGCCGCGGCGGCTGGTAGGTCTCGTCGGCGACGACCTGCTCCCGGTCCCCCTGGCGCACCGTGACCTTCAGCGCGCGCAGGCCGGTGGGGTCATGGGCGTCGAGAGACAGCTTGGCGTTGCGCCCCACGAGGTCGAAGGGCGCGGCCAGGGTGATGGTGGGCCGTGGGGCCAGGAGCATGCGGCCGGCCACGTAGAGCACGGCCGCCACGGCGGTGACGAGCAGGACCAGCACGAGCTTCGAGAGCGCGGAGAAGCGCGCTCCCACGCGGGCACGGCTCCGGTAGGACGGCAAGCGGTATAGACCTCCTCGAGGATTCTGCGGCTGGGTCGGCTTCTCTAGCCCGCGGCGTCGAGCAGCGAGGCGAGGTCATCGGGCGGGTCGTCGAAATGCACGCCGACCTGGTGCGAGAGGCCTTCCAGGCGGCACCACATCACGCTCCCGGTCAGGTCGACGGGTGCGGAGGCGCCCCGTGGCGAGAGCTCCACCCGCACCGCGGCCCCGCGGGCGAGGTCCTCGCCGATGCGCAGGCGGCATCCGCGGGCGGAGAGGTCGACGAGCGTCGCCGGATGCCAGCCCGTGCCCACGCGATAGCGCGCGACGAGCAGGCAGGCGCGCCGGGTCGAGCTGCGGCGATCGATTCCGTTGTCCGGAGAATCTTCCATGGGGAAAGGCGAAGTATAGGGCAGCGCCGGCGTGGCTTCGCATCCACGAGCTGTGATATTGTCCCCCTTCGTGTCTAAACGATCTTTTCTCTCCCTTCTTGCCCTCGCCGCCACTCTGTCCGCCTGCGGCGGCGGGGGCGGCACCACCGGTCCGAACTCCGTCCCCTCGTCCGGGCCCACCTTCAGCGTGGCGGGGGCAGTCTTCTACGACGAGAACGGCAACGGGGTGCTCGACGCGAACGAAAACGTGCGCGTGCCCGACGTCACCGTCCAGATCGGCACGGCCACCGGACGCACGAGCAAAGTGCTGGGCGAGTTCACCGTTCCCGGCGTGCCCGCGGGCACCCAGCAGGTGACGCTCAGCCGCACGACCTTGCCGCCCTTCTACGCCGCTCCGGCCACGGTGACGGTCACGGTTCCCCAGTCGCAGGGACTCCTCATACCGGTGACGCTGCCCATCGGCACCAACCGGCCCAACGTGTACATGGGGTTCGGCGACAGCATCACGATCGGCGAGGGCTCGCCCGACAACCGCGGATATCGTCCCGGCCTGGAGGAACGGCTGGCCGGGTTCTTCGGCCGCGGCAGCGTGGTAATCGACGGCATCGACGCCACCCGCAGCAGGGTCGGCGCCGACCGTATCGACACCAGCCTCAACCGTGCGCGGCCCGCCTACACGCTGATCCTGTACGGGACGAACGATTTCAACGTGCTCGACTGCAAGGTCAACCCGCCCTGCTTCACGATCGACAGCCTGCGCAACATCGTGCTCTCCGCCCGCGGCTCGCGGAGCCTCCCCATCCTGTCCACGATCATCCCCGCGAACCCGAACGCGGCCCTGCAGCCGGACCGCAACATGTGGGTGGCGGCGATGAACGTGAGGATCCGGGCCCTGGGCCGGGAGATGCAGGTGCCGGTGGCGGATCCGGAGCCGCTCTTCCTGAAGGACCCCGCCTTCGACCGGCTCTACACCGATCACGTCCATCCCAACAACGGCGGATACGACCACATCGCCGAGGCCTTCTTCACCGCCATCATCACCCCGACCCCCACGACGACCTTGTCCGCGCCCGCGCTCTTCACTCGACCGACTTCCCTCCGGCCCACGCGCGCGACGGCCGCGCGTCCGGCTATAGTGGAAGCCGGATCGAGAGAGTGAAGACAGGCCGGCTCCTCAAGTTCCACCGGCCGGGCGGCGACGTCCAGGCCTACCTCTACCAGGAGGCCGGGCTCTTCCGCGCTTCCGTGTTCGTGCTCGGCCCCTCCGGCCGCAAGGACGAGCCGCTGCAGATCCTGACCGGTGACTCGGAATCGGCGGTGGAGCGCGAGCTGCGGGCCTGGGTCGACGTGCACTTCCCCGGCCCCGCGCCGTAGCCCGAGAGAGCGCGCTCAGGCCGACGCCACCACCGCTTCCTCGAGGATGCGGGCGGCGGTGGCCGCGTCCTCCTCGTCCACCACCAGGGGCGGAGCCAGGCGGATCGTGCTGCGTCCGCAGCCGAGCAGGAGCAGCCCGCGCTTGAAGGCCTCGACCAGGATCCGCTCGCGCAGGTCGGGGGCGGGCTCGCGGCGGAAGCGGTCGCGGACGATCTCGACGCCCACCATGAGGCCCAGGCCCCGCACGTCGCCGATCACCGCCTGCCCGCCCAGGCGTTCGCGCAGCGCGGTCATGAGGACGCGCCCGACGCGCTCGGCGTTGGCGATCAGCCCTTCCTCCAGGAGGCGCAAGGTGGCCAGGCCGGCCGCCACCGAGACCGGGTTGCCGCCGAACGTCGAGCCGTGCCCGCCGCTCTCCCAGCGCATCACGTCGTCCTTCGCCACCAGCGCGCCCAGCGGCATCCCGGAGGCGATGCCCTTGGCCAGGGTAATCAGGTCGGGCTCGAGGCCGAAGTGCTCGCTGGCGAACATCCGGCCCGTGCGCCCCATCCCGCACTGCACCTCGTCCGCGATCAGGAGGATGCCGTGCCGCCGCGTCACCTCGCGCAGCCGCGGCAGGAACTGCGCGTGGGGCACCACGTATCCGCCCTCGCCCTGCACGGGCTCGACGATCACGGCCGCGATCTCGCTCGGGTCGGTCGTGGTCGAGAACATCGTCTCCGTCAGCAGGTCGAGGCACTCCACCTTGCAGGTGTCCGGGTGGCGGTTCACCGGGCAGCGGTAGCAGTAGGCGTAGTGCGTATGCAGCACCTCGGGCAGGAGGGGCGCGTAGCCCCGGCGTTGGACGGGCTTGCTCGCGGTGAGGCTCAGGGCGCCGTAGGTCCGGCCGTGGAAGCCGCCGTAGAAGGCGACCACCTTCGGACGCCCCGTGCGCAGGCGCGCGAGCTTGACCGCCGCTTCCACGACCTCGGCTCCGGAGTTCGCGAAGAACACCCGCCAGGGACCCGGCCCCGGCGCCCGCCGCGCCAGCCCTTCCGCGAGCGCGACCACGTCCTCGTGATAGAAGTCGGTCGCGCACAGGTGCAAGAGCCGCTCCGCCTGGCGCTGCACGGCGGCCACCACGTCGGGATGGCAGTGGCCGGTCGAGGCCACGGCGATGCCGGCCGCGAAGTCGAGGTAGCGGTTGCCGTCGGCGTCCACCACCACCGGCCCCTTCGCATGGTCGACGACCAGCGGATAGTCCTTGCGGTAGTTCTGCGACATCGTGCGCGCGTCGCGCTCGATGATCGCGCGCGCCTTGGGACCGGGGGGCGGGCAGACCATCCGGGGGTAGTCGCGCATCGTCACGCTCGGCGCGTATTCTATCCCTCCGCCGCCTTGACCTCCTCGCGGGCGGGGCATATGAAGTCTTCCCGTGCGCCTGCGCGAGTTCCTGCTCACCCTTGCCGTGCCCGTGCTGCTCGTGATCGTGGGGACGGCCGGCTTCGCCCTGATCGAGGGCTGGCCCCTCCCCGACTGCCTGTACATGACCGTCATCACGATCACCACCGTCGGCTTCATGGAGGTGCACCCGCTCTCGCCGCCGGGCCGCCTCTTCACGAGCCTGCTCGCGCTGGGCGGCGTGTTCACGTTGTTGTATGCGGCCACGGCCGTGATCCGCGCCGTCGTGAGCGGCGAGATCGGCGGCACCCTCGGGAGGCAGCGGATGGAGCGCAAGCTGGCGGAGCTGACCGGGCACGCGATCATCTGCGGCTACGGCCGCATGGGCCGTCTCATCTGCAGCGAGTTCTCGGGCCTCGGCATGCCCTACGTGATCGTGGACCGGCAGGCGGACCTGCTCGCGGAGTTCCGCGAGCCGCACGGTATCCCGTTGGTCGGGGACGCCACGGACGACCACGTCCTGCGCAAGGCGGGGGTGGAACGGGCGAAGGTCCTGGTCACGGTGGCGGCCTCCGACGCCGCCAACCTCTACATCACCATGAGCGCGCGGCTCCTGAGCGAGAAGCTGTTCATCGTCGCGCGCTCGGAGGAATCGGAGGCGGAGCCGAAGCTGATCCGCGCGGGGGCGAACCGCGTGGTCTCGCCCTACGTCATCGGCGGCCAGCGCATGGCCCAGGCCGTGCTGCGGCCGAACGTGATGGACTTCATCGAGCTGGCCACGCGCAGCGACTACATGGAGCTGCAGATCGAGGAGTCGACCATCGAGCCCGGCTCCGCCCTGGCCGGTCGCAGCCTGAAGGACAGCCGCGTGCGGCAGGACCTCGGCATCATCATCGTGGCCATCAAGAAGCCGGACGGGCGCATGGTGTTCAATCCGCCCTCCGAGGAGGCGATGCAGGCGGGCGACCTGCTCATCACCCTCGGCCACCGCGACCAGCTCGAGCGGCTGGAGATCCTCGCGCGCGCCTAGGGCAGGAAGGGCCGGAAGCGGTGCATGAGATCGATGGCCGTCACCATGAGGTGCAGCGCAATCCGCTTCCGGCGCGGGAGGCGCGGCGATCGATTGGACGCCTGGGACATCCAGAGGCGGCGCAGGGTGTTGGGACGTACCCGCACCTGCATCGGCTCGGGGCCGGGAACGGACTTGACCACGATGTCGTACGCGTACATCAGCATGATGAGCGGGTTCAGGTGGCGGCAGGACGGACAGCGAATGACGCGCACGCTGACCCGATCGCAGCTCCAGGATGGGACCCTCGGCGCGGAGAATTCGTACTGAACCGCGAAGCGGCGGTTGCAGACCTCGCAGTCGCGCAGCAGTTGTTCGACGTACATGTCTCTCAGGGGGGACGGTTGGCGGGCTGGGTTTCCCGTGCGCGCGATCACGCGATGCCCGTTTATGTGGCTGCCTTCGGTCGGAGTGTTCATGTGGTGGACGGCCCCGCGCGTGTGGGCGGACGCCGCACGGAGCGGCGATCCGTCCCGGAACGGATAGCCAGATTCGGCAGGAGGCCGTCATGAGCGAGCCGGTGCCCTCGTTCCACCTCGACCAGATCGGACAGATCGCGATGCCGGTCCGCGACGTCGAGAAGGCGATCGCCTTCTACCGCGACGTCCTGGGCATGCGGTTCCTCTTCAAGGCCCCGCCGGGGCTCGGGTTCTTCGACTGCGCCGGCGTGCGGTTGATGCTGGACGGACCCGCGGCCGCGCAGGCCGGCCACGGCTCGGTCCTCTACTACAAGGTGCCCGACCTCCAGGCCGCCTTCGCGACGCTCACCCAGCGCGGCGTGGCCTTCGAAGGCAAGCCCCACCTGATCGCGAAGATGCCCGACCACGAGCTGTGGATGGCGTTCTTCCGCGACCCCGACGGCAACGTTCTCGCGCTGATGAGCGAGGTTCGCGCCTGATCAGCGCGGCACGTTCGTGCAGGAGCGGCGGCCCGCCGGCTCCGCGGCCGGGGTCGTGATCTCCCAGACCGTCCCCGCTCCCCCGAACTCGAGCACGTAGATCCGGCCGCCGAGGATCTCCGTGTCGATCGGGTTCAGGAACCCGCACACCAGGCTCTGCGCCCGCACTTCGTATCCGGAGGCGGTTTGC
>Ga0209382_10001471_pt1 | contig 36939 bp, 22 predicted proteins | sample SoiMetdeltSBSDD5_FD_187599 | JGI IMG/M metagenome (GOLD analysis project Ga0209382, IMG submission 187599) | Bulk soil microbial communities from a Populus tree surrounding site in Tennessee, USA - Soil MetaG P. deltoides SBSDD5 (SPAdes) (version 2) | ecosystem: Environmental > Terrestrial >... | reverse complement strand
GTCGGTTCAGATAGCCAAGCGCCACCCCCTCGCCTCCGATATAGATCTCGCCCACTACCCCGATCGGCACCGCCCGCAGGTAGCCATCCAAAATGTAAATCCGCGTGTTCGAGATCGGCCGGCCGATCGGGATGCTGCTTGCGTCCGCTCCCACCGACTCGATCCTGTAGGTCGTCGCAAACGTGGTGCATTCGGTCGGACCATAGGCATTGAGCAGCATGCCGGGCCCGCCGCCTCGCAGTACTCTTCTCGCGGTAGCGAGCTCGACGACGTCGCCGCCTGTCATTACGCAGCGCATTTGCGGGAACACGTCCGCCAGTGCGCCGACATACTGGCTGAAGAGGCCGATCGTCAGGAACATCATCGAAACGCGCTGCTCTTTGAGCAGCGCTGCAAACCGGTCTGCGTCCAGCAGAGTGGCCTGCGGGACGACGACAAGCCGCGCGCCATTCAGCCAGGCGCCCCAAATCTCGAACGTCGACGCATCGAACGCGAGATTGCTGCAGTGGGCGATCCGGTCGGTCGATTCGATCTGCGCATAGCCGTTGTTGATGGCCAAGCGGCTGATCGCTGCGTGCGGGATTACGACGCCCTTCGGCACACCGGTCGAGCCGGACGTGTACATCAGGTATGCAGCCGCAGGGCGCGATTGCAGCTGGAGATTCGTTGCCGAAAATCGCTCGATCTCGACCCGCGCCCGATTGCAATCGATCCACTCGATCGCAGAGCCGGCGAGCCCCTCGGGCGCCGGCTGTGAAGCAAGGAGCAGGCGGGCCCCGCAGTCCCGGATCATGAAGGCTTGCCGCTCCGCGGGCAGTGCCGGATCCAGCGGCATGTAGGCGCAGCCGGCCTTCAACACTGCAAGCTGTGCTATCAACGCTGCGCCGGACCGCGGCATCAGCACGGGAACGTACTCGCCGCTCTGCACGCCGACGTGCTGGAGAAAGTGCGCAAGGCGATTCGCGCGCTCGTTGACCTGTTGATACGTCAGCGACTCCGACTCGCAGACTGCCGCAATGGCGCCCGGCGTACGGCCGGCCTGCTCCTGGAACAGGTCGTGAACGAGCCTGTCTCCCCGGCAGTCGCGCTGCGTGGCATTGAAGCTTTCGAGGATGACCTGTCGCTCGGTCTCGGACAGGACGGGCAACTCGGCGACACGGCTGCGGGGATTGGCTGCCATGCCTCGCAACAACACCTGCAACGACGCGACCCATCGCTCAATTGTCCCGCGATCGAACAGATCGCTCGCGTAGTTCAAGGTCCCGACGATCTGGCGCCCGCGCTCCTCCAGCGACAGCGTCAGATCGAACATCGCGGATTCTTCGAGCTCATCCTCCGGGGTCACCATCAGCCCCGTCATGTCGGGAGCTTCGCTGCGGGTGTTCTGCAATACCAGCGCCACTTGGAACAGCGGATTCCGATTCAGACTGCGCTGCGGCTGCACGGCATCGACCACATGCTCGAACGCTGCATCCTGGTGGTTGTACGCACCGAGCGTCGTGTCCTTCGCGCACGCGAGCAACTCTTCGACGGACATGTCGCCATGGATGTCGGCACGCAACACCAATGTGTTCGCAAAAAACCCGACGAGTCCTTCGAGCTCCGGACGCAGTCGGTTCGCTATCGGCGTGCCGATTGCCACATCATGCTGTCCGCTGAGGCGGAACAATAGTGCCGCCCAGGCCGCGTACAGCACCATGAACAACGTCAGATCGTGACGCTGCGCGAGTGCCGTCAGATCGTCACGCAGCTGCGCGTCCAGGACGACTCTCACACTGCCGCCGCGAAAGGATTGCATCAGCGGGCGCGGGCGATCCGCAGGCAGATCGAGCTGAGGTGCGATGCCCTCCAGGCGCTCGCGCCAGTATGCGAGCTGGCCACTGAACGCGCCGCTGTGCAGCTGCTGTCGTTGCCACTCGACGTAGTCCGCGTATTGAACGTCGAGCGGGTCGAGATGAGCGCAACCGTTGCCGCGACACGCGTTGTACAGCAGCCCCAACTCTCGATAGAGAACACCGAGCGACCATCCATCCGAGATGATGTGATGCATCGTGATCAGCAGGACATGCTCGTCGTCGCGGATCCGAAGGAGGCGACCGCGGATCAGCGGTCCGGTTCGGAGATCGAACCGGCCGTTCAGCTCCTCGGTCCTGTGAGCCAGCACCTGCGCTTCGCTGTCGGAGGCTTCCAGGCGCGACAGGTCTGTCAAGGCGAGCACAAAGCTTCCGCTTGCCGCAACCTGCTGCATAGGCTGGCCGTTCACGGCTTCAAAGGTAGTGCGCAGCACCTCGTGTCGCTGTACGAGCTCGTCCAGCGCCTGCTTTAACGCACGCTGATCGAGCGGCCCTCGCAATCGCAAGGCAACTGCGATGTGATACGCCCTGGTGTCAGCCTGCAGTTGATCGATGAACCACAGTCGCTGCTGTGTCCACGAAGCCGGCAGCCGCACCCCATCCGCGGAGCCGTCACGCCGCATGCGACGAATTCTCTGCGTATCCTCGACTCGCTTCTCGAGCAACCGCTTCAGCAACTGCGCTCGATCGGCGGACAACTTGCCGAAACCAGTCTCGGAGGAAGCCGACGCACTGGTCATGGCCGACCTCCAATGCTCAAGCTGCGCAGCAGCTGTTCCACGTTGGCCTCGGAGAGCGAGCTCACGTATTCGAGCAGCCCCTCGACTTCGTCTCCACCGCGAGCCAGCTGATCGTGAAACCGTGCATCCCGCAGACTCTCGAGGTGAGCCGCCAGCTGCGCGAGCGTCGGATGCTCGAATACCGCACTCACAGGCAGCTGGATCGACAGCCGCGCACAGACTCTTGCCACCATCTGCATCGCAAGCAGCGAATCGCCGCCCAGGTCGAGGAAGTTATCGTGCCGACCGATCCGCTCGACGTGTAGCAGCTCGCGCCAGATTGCGGCCGCAAGCTCCTCCATGTCGCCACTTGCCGCTTCGTAAGGTTGGCTGATCAATGAGTCGACCGCTGGCGGCGGCAACGACCTTCGATCCAGCTTTCCGCTGGGCGTCACGGGCATGGTGTCGAGCCTGACGAACGCGCTCGGCACCATGTGATCCGGCAAGATCGACTGAAGATGCGCCCGCAGCTCCTGCGGGCTGACGTCATGTGTTGCGGTGACGTACGCCACCAGCCGCTTTCCCGAACGCGAGTCGTTCGCCACGACCGCCGCCTGGCGAACGTGACGATGCTGGGCCAGAAGGCTTTCGATCTCACCGAGCTCGACGCGAACTCCGCGAATCTTCACCTGGTCGTCATTGCGCCCGAGATACTCGAGAGTTCCGTCGGCGTGCCATCGTCCCAGGTCGCCGGTGCGGTACCGGCGGGTCGGCGGCTCGTCGCCCAATGACATCACCGTGAAGCGCTCGGCCGTCAGCGTCGGATGGTTCAGGTAGCCGCGTGCCAGGCAACTGCCGCCGATGTAGATCTCGCCCACCGCGCCGTTCGCGACGAGTTGCAGGCGCTCGTCGAGCAAACAGATTGTGGAGTTCGCGATGGATCGACCGATACTCGGCAGGGCGGGCCATGCCGCGGGCTCGCCATCCAGCGTCAGCGCCGTCACGACGTGAGTCTCAGTAGGACCGTAGTGGTTGTGCAACCGACACCCAGGCACGCGCTGGAACAGCTCGACGACTTTCCTGCTGATACGTAGCTGCTCGCCGGCAGCGATGACGTCACGCAGGGCCGCGGGCACCACGTCGGTCGCGTGGGCATGGTCGGCTACGGCTTGCAACATCAGCGGTGTCAGGAACAAGCGCTCGATCGAATACGTGTTCAACACGTTCATCAGCGCAGCTGTGTCCCGGCGCATCCAGTCGTCGAGAAGCACGAGCGTTCCGCCCGCGCAGAGAGTCGAGAACGTCTCCTGAAAGGCCACATCGAAGCTCAGTGCCGCGAATTGCAGCACGCGGCAGCCGGTACGGATTGGCAGCGCCCGCTGGTGCCATTCGATCAGGTTGACCATCGAGCAGTGCGGCATCGCTGTGCCCTTCGGTCGGCCAGTCGAGCCCGACGTGTAGATGACGTACACCAGGTCCTGCGACGTCGATCCCAGCTCGCCGCGCGTCAGGTTTTCCTCGCTGAGCGCCGCAAGCTCCAGCGCACTCTCATCGAGCATTAGCACCTGTACTCCCAAGCCGGTCAGCGCTGGTGCCACGTCCCTTTGCGTCAACAGGACCGTCGGAGCGACGTCCGACAACATGAACCGCAGGCGCTCCGCCGGATAGCTCGGGTCGAGCGGCACGTAGGCTCCGCCGGCCTTCAAGGTACCCAGCAAAGCGACGACCATCTCGAAGCTGCGCGGCAGGCAGATCCCCACGGTCCGATCAGGGCCCACGCCGAGCCTGCGGAGGTATCGCGCCAAGCGATTGGCTCGCGAGTTGAGCTCCGCGTACGTCAGGCATCGCTCAGCATGCAGCAAGGCAGGCGCGTCGGGCGTTCGCGCGGCCTGCCCCTCGAACAATTCGTGCACCAGGCCGGCGCTCCGCGTTACGCCGTCGTTCATTCTGCAACTCCCTATCGATCTGCTTGCAGGCTGGACACGCGTTCCGTCGCGCCCAGGCATATGAATGAGGAACGTACGGGCAGGCCGACTCTCGGCCGTGTCAGCGCCGGCTCATTGCTGCGCAGGATTGAACACTGCCACAGGGCTGCAGTGCGCTTCGGATTAAGTCAGTGCGCAGTCGCAGCGAGCTAAGGTCTTGAGCACCAAAGGATCAGTGCCGCGCGAGCCGGTGGTGCCTGTCATGAAGAACTGCAAAATGGCCGAAATTACCCACGCACTGAGCGCCCGCGGAAATATTCCCAAGGCGTTCTGCTGCACGTCAGGTATCGGGCGGGGTCGTGCAGCCGCCCCAAACAGTGTCGTCACAGGAAAGCAGGCCGTCGCTGTAGCGAACGCATGGAGCCCGATCAGATTTCAGGAATAGCGGTCCATCGAGATCGACCACGCTGCACAACTGTCCCACCAGAAACGCCGGGGCCATAGCCAGCGAAGTCCCGATCATGTTGCCCACCATCGTCTCGAACCCCATCGATCGAGCCTTGCGTGCCATCAGCAGCGCTTCGCTGAGGCCGCCGCACTTGTCCAACTTGATATTGACGGTGCTGAAACGCCCGATCAGCTTCGGCAAATCGGCCGCATCCATGATGCTCTCATCTGCTGCGATGGGGATGGGCGAGCGGAAGCCATCGAGCAATGCCTCCTGTCCGACCGCAAACGGTTGTTCGATCAATGCGACCTTGAGCTCGACCAGGGCAGGCATGAGCTGCTCCAGAAACGGACGAGTGAACCCCTGATTGGCGTCGACGCCGAGCCAGACGTCCGGCAGCGCTTCGCGCACGGCACGGATGCGGTCCTCATCGACAGGCTCGCCGGTCAACTTGAGCTTGATGGCGCGGGCATCGGCATAGGTGCGAGCGGTCGCGGCCATGCTCTGCGGAGTGTCCGCGCCGCACCCGAACGTCGTCACGAGAGCTCGCGGGCGCTCGAGTGCGGCGAGCTGCCAGGCCGGTTGACCGCTGATCTTCGATTCGAGGTCCCACAACGCGCAATCGACCGCGTTGCGCGCGCCCCCGGCCGGCAGAAGCTCTTGCAGAGTCTCGCGCGTAATGCCGCGTTCGATGGCGGCACGCACGCTCTCGACCGTCTGCAGCATCGAGGCTGGTCGGTCGTTCTTATAGTAGATACCTGCCGCCTCACCGCGGCCCACGTGGCCTTGCGACTCCAGGCGCACGAGCAGGACGTCTATCGCCTCGAACACGTATCCCGTTATGCGAAACGGTGCCGCCAGCGGCCAGCGCTCAACCTCAGCGTGGAGAGAAAGAGACTCCATGGTGTGCACTCCGGTCAACTTCACGTGAGAGATCCGTCCAAGATCGAGAGCAGCAGGTGCGAGGGATACTGCGAATCGTGATAGATCTTTTGTGTTGCACGAATCGCCGGACCCGGCGCGCCGGCGCAGTTGCTGTTGCGGTCGAACTTGGGAAAGTCGGCCGAGCAGATATCGACTCGCAAGCGATGGCCGGCCATGAATCGATTCGCGGTCGCCCACAGATCGATCTCCAGACAGTAGATTCGACCTGGTTCCAGCCACGCTGGCCCGCGTTCCACATCGCGATGGCGTGTGCGCAGAAGCGCGCTCTGCAGCTGGATCGCCCGACCGTCGGCGAACACGTCGCTGACACGCGCGCAAAAGTCCGTATCGCGAACGCTCGAGCTCGCGTACAGCACGAGCCGCAGAGGCCCGACTACGTCGACAGGACGGACGAACGGCTCCGTCGTGTATGTCAGAACATCGGGCCTGCTCTGTACCACGCTGACATCGACACTGCCGGGGCGATAGACATACGAGACGATGCTTCCGCCGACCGTCGGCGTGGGATCGTCCGGATCGTAGATGTAAGTGTCGGCCCTCGAGGTGCCGACCGGCGCGGCGGAGGTCAACCGGCCGCCTGCAGCCAGATACAAGGAGCACATCCGCGCTTCCGGCGGTGGCCACGCAGCGGCCGCATGCCACTCGTTGGCGGCCATCAGGTAGTAGATCACCGTTGGCCAATCCGCTAGCGCGTCCCTCTGTATCGTGTCGTACCAACGCAGCAGCAAGTCGAGGTGATTTGCGGCGCGATGGTTGTGCTGCAAGGCTGGATGGTCGCTCGCGCCCTCGTGGTAGCCCGGCACGTTGTGTGCGCTCGGTGTGATGATCAGTCGGCTCCGGGTACGAATGGATTCGCGCGCGGCACGCTGCAGGAAACTCCACGTGGCCAGCGCATCGTTCAGCGCCCAGTCGTACCAGCCAGTGATCATCAGTGCCGGCGCATTGATGGAGCGACACAGCGCGTCGGGCCGACTGTGCGGGATCGTATGCGCATCATGGGAGACGTGCTGGCCGAAGACGCTGGGCAGTGCTTCGATTTCCTGGATACCGATGCTCGTCACTTGCAGCGCCTGCTTGATTAGTGGCGCTCGTGCGGAACCGGGCAGCTCGCAGTAGTGCTGCCACAGCCGCCGCTTCGCCTCCGCAGGCGGCAAGTCGCGCAGCTCGGGATACCGCGCAAGCACGGGTTCGGCGATCGGCACATGGAGAGGCTCGTTGAAATAGCCGGTTGCCAGTGTTTCACCCAGCATCTGCCGCTCGCGTTCGTCGTACGAAATCGACAGTCTGTGCGCGCCTTTGCCGACAGAAGTTGCGTATGCATTGCAGAACATGTGAAGCCGCGCGCTATTGACAGCGAACCCCAGCCCGCTTACCTCTGGCACGACCGTCGACATGCACGGATGCCTTGCCATGCACCACTGCATTTGTCCGACGTACGAGGAGCCGAAGGATCCGATGAAGCCGTTGTACCAGGACTGATGAGCGACCCAGTCAATGAAGTCGATCCCGTCCTCCGCTTCGTAAATGTAGTAGTCCCACGAATCCGGCTCGCTGTCCCCAGTGCCACGACAGTCCTGTGAAACTCCGACATAGCCTCGCTGCGCGAATGCCATGAACGAGTCGACGACCTTCGGGTCTGCGCGCCCGTACGGCGTGCGTCTGACAAGTACCGGAGCGGGCAGTTGCGGAGGCAGATAGACGTCCGTGGTCAAGCGTGTGCCATCACGCATCGTCACTTGCACGGTGAGCTGCTCGATCTTGGCAGAATCGAACAGCGCATTCGCAGTGATTTGCGGATAGGTGAGGCACCGCTCAATGTCGACTGACAGACCTGCTACGTCGCGCAGCCGCATGGCGGATATCAGACCGCTTCCACTGCCGAACGGCGCTCATCGCGAGCGCTGGCGAGAGCCGGGGTCATGACGTTGGCCAGGTCTTCCTTGACCGTCGAACCGACGCGCCAGAAATGGAAGGCGGACAGCAACGCCACACCTGACATTGCGACCATTGCGTAGCGCAGCGAATCGATGCCCGCCACGGGCACGAGCGCGTCACTGAGCAGGCCAACGACTTGCGGACCGACGCCCATGCCGATCAGATTGGCCAGCAGCATCACGACTGCCATAGTGGTAGCGCGCATCTCATCTGCGACGAGTCGCTGCATCAATGCATATGTCGGCCCGAGGAAGAAGCTGAACACGACGATGAGCGGAATCAATGTCACCAACGCCTGATACTTCCCCGGCACTGTCAGGAATGCCAGAAAGCATGGCACGAGCGTAGCTACCGTCGCTGCGCTCACACGCACCTGACCGCGTTCGTCGTTTGCGAACCAACGCGTGGTTACGTACCCGCCCAACAACACGCCGGCGATGCCACCCAATCCGAAGATCAACCCGAGCCATAGGCCCAGGTCCGACGTCGTCATGTCGTGGCTGCGAATCATGAAGGCGGCGTACCACGGACCCAGCCCCAGGCTCATCGTGTACAGCCATATCAGCGCGATGCACAGGTGCCTGCACGATCGCTGTCGCCACAGCATCAACAGCACTGCCCGGAGCGGCGGCTGTTCCCGCGCAGGCGATGACAATCGGGCGTCGATGCGTGGCTCGACGATCGTCAAGCGGACGAGCAAGGCGATCAGGAGGCCTGGGATGCCCATCAGGAAGAACGCCATGCGCCAACCGTACAGCTCGTTGAGATAACCGCCCGCCACGAAGCTGACCAGCGTCGACGAAAGCCCACCGGTCATGTAGATAGCCATTGCCCGCGTGCGCTCTGCCGAGCCCGGAAAATAGTCTCCCAACAGCGAGTATGTTGGCGGCTTGCATCCTGCCTCGCCTACCGCCGCGGCCACTCTGGCCAACAGCATCTGCGAAAAGCTCGCTACATATAGAGTCCCCATGACTGTGACGCCCCACAGCCCGATGGCCAACGAGGTGATGGTCACGCGATTGCCGCGGTCGGCCCAACGTGCCAACGGCAGCCCGAGGACCGCATAGAACAATCCGAACGCGATACCCGTGAGGAATCCGAGCTGCGAATCGCTGAGCGCGAGATCCCTCTTGATGGGCTCCAGCAACAGCATCACGAGGCCGCGGTCGACGAAATTCAGCGTGTAGACCGCCGTCATCACCGCCAGTGCATAGCGTCGGTAAGCCAGACTGAGCGATGCCTGCGCCCGTTTCCCTCTCATAGGTACCGCTGGAACCAGCTGAGCAACGCCTCGTTCTGAGCCTGACGCGCGCTGAGCGGACCGCAGGAATCGCCCAAGTGATGACAATCAGGAATGCGCACCAACTCGGTCGTGCATCCGACGTCGTGCAGTGCGCGATAGAACTGCTCTGCCTCGCTGATTGGACATCGTAGATCGTCCTCGCCATGCACCAGCATCGTCGGCGTCGTGCAACGATGCGCGTAGGTCAGCGGCGAACACGCCCGATAGACGTCCGGAATCTCGTGCGGACGGCCGCCGAGATCGCGCGCGATGACTTCTGGCCCGTCCTTCAGATAATACGAAGTGACGAAGTTGGTCGAAGCCGCTTCTGCGACCGCCGCCTTGAATCGTGACGTGTGACCGACGATCCAGCAGGTGGCGAACCCGCCGTGCGATGCACCCCATACGCCGAGCCGGTCGCTCTGCGCGAAGCCCAGCTGGATCGCGGTATCGACGGTCGCCATGTGATCGGGAAATCCGCGCCCGCCCCAGTCGCCCATGATGCCGCGCGAGAAGTCGTCGCCGTAACCGGCGGAGCCCCGGAAGTTCGCGAACACGATGCCGTAGCCGTGCGACGCGAGCAGGTGAAAGTCATAGCGGAACGCATGGCCCGTAGCGGCATATGGACCGCCGTGTATGAACAACACCGTGGGCAGAGGCCCGCGCCGGTCAGCACCGGCCATGAACCATCCGTCGAACTCGAGACCATCGCTGCTCGCGCAGACGAACGATTCGACGCGCATCTCCGGCCAGAGCGCCAGAACGGGTCCGTTCAAGTTGGTCATCTGCCGCTCGTGCGTGCCGTCGAGCGCGGCGGTCCATAGCTCCAGCGGCGAATGCAGGCTGGTCACGGCGTAGATCATGCAGTTGGCGCGCCTGGAGGTGTCGATTGCTATGCACGATCGCTCACCGTGGAGAACGGGGTGCACGGCGGTGGGACCTCGCAAGCCGACGCGCCGGATCTCGATGCTGCCTCGATTCAGCACGGTGACCAGCGCCGTCTCCTGATCGAGGATCAGGAGCGGATTGGCCTGCATCAGCTCCCAGGCAGGCATGTCGTGATGGATGAGGCCGGAGATCTTCGCCGTCATTCCGGGCGTACGCAGATCCGGTTCGCCGCCTTCCAGAGGAACCACCCACAGCAATGGATTCGGCGCTGTAAGAGTGCTATCGAACGCCGCTGCCACTGCCACACGCTGGCCGCACGGCAGCCACCGTGCGGCGGCAATCCACCATCTGTCGTCGAGCAATCTCATCAACGCTCGACTCTCGACGTTCACTGCGAACAGACGCGGCGAATACGACGAGAACGGCACTGCAGAATCGCTCGAGAGAAACAGGATGTGTCGTCCGGACGGGCTCCACTCCGGCTGCGAGCAGAAACCCTGCGCAACGCTGGTGATGAACTGCAGCGTACCGCTGGCCAGATCCACGACGCCGATCCGTTGGGTCAGATCCTCGGTGAAACCGATGCCCTCTGCTCGAAAGTGCTTGGTACCGATGCGACGAGTTCCCTTGGTCGCCGGCCGTTCCACCAGACTGATAGCGACACGCGTACCGTCGGGCGACCACGATGGCACTCCGTGAATCGCCAGCGTATCGGGAGTGAGCGGAGCACCGACGTCGGCCAAAGAGGCATTCGCTACATACAGCCGACCGTCGCCTACGAACGCCAGTCGAGTCGCGCTGTCCGGCCCCCAGCAAGGCGAGGCTGCATTGCCGGGGAACGGCAGGTGTTGATGTTCACCGCTGCGCATGTCCGCAACGCGAATCTCGAACGACTCGCTGCCGTCGCGAGTAGAAGACACGACGTATGCGACACGACTGCCGTCCGCAGACAGGGTTGCACTTCGGACATAGCGCAGCTTGAACAAGTCATCGGGCGTCAGCGTGGCACTTCTGTTCGTCGCGATCGACGCAGATACGGCAGTATTCAACGTCAGGCCTCGCCATTAGAAATCGTAGGACAGCCCGACGCCGAACGTTCTCGGCATGAGACGCACCCCGTATCCAGGCGGAAACCCCGAGGGGCCGATCACGGCAGTGAATGCGTCGGAGTTCAGCGCGTTGTCGATGCGCAGTTGCAATTCCCCGCGGTTGAACACGTGTATTCCGCCGCGGAGATTTACGAGGCTGTAGGAGTCCGCTCGAAAGCCGCGCTCGCCTGTCCCGGTGTAGTAGGAGCCGAAGTAGGTGTAGTCGCCGCGGACGAACGCCGTCCTGCTGAACAAGTTGAAGCCGTACTCGAGGCCAAGATTGCCGTTGTACTCCGGAGTGAAGTTCATGCGATCGCCCTCGGCCCCGAGCAGCGTGGTGGCCGTGAGCTCGCTATCTACGTAGCCGATGCCGAAGCTGAGACGCAACGTGTCGAAAAAGGTGAATCGGCCCTCCGCTTCGACACCGCGCGCTCGCGCGGTCCCGCCGTTCACGGTCGTCCGCTGCAAACAGCCAGGCGCAATGAAGGCAACCGGCACGTCGCTCCAGTCGTTCTGATAGACGTCGACCTGCACACTGGCGCGTCCGTCCATGAATCCGACCTTTCCGCCGAGCTCATAGCTGTCCATGCGGTCGGAATCGATGCGATCTCGCGTAGATGAGATACTCGTGCCGTCGAGGAAACCGTCGCTATCACGGTCGCACAGGGATCTCAGCAGCTCCGAGCTCAGCGGCTGGCCCAGGCGGAAGCCTTGCGACCATGACGCATAGATCAAAGCGTCGTTCGTGGGCTTGAATTCCAGGCCCACCTTACCCGTGTCACCGGATTCTTCGGTGCTCAGGTCGCTGAACGAATTGGGGACGATCGTCGGAATAGTGCTGTCGAAGAACCGGGTCCAGAAACGCGACTCGTATTCGAATGCGCGCCCGCCTACCGTCAATTGCAGCGAGTCGAGAATGTCGTACGAAACCTCGCCGAACACCGCGCGCTGCTCCACTTGCCGGTCCAGCGCCACGCGCCAGAGTTGAGTGGCGGGAAACGGATTGAAGGCCGGATCGCCACCGAAATGCGTGGACTGCTGGCTCGGCGTCTCGCTGTCCTCATAGTAAAGGCCCAGCACGAAATCGAAGGGTCCGTCGAACTTCGACGTGAAGCGCAGCTCCTGCGCAAACACGTCAGCTTCCGTCCGATTGATCTGCGGAATCGGCGTCGTGGGACGCCCGAGGAGGGAGCCGATGTCCCACTTGCGGATGAATTCCTGATCGAGCCACGCGCTCGACGAGTACAGCGAGCCCCAGCCGAGATCGATCTCGCCGGTGAGATTCACGATGTCGACATCGACGAGCAGCGCATCCTCGTTACCGCCGACCACGTCGCCGAACTGATAGTCCGCCCGACGATACGCACCATACTGCCGCAACTCGAACAGACGATCGTCCTGGGAATCCTTCTGCGTGAAGTACGTCAGATTGAGACTGACCGCGTCGGTCGGCTTCCACAGTGCACTCAGGCGTCCGCCGGTGCTCTCGGTGCCGCCAACGTGTTCCTCGTTGATTGCCAGATGGCTCGCGCCTACCAGGGCCGCCGCAGCCTGGAATGCAGCGTCCTCGCCCGCCACATTCTTGACGTAGCCGTCGTTATCATGTCGGAACGCGACTGCGCGAATCGCCAACTGGTCATCGACCAGCGGGAGGTTCAACACTCCGTTCACTGCAGCGTTATTGCCGCCATTGCCCGACGTCTGGGAGTAGTCGACGTGCACGTTGCCTGAGAAGCCCTGCAGATCCGGCTCCTTCGCGATGTAGCGAATGGCGCCACTCAGTGCATTGGAACCGTACAGCGTGCCCTGCGGCCCACGCAGGACCTCGACGCGCTCTATGTCGATCAACTTGATATCGGTGCTGCCACCGAGCGCGTAGCCGGTGAGCGGAACGTCCCCGAAGTAGAGCCCGACCGTGGGACCCGAGTTGAATCGGTCGGCATAGGCGCCGCGGATGACGATCTCCGCGAGGCCCACTCCATCTTCGCGCAAAGCTACGCTTGGGACCGAGCGCATGTAGTCCTCACGGTCGACCAACGCCCGACGCTCGACCTCCTCGGCACCGATCATCGAAATACTCACCGGGACATCGATCAGCCGCTCTTCGCGCTTCTGCGCAGTGACCACGACCACTTCGAGGATTTTCTCGCGCGCCTCGGGCTGGACGGTGGCACTGCGCGCCCGGCCCACGGGGTCAGAGGGTTGCGCGGCGTCTAGACGAGCCAGCTTGATGGGCGTGTCGCTCGCGACGATTGCGACCGTGGTCGCATTGACTCTCTTATATGTGAGTCCCGTTCCGGCGGTGATCTGGTCAAGCGCCGACTCGACCGTGTAGCGCCCCTGCAGAGGGCCGACGAGGACGCTCGACTGACGCTTGGGCTGTGAGACATAGGAAACGTAGACGCCGGTCTGCTCCGAAAAATCGGTCAGCGCCTCTGTAATGGGCAGCCGGTCTATCTGAAGTTTGTATTCGTGCTCGACGCCCTGCGCGGCGCGCTCGGCGTCCTGCGCAGCAGCGGTCACAACGGTGCTGGCGGCGGCAGCGGCTAGCACCGCTTGAATCACTTTTCTCATATCCACTCCCCTTGTTTGACTCACCACCCTTCTCCCGGTGAGACCGGCGCAGCTGCAAGGTTGAGCCCTGCAGGTGCAGCCTGGGAAGTTGCCGAACGGCGCGGCGACTGCGCAGCCCTACACGGACGGATGCTCCCACCGGCGGGGTGGCGGCAAAGTCGGTGTGCCGGCGCCAGCCACCTCGGCGCACACGGCAGCCAGGTGATCCGGTGCCAGTTGCACCTGCCAGAAAGACCATCTCTCCGGACGATCCCTGAGGCCCGGGTCGATTGTCAGCCGTATCCGCGATGCCTGCTCGAGAATGAATGCGAATCGGTCCAGCGGAATCGAAAGCCCGGCCCCGCGGGCCTTTATGTAAGACTCCTTCAGGGTCCAGTAGTCGAAGAACGCGCGCCGTTGCTGCTCCGCTGGCAGCTCACGCAGTGCCGCCGCTTCTTTGCGTGCAAACCATCGATCTGCAACCGCGATATCGATGTGCCGTGCGAAAACGTGCTCCACGTCCACACCGATCGCTCGCTGCCGTGCGACACCCAACACGACGAGCCCCTCGGTGTGCGAGACGTTGAACTCGATTCCTCTCGCCGCCCTCAGTTCTGGGGCTATCGAAGGTTTTCCGTAGGGATTGACATCGAATCGCCACTGCGTTGGCTCGACGTCCGCGTACTTCGACAGCACCGTCCGCACCATCGCCCGCGTCACGAGATACCGATGCCGATCACGTTCGAAATGAAATCGCGCCTGCTTCTCTAATTCTTCTTCGCTCAGCAGCGACCGATATTCAGCGAGCAAGCGCGGATCGGTGATCTCGCCCAGATACGCGAGCCACAAATGAATCTGCGAGGGATCGATCTGCTCCACGATCGCATGCCATCCGTGCATGTGCAGTGGAGCGCAGTGTAGCGTGCCGTGAAGCGACCCGCGACCGGCAATCCACCGAGCGAGAATGCCGGGGATAGTTAAAGGCACTCGTTCTGGAGGTCGCTGCCGGCCGCAGGTCACTGTTCGCTGGAATGCTCCTTCAGCGCCGCAAGCAACTTGTCCGGACTCATGTATCCGCCGAGCGAAGTCCCATCGCTCAACACGATCATCGGCGTCCCCGGAATCCCCAGCTGCTGCCCCAACGCATAGTGCCTGGCGATGACTGCATCGCTGCACGCACTCCCCGCCTTCGCACTCACCTCATCCCCGCGCGTCGCGCGCGTCAGCGCATCCTTTCGATCGCTCGCGCACCACACCGCCGCCATCGTCCGCCACGATTTCGTATTCGGTCCCGAACGGGGGAACGCCATGTAGCGCACAGCGATGCCCTGCGACTCGAGCTGCGCCTGCTCGCCGTGCAGCTTCCGGCAATACGGACAGTCGGCGTCGGTGAACACCATGATCGTGTAGTGCGGGTTCGCCGGCCCGAACACGATCGCTTCACCTGGCGCGACCTTCTCGAGCAGCGCACGCCGCTTGGCCTTGCGTCCGTCTTCCGTGACGTTCGTCCGCGACTTGAGATCGAGCATGTCGCCCACGATGAAGTAGCGCCCATCCGCGCTGACGTACCCGGACACGCCTTCGATGGTTGTCTGATACAGGCCGGGGACCGGCGAACGTTCTCGTTCTGCCGCCGCGCTCACGACCGGCAGCGTCACCAGCAACCACGCCCAACAGCGCCATGACCGCAACATGGCATGCATGATGGGCCGCGCCCGCCGCCGGCAGATCGGCAGCGACTACCCATTTTTCGGCGCGCGGCTACCTATCTTGCACTCTGGCTCGCGAGCTGGGACTTGCGCGCCTTCGCTACCCGCTGTAACCGCAGCGGGGGTCCGAACAGCTCGCCCTGCCCCAGCTCACACCCCATAGCCTGCAGCGCCCGCGCCTGATCGGCAGTCTCGATGCCCTGCGCGATGACCGTGAGGCCTATCCGCTGGCACACGTCCAGCACCGCCTGGCACATCGCCTCCGTGCGAGTAGCGTCGACGCCGGCACCGGTGATCCGCGCATCCAGCTTGATGAGATCGACCGGCAGTCCCTTCAGCTGCGTCATGATGTCGTAGCCCGAGCCGAAGTCGTCGATCGCGACCCGCACGCCTCGGTCGCGAATCCGCTGGATCGCCCGCGCCGTCGCCGCGACATCTTCGATCTGGTTCGGATGCGCGATTTCGATCACGAGCTGGCTCGCTGAGAGCTTGTAGCGCCCCAGCGCCCAGTCGACTGCGGCGTGCAGGTCCGGTCGCGCCAGGCGGCGGCCCGAGACGTTCACGTGTACCGGAACGTCGAGGCCGTACACGGCCGTCAAGGCATCGGTGTCCGCGCACGCTTGGCTGAGAATGAAGTCTTCGAGCACGCCCGTCAGGCCAGTCCGCTCGGCCGCCGACATGAATTGCGTAGCGTCCACTTTGCCGACTATCGGATGCTGCCAATCGGCAAATGCTTCCACCGCCACCGTCGCGTAGCCCGCCAGGCGCACGATCGGCCGGTATTGCACCTCGAAACCGCTGTCGGCCGGATTGCCGGCCAGCACATCGACGAGTCGCTCGTGTAGCGGGACGTCCGGGGCGTCGCCTTGCATCGCCGCTCTCCCCTGTTTTCGTGGCCCTCGATCAAGGTGACTCGTGACCGGTCGGCGGCCGGCCGGCTATGGCCCGGGGATAGGAACGCCTTTCGTCGTACGTACGCCGCCGGCCACGAGTCACCGTTCGAAAATGCTCCCTTGCTGCCTGACAATCGTTTTTTTCGTGCGGATTCCGCCACGTCAAAAAGGAACGGCGGGCACGGGCCCCGCCGTTCGAGCGCGGGATCGAGGTGACAAACGTAGCCGCGTCAGGCGGCGCGGCCGTCGAGGACGCGTGCGCGAACTTGTCGCGGCGTGAGCTGCGTCCAGCGTCGCATCTGGCGCACCAGCGTCGACTCTTCGGCGAAGCCGACGCTCGCGGAGACCTCGCTCATCGTCATGCGTGTCGACTCCAGCAGCCGGATCGCCACGCTGATGCGCTTGCGCTGCAAGTAGGTGCGCGGCGTCATGCCGTGCACGAGCGTGAACAGACGCAGGAAGTGATACTTGGAAAGGTATGCCATCTTCGCGAGCGTCGTGAGGTCGACATCCTGCGCGTAGTGCGTGTGCAGGAAATCCGTTGCCAGCGAAATCCGTCGATACACTTCGCGCCGCGTAGCCGGCCGGATCAGCGCGATGCTGTCGACCTGCTCCAGCACGCGCTGATGGTGACACTGCATGCGCGCGAGCAGGAACATGAGCTGCTCGTCGTACCAGGCCTCATCGAGAACGCCGCGGCTGATGTGCGCGCGAATGAAGCGCAGCACCGGGCTGACCGTGTTCTCGTGCGGGTGCAGGTTCTCCATGAAGTCCGGCGAGCGTTCCGTCGGCGCATCGCCGCGCGCGAGCGCCTCCTCGATCGACGCGGACGCCTCGCCATAGATCTGTTCCGCCAGCTCCGGCTTGAAGCAGACCGCCAGCGACTCGACCGGTTGCACCGCCCGGATGCTGGTGCTGTAGATCTGGCCGTGGTTCAGGATCAGGAAATTGTCGTCGTCGACCGCAAGCACGCGGCCGTTCACATAGCAGTGCTCGACGCCGCCCCAGGCGGCGCGGATCGACAGCGTATGCGTGCAGGGGCCGAACTCGGCCTGGCGCGTGCGTCCCCAGATGACGCAGTTCTCGCGGCCCCATTTCGACTGGAACCAGCTTTGGAATTCGGCGGTGCTCTGAGCGAGCTCGGGCAGTGAACGTAGCAGCATCATCCAGATAATCGGATATTGCGCGCCGGACCAGACATCAGGACAACGAAGGCGGACAGGCGGCGAGTGCGCGACGGACGACCAGCTCGGCCAGGTTGGCATCGGAGACGCTCAGCAGGCGCTCGAACAGCCGGCGCATCAGCATCGACAACGGGGCATCCGGCGACGCCTCCGACAGGCCGATCGCAAGCTGCTGCCGCGCCAGCGTCAACTCGTTGTCGGCAATCGCAATCATGGCTTCCGAGTAGGCGCGCAGCGCGCGGTTCGGGCTGAGCCGCATTCGCTGCAGATAGTCCTTCGCCTCCGATGGCTGGCTGCAGTCGAACAGCAGCAGCAATCCCAACTGAAAGCGCGCGAGTTCCAGGTCGGGCTCGATCGTCAGCGCCGTCTTGATGCCGGCGATCGCTCGCTGCGTCAGCCCGAGCTCGGCATGCTGGACCGCCATCAAGTAGATCGCCCGCGCGTTGCGCGGCTCACGCTGCAGCACTTCCTCCAGGTAACTCATGCACGCGTGATGGTCGCCCATCGCGCCGGCGTGCAAGGCCAGGTGAAAATATTCTTCGGCATCGAGCATGGTTGCGATTCCTGTTTGCGCCAGCGCACGCGGCAGTTGCCCTTTCGTCCACTGGCATCTTGCTGCATCAATCGCAATCGGCCGGCGGTTTACGCCATCGCTGCGGCGAGTCCGTACGCCGCGCGCCTCTAATCGCAATTCCGCGTCGATTCCCGACACGCGCCGCTGCGAATAAACATCGGCAGGCGCCGTGCACGTGCCCTTACACTTTCCGGTGTCTATGAGCCCGACGTCCCTCGATCCATCGTTGTGGCACGAGCTCAGTGGTCATCTGGATCGTGCGCTCGACCTGGAATCCGACGAGCGACAACGCTGGTTGACCGAGCTCGCCGTGTCACAGCCGCTGATCGCGGCGGCAGTGCGCAATCTGCTCGCCGAGCGGGACGCGCTCAATGCATCCGGTTTCCTGCAGACTCCGCCGCGCGCGATCGCCGATCTCACGCAGCGTCGTCGCTCGCTCGCGGGCAAGCAGATCGGTGCCTACACGCTCGACCACCTGATCGGCCGCGGCGGCATGGGTGAGGTGTGGCTCGCCTCGCGCAGCGACGGACGCTTCGAAGGTCGCTGCGCCATCAAGTTCCTCGACCGGCTGGTCGCACGGCCGCGAGTCGCGGATCGCTTCCGTCACGAAGGCCGCCTGCTCGCGCGCCTCGGCCATCCCAACATCGCCCGCCTGCTCGATGCCGGCTCGACCGACGACGGTCACCAATTCCTGGTGCTGGAATACGTCGACGGCGAGCGCATCGACCATTACTGCTCCTCACACCAGCTCGGCGTCGAAGCACGAGTGCGGCTGTTTCTCGATGCGGTTGCGGCCGTGGCACACGCGCACAGCCAGCTCATCATTCATCGCGACCTCAAGCCCTCCAACGTACTCGTGACTCGCGACGGCATCGTCAAGCTGCTCGACTTCGGCATCGCGAAGCTGGTGAGTCCGGAGCGAGCGAGCGGCGCAGCGACCATGACGCGCGCGGAGGAGATCGTGCTGACGCCGGAGTACGCTGCTCCGGAGCAGTTGCTGGGCGACGTGCCTTCTACGGCGACAGACGTGTACCAACTCGGCATGCTGCTGTATGTGCTGCTGACTGGCGGCCACCCTCTGCACCTTGCGGGCAACCGTGTCCAGCGCATCAAGGCCGCTCTCGACGGACGTCTGCCTCGCGCGTCGCAGTTCGCGACGAACACCTCGTTACAAAAAGAGTTGCGAGGCGATCTGGATGCGATCCTCGCGCACGCCCTGCACATCAATCCTGCAGACCGATATCAGACTGCGGCAGCTCTGCGGGACGAGCTGGTCCGTTATCTGAGCCGCGCGCCGGTCGACGCGCGTCGTGGAGTCGCGTTCTACCAGACACGCCGATTCATCCGGCGTCACTGGTTATCCGTCGTCGGCTCGGCGACCACTGTCGTGGCACTCTTCGCGACACTCGTGTTTGCGCTTACGCAGGCGGGCGCGGCCGCCACCCAGCGCGATCGCGCATTTGCGCTCGCCACGCGCAACGCTGCCGTGACCGAGTTTCTCGGAGTGTTGATCACGGAAGCTGCGGAGGCCGGCAAGCCAGTTACGGTGAACGACATGCTCGCGCGCAGCGAGCGACTTGCCCTGGCAGACACGAGTGGCAGCCCCGAGAATCGTGCAGCGGTGCTGGAGATGATCGCCTCGCGCTACGGCTCGCTCGGTGACGACGTCAAGGCAGCGCGATTGCTGGAGCGCTCGCTGGCGCTCATCGCCGACTCGCCCGACCAGGCGCTGAAATCGAAGCTCACGTGCGCGCATGCACTGTCGATCGCGAGCCTCGGGCGGGTGAACGAAGCAGTGCTGGCCATCGAACGACAGCTCGATCTTCTGCAATCGGACCCTGGAAACGCTGCGTATTGCCTGCTCTATCGCGCACTCATTGCCGACAGCGATGGCGACGCTGCGCATGCCCTTCGCTATGCGACGGATGCGTTGCAGAAGTTTCGAGCTGCGCCACGCAGTGCGGCGGGCGACGAAGGCCTGTTCCTCGGTGCCGTGGGCTTCGGCTATCACCTCAACCAGCGCAACGTCGAAGCCGACGAGTACTACCGCCGCGCGTTGCAGAAGTACGCAGAGCTCGGCCGCGACGGCGGCCCCGACGCCATCGCGGTCCGGAACAATTGGGCGGTCGTATTCGACGACGCGGGTGTGCCGCGACGCGCGCTGGAAATCTACGACGAAACGCTGCGCGCCTTCATGGACCGCAACCCCGACAGCGAGCCGCCGGCTTATCTCGTCGGCAATCGCGCGCGCGCATTGGAACGCGTCGGTCGCCGTCGCGAAGCAGAAGCCCAGTACCATCGGGCGTTCGATCTCGCGGGTCAGCAGCACAACGTGCGGGGTCAGATCTATTGCTTGCTGGGCCTGGCAGCTACGGCGCAGGAATCCGATGATCCCGCGGGTTCCGCCGCCTACCTCGATCGCGCCGGCACGCTGATGGATCCGCGCGTACCGGGTCAGACTCCGCCGCGGATGTCGCGTGCTCTGGTTCTATCGCGATTGCCCGCGCAGGCGACTGCCGCGCTGATCCAGGGTCGGCTGGACATCATTGCGGGCCGGTTCGGTGCAGCTCGCATCCAGCTCAGCCGCGCGCTCGCGGACGGCCATCCAGCCGTCGTCTCGTCAGCGACGTGGGCAATCGCCGAGATCCAGCTCCGCACGGGCGACGCCAGGGGCGCTGCCGAGAACGCCAGGCGCACGCTCGCATACTCCATTGGAATGCAGGGCGGCCTGCCGTACTCGACGAATACCGGGCAGTCCTATCTGAAGCTGGCCCGCGCGCTGCGCCAGCTTGGCGAACACGAGCGGGCGCGGACCGCACTCGCGAGCGCGCAGGACCATCTCTCGCACACCGTGGACGAAGAGCATCCGCTCTTCGTCCAGGCGCGCGAGTTGGCCCGACAGTGGCAACCCTAGAAGCGATAGCTCACCTTGCCGTAGACGAAGCGGCCCGACCGGCCGAATGGCGAGTAGTTGTTGAACGACTGCGTGCCCGAAGGATTGAGCGCCGGCGGATTCGCATCGGGATATTCGTCGGTCAGATTGTCGGCACCGAGGCCGGCGCGAACGTGGTCCGTGATGTCGAAGCGCGCCTCGAGATCGACCAGCGTCTTCGCCGTCATCAGGAAGTCCGACGCGGCCGTCACGCCCGGCGCGAGCACGTCGCCGTAACGTGTCGCGCGCACCGTTACACCGAAGCGCGCAAGCGCCCAGTTCACAGTCGCCGTGTACTTGTCCTCCGGCGTCCCCTCTTCGAACGTCAGGATGTTGAGATGATCGAACAGCACCGGCGGCGGAGTCAGGCCGGCCAGGCTCACTTGCGGCACCTTCGTCACGTCCGTCGAGTTAAAATTCGCAGCGAGCGTGAAGTCGAAGCGGCCGGCCGCGGCGGTCTCCAGCGGATAGTTCAGCACGACGTCCACACCTTCCGTGCGCGTATCGACGCCGTTGATGAAGAAGCGGCCGCCGCCGACGCCGATGAAACCCTGGTTCGCCAGGAACTGCGCCACGTTCGCGGACACGAGGTTCTCCGACAACACGATGCGATCGTCGATATCGATGCGATAAGCATCGACGGTCAGATCGAGGTTGCCCAAACGCAGCACGGCCCCTACCGAGAAGTTCTGCGACTCCTCCGCATCGAGCTCCTTCGAGCCGAGCGCGCGCGCGATCGGATCGGTCGCGGCAAACGTCGTGACTTCGACCAGGCCGACGCCCGGAATGTTGTTGGTCGAGGTCGTCTGGAAGAACTGCTGCTGGAGCGACGGCGCGCGGAAACCGTTCTGCACGGAGCCGCGCAATGCGAAGTGCTCATTGAAGTCGTAGCGCATCGCCAGCTTGCCGGAGAGGTTGTCGCCGAAGTCGGAGTAGCTCTCGCCGCGCATAGCGAGCGACGCCAGCAACTTTTGCGTGACGTTGGCTTCGACATCGATATAGGCGCCGACTGCAGTCCGGTCCTCATCGACTTCATTCGTCGGCCGGAAGCCGGGGAACACCTGTGCCCCCGGTGCTGTCGGTGTCCCGTTCGGCAAGAGCTGGCGGCCGTTACGGTAAGAGTCCGGCTCGCCCGCGGAGATCGAGTACGTCTCGCGACGCGCTTCGAGTCCAAGGGCTACGTTGAGAGGCGAAGCGAAAGCACCGATCTCGACCGGCCGCACGCCGGAGACGTTCAGCACGAGCTGGTCGTAATCGAAGCCGCCCGCATCGAACTTCGTCTTGCTGGTCGGTCCGATCGAGCGATTGAGCGTGTGATCGATGGTGAAGTCCATCTTGTTGAGGCCGTAGACCAGCGAGCTGTCCATCTGCCACTGGCCGAGCTCCCAGCGTGTGCCGAAGGCGGCCGAGTAGTCCGTCACGTCGGCGGCAATCAGCGGCAGGAAGCCGTCCGGATAGATCGACGGAATGTTGCGCGGGTCGCCGGCGGGCCGATAAAAGCCGGCGCCGACCGAATGCCGATCCTGCCAGCTCGCCCAGCCATACAGCGCCACACGATCGGACACCTCGTAGCCGGCATTCGCGAACAGCGTCTTCTGCTGCAGCTCCGGCTCGCCGTACCAGGAGTTGAAGCGGTTGAACGTCGCCTCGCGCGGATCGGGCACGCCGTTGACGATCGGATACTGCGGACGATGATCCCAGCCGCCGCGCTCGGTGTGCTCCTGATCCCTGTACTCGGCGGCCACGGTGAGGAAACCAGAGTCCGCCAGGGGCAGACCTTTCCAGGCTGACGCTGTCAGCGTTTCACCGTCACTGCGGTTACGCGACAGCACCGGCGACGCCGACCAGGTCGCACCGGGCGTCGTCACCGGCGAGGTCTTCACGTCGAAGTCGGTATCGCGCCAGCCATATGTCACGTCCGTGCCGCCGCCTGCGCGTGCTTCGCGCAATCGCAGGTTGACGACACCCGCGATGGCATCGGAGCCGTATTGCGCGGATGCGCCGTCGCGCAGCACTTCGACCGATTGCACCATGGCAGTCGGAATCGTGTTCAGGTCCGCTGCAGACGAGCCGCGTCCGATCGTGCCGTTCACGTTCACGAGCGCCGCGGAGTGCAAGCGCTTGCTGTTGACCAGCACCAGAGTCTGATCCGGCGCGAGGCCACGCAGCGTCGCGGGACGGACCGCGTCCGTACCGTCGGTGAGGCCGGGCCGCGGAAAGTTGAAGGACGGCAGCAGCGCGGCGAGCGCCTGGTTGATCTCGGTGATGCCGAGGTTCTGCAGTTGCTCGGCCACCACGACGTCGACCGGAGCAGCTGTTTCAAGGGCCGAACGGTTCGCGACGCGCGTGCCCGTTACCACCACCTGCTCGAGTGCCTCGCCCTCGCCTGCGGCATTCGCCGAGCAGACGAACAGAATGCCGATGGACGACGCAGCCGCCGTCATGAAAGCAATGCGCATGTTGGACTCCCTGCGTTCAAAAACGGTCATGGATCGTTCTGTGCTACGGGCCTAATCGAAATGCAGGAACGCAATCCCGACACGTGAACCTCGCGCGGTTGTCGTGTCAGGAATCGCGCCGGCTTTCCGATGGAAACTGCGAGGGGCTGCTCTCCCGTTGTCATGACATCGCGAGGCTGCACCACGATGTCGACTGGACCTTGGGGTCCTTCACATTCCTAGACGGAGGCCGTAAAACCCTGCACCCTTTCGAAGGCACATACGCTCATTGATGTTCGGGCCGCGACCTAGGAGCCCCGCTGTTTGCGGGAGGGACGCACCCGAAGGACGCGGCCACACGGCCCCGCCCCGAACTGGTCCTGGCAGTAGATCAAGGGTTCAAACAATGACGGATAGCGGGCTCATGGCAATCATGCATGCGGCGGGCACCGGCGATGTGGAAGCGCGCGATCGCCTGTTCGCAATGCTGTACGAGGAGCTGCATCGGATGGCACAACGCGAGTTGCGGCGGGGAGCCGCGGTTACGCTGAGCCCGACGACGCTGCTGCACGAAACCTTTCTCAACATCTCGCATCGCGAGTCGCTGGCGTTCGGCGATTGCGGGCAGTTCATGTCGTACGCGGCGCGCGCGATGCGCGGGCTGATCGTCGACTACCTGCGCAGCCGTCACGCACAGAAGCGCGGCGGCGAGTTCGAGATCACGTCGCTGCCGACCGAGCTGCCGCATGCGCTGCAGGAAGACCGGCAGTCGCTCGAGATCGAGAAGCTCAACGAGGCGCTCGAGTCGCTGGCGAAGATCGACGCGCGGCTCGCCGAGTGCGTGGACCTGAAGTTCTTCTGCGGCTTCTCGTTCAACGAGATCGCGCAGCTCCGCGACGTCTCGGAGCGCACCGTGCAGCGCGACTGGGACAAGGCGCGGCTGCTGCTGAATCGCTTCATCAACGATCAAGAGGGCCAGTGTCAGTCCGCCTGAGGGAGCTGGCGCCGTGGCCGCAGATCGACGGGTATCTTGATCGAGCGCTCGATCTCGCGCCGCGCGAGCGCGAGCATTGGCTCAGCGAGCTGACGTCGTCGCAACCCGGCATCGCCAGGATTCTGCGCGAGCTGCTGTCCGAGCGCGAAGCACTCAACGCCAGCCAGTTCCTCGAGGACTCCCCACTCGCGGATCTGCCGACCTTCGCGCGCTCGACGCTCGAAGGCACGCGCATCGGCGGCTACACGATCGAGCGCCTGCTCGGCCGTGGCGGCATGGGCGAAGTGTGGCTTGCGAGCCGCAGCGACGGGCGCTTCGAAGCGCAGTGCGCGGTCAAGTTCCTGGACGGCGCCGTCTCGCAGGAAAAACTCGGCGAGCGCTTTCGTCGCGAAGGCCGGCTGCTGGCGCGCCTGGCGCATCCGAACATCGCGCGGCTGCTCGATGCCGGCGCGACTGCCGACGGCAAGCAATTCCTGGTCCTGGAGTACGTCGATGGCGATCGCATCGACCGGTACTGCGATTCGCACGACCTCGACGTCGAGGCACGGATTCGACTGTTCATGGATGCGGTGCTGGCGGTCGCGCATGCGCATAGCAACCTGATCGTGCATCGCGACCTCAAGCCGTCGAACGTGCTCGTCACTCGCGATGGCGCAGTCAAGCTGCTTGATTTCGGCATCGCCAAGCTGATCGGCACTGAGCGGCCGGATGGTGATGAATCGACGCGCACGCTCGTCGATGAGATCGTGCTCACGCCCGAATACGCTGCGCCGGAGCAGCTTCTCGGCGAGCTCCCTTCGACCGCCACCGACGTGTATCAGCTCGGCATGCTTCTGTATGTGCTGCTGATCGGTCGCCATCCGCTGCGCACGATCGGCTCGCGCGCCGATCGCATGAGAGCCGCACTGGCAGGCCGGGTGCCTCGCGCTTCCGAGTTGGCAACCGGCGCTCTGCGAAAGAAGTTGCGTGGCGATCTGGATGCCATCCTGGCGATGGCGCTGCACACCGATCCGCACCGGCGCTATCAGACTGCCGCGGCGCTGCGGGACGAGTTGCTTCGCTACCTGAATCGCGAACCTGTCGTTGCGCGGCTCGGCGCGAGCTTCTACGGTGCGCGCAAGTTCATTGCCCGTCATCGTGTCGCCGCCGGCGCTTCGATCATCGCCATCGTGGGTCTGTGTGCGATGCTTGCGTTCGCCCTTGCGCAGACGCGCGTCGCCTCGGCGGAGCGCGACCGGGCATTCGCGCTGGCGACACGCAACTCCGCAGTAACCGAGTTTCTGGGGATGCTGATCACGGAAGCCGCGGAGGCCGACAAGCCGGTCACCGTCAGCGACATGCTTGCCCGCAGCGAGAAGCTTGCCCTCGCCGACACGAGCGGCAACCCGGAGAGCCGCGCCGCCGTGCTACGTACCATCGGACTGCACTACCTTTCGTGGGGCAATCGCGGCAAGGCAGCCGAAGTGCTGGAGCGCGCGCTTGCAGCCTTGGGCGATGCGCCGGCGCATGGGCTGCGGGCTGAAATCGTGTGTGCGCACGCGCTCGTGATCTCCGGCATGGGTCGTGCGAGTGAGGCGGCGGCAACGATCGATCGCGAGCTCGCGCAGCCGCCGATCAATCGTGCTTCGTTCGCCGAATGTCTGCAGGCGCGCGCTGTGGTCGCACGCAATCTCGATGACGCCGACGGGTCGTTGTTGTATGCGACGCAGGCTTTGCAGCAGCTGCGATCGAGCGGGCCGATCACCAACGAGCGAGAGGCGGATGCCCTGCAGAATCTCGCGGCTAGCTACCACATCACCGGCCGGCACCGCGAGGCGTTCGAGTACTACGACATGGCGCTGCAGAAGTTTGCGGCCGTCGGACGCAGCAGCAGCGCCGGAGCCATGGTGATTCGCAACAACATGGGCTTGGTGAGCGAGGCTGCGGGTATGCCGAAGCGAGCCTTGCAGCTCTACGACAATACTCTGGCCGCACTCGCCGAGCGCTCGCCGGACGCGGAGCCCCCGGCGTACCTCGCCGTCAACCGCGGGCGCACGTTGGAAACGATCGGACGCTTTCGCGAGGCGCAGATCGCGTATCAGCGGGCGCTGCAGATTGCGATCGATTCGAAGCAAACGATCGGCCAGGTTCAGTCGCTGGTCGGGCTCGCCTCCGTGGCGATCCAGATGCGAGACATGGTTACGGCGGCCAGATATCTCGACCGGACGTCCGAAGTCCTCGGCTCCGTCGAAGCGGCCGACAAGACGCCGCGTGTCGCACTCATGCGCGGGAGACTGGCACTCGTGCGCGACGATGTGGCAGAGGCACGGCGACGCTTCGAGGCTGTCGCCGCCAACAACGGCAGCAAGGCAACCGCACTTGATGGCGAGCTCGGCAAGGCCGAGACGCTGTTGCGCGCTGGGGATGCTCGCGCTGCCTCGGAAAGCGCGCGAGCTGCGTTGAGTGCGGCGACGTCGCTCCAGAGCGGACTACCCTACTCGCAGCGCACTGGGCGTGCGTGGTTGCTGCTGGGTCTGGCGCTTCGCGAGCTGCCTCAATCGACGGAAGCTGATCAGGCGTTCGCTTCCGCGGTTACGCATCTCTCCAACACCGTCGATGAAACGCACCCCGCGCTGATCGAAGCTCGTGCGCGGTCCGGTCAGCGTTTGAAGCCGTAAGCGCGCTCTACTTTCGCCACTCGCAGCTCGTACTCGGCGTACCAATTCTTGCGGCCGTGCTCTCGCACAATCGTGTGCTCGGCGTTGCGCCGCCAGGCCACGATCGCCTCTTCGCTCGACCAATACGAAACTGTAATACCCACGCCATTCGTGCCGCGCACGCTGTCGACGCCGAGATAGCCGGGTTGCTGGCTCGCGAGCTGTGCCATGCGCTCTGCCGCGGCATCATAACCTTCGTTGTCGGCTGGAGTACGCACGGAAGCAAAGATCACGGCGTAGTACGGCGGCTCGGGGGTCCGCGCCAAGTCAATGTTTTCCACGAGTCACCTTGCCGGCGGCGGCCGGCCTCCCCTTGCGCATCGCAGCCTGAGCTGCGTCCAGATGCTTGACCAATGCCGCCGACGCAGCGGTTGCGTCGCCGCGCTCGCACAGTGCAGCGAGTTTGCGATGCTCCGCGATCGCGGCCTTACGCAAGGCACTGCCTGAGGGCTTCAACTCATACACACGCTTCAACGAGCGCCGGAGCTGCTCGATGAGCCGCAGCAGCGTCGCGTTGTCACAGCACGAGTACAGCGCTTCGTGAAATGCGACGTCCGCGCTTTCCAGCTCCGCCGGCGTGTCCGCTTCCTCGTACTCGGTCAGCGCGAAGTTCAACCGACGCAGCATCGCCGGCGTCGCCCGCGCTATGGATGCGGCGAGCGCAACCGGTTCCAGCATGCGGCGCACGGCGAAGATCTCGTCGATCTCGGTGCTCTCGAGCTGTCGCACCAGCAGTCGGCGGTTCGGCAGGCTCTGGAGCCAGCCTTCCGCGATCAACAGCGGCAGCGCCTGGCGGATCGGTTGCCGGCTGACGCCGAGCCGGTCCGCCAGCTCCTGCTGGCCGATGGCACTGCCGGCCGGCAAGGCGCCGCTTTCGATCGCGCCCTTGATCCGTTCCACGACCGCCTGGGTGAGCATGGCGGCCAGTATGGATTATTGGATCCAATTATTCAAACAGGGCAGATTACAGCTCACTTCTGCAGCGCCTGCAGGAACTGCCGCAGCGGCGGTGCCATGAAGTTGCGGCGCCGGCGGTAGACGAAAAACCGGCGCGGCAGGACCAGCTCGTCGCACCGGACGGTGCGAATCAACCCCGCCGCCTGCTCTGCCGCGAACAGCGGCTCGGGCAGCCAGCCGAGCAGCCTCGTCTGCGCGACGATCGCCTTGATCGTGCTCGGCGAGCGCGTCTCGACCGCGACCGGCGGCGGCTTGGCCCCAAGACGCTGCACCAGTGCATCGAAGCGCTTGCGTGGCTCGGCATCGGTGGACGGCATGACCCATGGCATCTGCAACAAGTCGACAAGCGCCATCTTGCGTCGCTCGTGCAGCGGATGCGACGCCGACGCAATCACCACGGAACGATCGCTGAACCGGTGCTCGCGCACCTGCAGGATCTCCTCGGTTTCGGCAATCGGACCGGACAGCACGACATCGACATCGTTCGCGACCAGCGCGGCGGCGAGCTTGTCCTCGACCGCCTCGGTGATCTGGAGCTGCAGGTTCGGCCATTGCTGGTGGAAGCGATCGAGGAGCGCAGGAAGCACCACCGTCGCAGCGCTCGCCACCGTGCCGATGCGCAAGGTGCCGCGGCCCAGGCCGAGCCGGACATTGATTTCTTCGATCGCGAGATCGGCTTCTTCGGTCAGATGCGTCGCGTAGGGCAGCAACGCCTTGCCGAACGTGGTCAGCTCCATGCCGGTGGTGCGGCGCTCGAAGAGCTGAACGCGGAGCTGGCTCTCCATCTGCTTCACGACGCGGCTGAGCGCCGGTTGCGTCAGGTGCAACTCCTGCGCCGCGCGACCGAGGCTGCCGGTGTGCACGATCGCGAGAAAAGCCCGTAACTGCCGCGGTTCCAAAGCCATGCAAGAATGTTATGCCCTGAACCAAATTTGGCAATAGTCAGCCGCGAAGAGCTGCGCCCAGACTCGCCGCATGAAGCGACCGGCGACAGTGCGCGATGCTGTTTTCGAGCTGTTGCGCGCCTTCGGCATGACGACAGTGTTCGGCAACCCGGGCTCGACCGAGCTGCCGATGTTCCGCGATTTCCCCGACGACTTTCGCTACTCGCTTGCCCTGCAGGAGTCGATCGCGGTCGGCATGGCCGACGGTTATGCGCAAGCGACACGCAATGCCGCGCTCGTCAGCCTGCATTCCGCCGCCGGCCTCGGGCATGCGCTCGGGAACGTCTTCACGGCGTACAAGAACCAGACGCCGCTGGTGATCGTCGCCGGCCAGCAGGCGCGCTCGATCCTGCCATTCGAGCCGTTCCTCTATGCCAAGGAGGCGACCGAATTCCCCAAGCCTTACGTGAAGTGGAGCTGCGAGCCGGCGCGTGCCGAAGACGTTCCGGCTGCGATCGCGCGTGCGTACTACGTCGCGATGCAAGCACCGTGCGGGCCGACGTTCGTATCGGTGCCAGTCGACGACTGGGATCGTCCTTGCGAACCCATCGCTCCTCGCACTGTCAGCAGATCGATTCGTGGCGAACCGGCACTGCTCCGTGAGTGCGCAACTGAGCTGAATCACGCGGCACGGCCAGCCATCGTCGTCGGCGCTTCGGTTGCGCGCGACGGCGCGTGGGCTGAAGTCATCGCACTTGCCGAGCGACATCGTGCACCTGTGTGGGTCAGCCCGATGTCGAGTCGCAACAGCTTTCCCGAGAACCATCCGCTGTTCGCCGGGTTCCTGCCCGCCGACCGCGGCCGCATCGTCGCGCATCTCACCGGTCACGACTTCGTACTCGTCCTCGGCGCACCCGTGTTCACCTATCACGTCGAAGGCACCGGACCGCACGTGCCGCCGGATGCCACGCTGTTCCAGCTCACGGACGATCCGTCGATGGCAGCCTGGTCGCCGGTCGGCACTTCGATCTTCACAGGCCTGAAGGCCGGCATCGCCGAGCTCGTCGATCAAGCGAAGCCGCGCGAGCGAGCCGCGCCCGAAGTGCCGACGCGCGCGCCCCGACTGCCGCGCACGCGGCTCACTGATGCGTATCTGATGCAGCAAATCGCCGCACTTCGTCCTGCGCGCAGCATCGTCGTCGAAGAGGCGCCGAGTACACGGTCGCCGATGCACGAGCATCTGCCGATCGTCGAGCAGGAGACTTTCTATACGTGCGCGAGCGGCGGACTCGGCCACGGCCTGCCCGCGGCCATCGGCGTCGCGATGGGCCGCCCGGGCGAGAAGGTCATCGCAATCCTCGGCGACGGTTCGAGCATGTATTCCATCCAGGGATTGTGGTCGGCCGCGCAGCACGCGCTGCCGATTGCGTTCGTCATCGTAAAGAACGGGACCTACGAGGCGCTCAACGAGTTCGGCCGTCACTTCCGCATGTCGCAGCTCCCGGGAATCCAGCTCCCGCAGCTCGACTTCTGCGGCCTGGCCCGCAGCCAGGGCGTGCATGCGGTGAGCGTCGCGAGCATCGAGGAGCTCGACGATGCACTGCTCGCGGCATTCCGTTCGGACGCACCGATCCTCCTCGAGGTCGCGGTGGAACAGACGTCATGAACATCAATCTGCCGATCGACAACAACTAGCGGAGCGATGGATGCGGCACCTCGAATGAGTGCGTGAGCAAGGCCATGTAACGAACAACTGTCTCGTCAACAGGGGGATCATCATGAAGAGCTCAACTCTGCAGATACTGGCTTCCGGTGTTGGCCTGCTCGCGACGGTTTCCACCCAGGCGCAGACAGAGCAGCCGAGCGGCATTGCCCGCGGACAGCTCGAAGAGGTGATCGTCACGGCACAGAAGCGTGCCGAAAACGTGCAGAACGTGCCGATAGCCATGCAGGCCTACACAGCCGACGAGCTGCAGAAGGCGCGCGTCTCCGAGCTGACCGACGTGACGCGCATGGCTCCGAATCTCAACGTGGTCGTGCAGAACTCACTGAGCCAGCACATCGTGATCCGCGGCGTCGGCACCAACGAGTTTTTCGGCAACGCGCCCTCCTCCGTCGGCATGTACATGGACGAGGTGACGATGAACTCCTCGTACATGAGCACGCTTGGACTGTTCGACATGGAGCGCATCGAGGTGCTGCGCGGACCGCAGAACAGCCTGTTCGGCCGCAACACCACTGGCGGCGCCGTCAACTACATCACGCACCAGCCGGACGTCGGTGAAGCGACTGAAGGCTACGCGCTGGTGACGTACGGCCGGCACAACTTGATCGAAACCGAGGGCGGCGTGTCCGTGCCGGTCGGCAGTCAGGCGGCTTTGCGCCTTGCGGGCATCTATCACTCGCGCGACGGCATCTGGCACAACCTGGACGACAACAACGACCACTACGGCGATGAGGACCGCTACTCGTTGCGCGGCACTCTGGTCTGGGAGCCTTCGGAGCGCACGCAAATCACGTTCAGCGCTCATCATGCCCGTGCCCGGGACGACGCCCAGCCGCAGAAGGTCGCCGGTGCGCTCAGCAACAACCCGCCGCTGCGGATCAACGACATCGCGCCGATCAGCGGCAATATCGACTGGGAGCAGCCGTCGGCGGCTGCCGGGCTGGTCAACATCGAAGGGTTCGATCATCACACGAACGACTGGCACGACGTGTACGTCGGCGGCTCGCATCGCGGCGACCTGAACGTCGACGGGGGCTATGTCAAGATCGAGCACGACTTCGGCACAGCTACGCTGACCTCGATCACGTCGTACGACAAGACGCACGCCTGGTACGAGGAGGAAAACACCGGCAACGGCAACATCGTCGGCGGCGTCAATCACGACGTGTTGATCATCGACATGGACCAGGAGTATGAGCAGGCCTCGCAGGAGCTGCGCCTTGCATCCAACGACGACGCGGCGAGCTTCCGCTGGATCGCGGGCGTGTACTACTTCCAGGAGGACTCGAATCTCGCCCAGGACATTCGCTTCGGTGCCAACGGCTTCCCGGGCGCGCATCCCTCTGCGGCGGGAATCACGCCGCCGAGCTTGTTCGACGTCATACCGAATCCTTATGGCAACACCGTGTCGTTCAGCATCGCGGACCTCGAGGATCGCAGCTACTCGGCCTATGGTCAGACCGACATCGAGCTGACCGAGCAAACGACACTGACGGTCGGCCTGCGCTATACGCACGACAACAAGAGCAACCCGTCGTACTACGCCGGCGCGTTCGACAAGACGGGGCGAGATCCTGCGACCTACTACGATGAAGCGCTGGTGCGCCAGCTCGCTGCCGGAGTGCCCCCATGCCTGCCGAAGACCAGCCCGGCCTACATTCCGTTCGTCCGGTGCGCCAACGTCAACACCAGCCGCGAGGACCTCGACACCGACCAGGTCGGCGGCAAGATCGGGCTGCAGTATCACGTGTCCCCGAACTTCATGCTGTACGGCAGCTACTCGCGCGGCTTCAAGTCCGGCAAGTTCGACGTCGAGTTCCTGCACACCGACGACACGCCGTTTCCGCAGCGGCCGCTCGATCCGGAGATCCTCAACGTGTTCGAAGTCGGCTTCAAGTCGACGGTGAACGATGCGCTGCTGCTGAACGCCGCGGTGTTCTACAACATCTGGGAGGACCAGCAGGTGTTCAACGTCGGCGTCAACGGGCCGGAGTTCTTCAACCTGCCCGAGTCGGAGATCTACGGCGCCGAGGTCGAGCTCGAGTGGGTGCCCGCGGCCGATTGGCTGCTCACCGGCAGCCTCGGGATGCTGCACACGGAGATCACCGACGCCACTGGCATCAACTTCGACCTGCGCCAGGGCGACTTCCAGGAAGGACACGAGCTGCCCCTGTCGCCGGAGCTGACTGCGAACGGTGCGATCGAGAAACGCTTCGCGCTCGGCGCCAATGCGCTCGCGCTGCGCGCCGACCTGCGTTACCAGAGTACGTCGAAGGTGAAGTTCAGCCCGCAGAAGCCGATCGACGAGTACGACTCGCGCTTCGACATCGATGCCCGAGCCACCTATGCGTTCGGCGAGAACGAACGCCACGAGGTGTCGCTGTTCGGCCGGAATCTCACTGGCGAGAAGTACTGCGTCGAGATTCAGGATCTGCGCGGCGTCTCAGGCTCGTTCTACTGCGTGCCGAACGAAGGTGAGGCACAGTACGGTCTGCAGGCGAAGTTCCGCTTCTAACCATCTTGAAGTGGAGAGCATCATGCCCGAAGCACCCGGTAACGAGTTCTGGCGTACGATCAAGCCCATCGCCAACGTCTTTCGCGCCGGCGCATTGCCGGAGCTGTACTCGTCCAAAGTGGCCGAGGGCGACGAGCGTTACTTCGTGCCGTTCAGCGAGACTGTATCGTCGAAGCCGTTGTGGATCTCGCCGCAGAGGAACATGTGGGCGGACGTGCTGATGTCGAAGGCGGCTGGTCTCGTGAATCGACACTACCATCCGCACCAGGTGTTCGCGTACACGATCTCTGGGAAGTGGGGATATCTGGAGCACGAGTGGACTGCAACTGCGGGCGACTTCGTTTATGAGCCACCGGGTGAGAGTCATACGCTGGTTGCGTACGACAGCGGCGAGCCGATGCGCGTGTTCTTCGTCGTGCAGGGGCCGCTGATTTGGCTGGATGAGAATGGAAATGGGGTGAGTCAGTACGATGTGTTTGACTACATCGCTGCGGCCAGGGCGCACTATGAGAAGGTTGGGATCGGAGCGAAGTACGTCGACTCGCTGCTGCGCTAGCCCACTTGGCTAGCCACCGCTCGGCGACCTGGCAGGCTTCGCGCTGCTTTGTCGTGCGGACACGGAGTCGCCGCCGCCCTTTTTAGGGAACAGCGTGTTCAGCTTCTGTGGCTGCCCAAGGGCCGTGTAGAACTTCGTGATGCGCTCGCGTGCAATGCGCTTGCTGTCGCTATCGGCGCCCGGGTCTGCGTTCAGGTCTTTATAGCTTTCGACAAAATACTGCTCGGCTTCGTCCGTACGACCCTGCCCATACAGCGCTTCCGCGAGCGCGTTGGCTGATCGCGCAGAACGCCAGATAGGTGCGCCAGTGCGCTTCCAGCGTTCCATGGAGGCGAGCAACACCACTTCGGCTTCGCGATACTTGTGCTGCGCGAGGAGTGCTTCGCCCAGGTAGTGTTCGGCGGAAGCGGTGTATTGGTGATCGCCCCGTATGTTCTGGCTGAACAGAACGAGCGTATCGCGGAGGGTCCGCTCAGCATCGCCGAAACGCCCTTGCTTCATCTGCACTGAACCGAGCATCGTCTGCAGGTAGCCGATCTCTCGGAATGCAGTGCTGCCAGACTCGCGGTGGGCTTCGAGCGCTTCGCGGATGAGCTTCTCCGCTGTCACGAAGTTCTTTTGCGCAGCACGCACTTGAGCGAGCGAAGCCAGCGTGTCTGCAGTTGCACGGCTCTTCTCGCCGTACAGGTGACGCTGTGCGACGAGCACCTTCTCGAAAAGGGGCGCAGCCTCTTCGAGCCGGCCTCGATTGAGGAACAGGTCGGCCAGGTAATACTCCGCCATCACCCGGTCCGGATACTCGGCCGGCAGCGGCTGATAGATTTCTACTGCTGCACGAGCCGCAGTCTCGGCGCCATCCAGATCGTCGAGCCAGACTTTGATGTTGGACACTTCCGCAAGAATGGCGCCGACTTCCGGATCCTTCGGACCCTTGATAGCACGCATCAATTGCAGCGCTTGATCGAGGTGACCAAGGGCCTGTGTCGGATTACTGCGCAGCTTTTCGAGGCGTCCGAGGTCGACCAGAAGCTGCGCATACGCCGCGGAGTCCTGATCCTTGGAGTGCCGTGAGATTTGCAACGCTTCAGCGAAGTATCCATCCGACTCATCAACACGCCCCTCGTTGCGAAGAGCGATCGCGATTTCCGTGACAACCGAGCCAAGACCGGCATCGTCCTTCTGCAAGAGCTGCCGCTGCAGGCGCAGCGAATCCTGCAAGTACGCGACTGCGCGCCCAGGCTGACCCATGCGCCGATACGACCGCCCGATCGCCTCAAGCAGACGCGCGCGAACCTCCGGCTGTTGACTCAAATCGCCCTGAATGTTGCGCGCCGCTTGGTCTAACAAAGCGCGCGCTGTCGGCTCCTTGCCCGCATTGACGAACGGATCGGCCGCGCTGAAGACGTCGAGCATGAATTCCGAAACTTGTTCAGCTCTCTCTCGATCGTGTGTTGCGCGCTCCAGGGCAGCAGCGATGCTCTGCCTCTGGATCGACATGACGATCGCGACGCCAGTCAGGAAGATCAGGAAGCCCGCGCTGGCTGCCACAGCCGTCGTGTGGCGGCGTACGAACCGCTGCGTGTAATAGACCCAGTTACCCTGACGCGCCTGGACCGGCTCGTTCTCGAGGTAGTGGCGAATATCCGCCACGAGACGTTCAACCGAGCTGTAGCGATGCTGCGGCTCTTTGCGCAGCGCGCGCATGACGATCGCATCGATGTCACCGACGAGGCGTCGGCGCAAGCGCTCTGGCGACATGCTGCGCGCAAGCGCCAAAACAGCGACTGTCGGCTCACCCTCAACCGGTCCTGACAGCATCGCGCGCTGCAGGTTCAGGCTCGGACGCGGCGGATCGGCGACGCAGATCGAGCGCTCCATCTCGAGCTGACTCGTTACGCCGGACAGATCATAGGGCCGTAAGCCAGTGAGCAGCCGATACAGAACGATGCCGAGAGAATAGACGTCGCTCGCCGTCGTAACGGCACCACCGATGATTTGCTCAGGGCTCGCATACTCCGGTGTCAGCAGGCGCTCATTCATGCGCGTGAGCTCGGACACCGTGTTGCTGCCATTTCCGTGATTCAGCAGCTTGGCGATACCGAAGTCGAGCAGCTTCACCGTGCCGTCGGCGGTGACGAGAATATTCGCGGGCTTGAGGTCGCGATGGATGATCAGGTTCTGATGTGCGTACTGAACAGCACCGCAGATGTCGATGAACAGCTTGAGCCGTTTGCGCAGGTCCAGCTTTCGCTCGTCGCAATATTGATCGAGGGGCTGACCTTCGACGTACTCCATGACGAGGTACGGCTGGCCATCATCTGTCTCGCCTGCATCGATCAGTCGCGCGATGTTCGGATGATTGAGGCTCGCGAGAATCTGGCGCTCGGCGCGGAAGCGCATGCCGAGATCGGCCGCCTGCGAGCGGTCGACGACTTTGACAGCGACCTTGCCGGAGAACTGTCGATCAGCGCGCTCGCCCAGGAAGACGGTGCCCGCACCGCCGCGGCCGAGTACTGATACCAATTGATACTTGGCGATGACGCGACCGACCAGCAGTCGCTCGTCGCGAGGCGCGAGTGCGAGTCCACCACCAAGCGTTCGTGTCGGTGGGCCGGCCTTCCGGTCATCGCCGCGCTCGAGCAGCGCAAGCACTTCGCGCTCGAGTTCAGGCTCACCCAATGTTTCGCGTGCGATGAATGCTTGCCGCTCGGCGCCTTGGAGCCGAGCGGCATGGAAGAACAGCTCGTTGAGCCGCTGCCAGCGTGGATGAATCTTTGCCGGGATGGGGCCTGTCACAGCGAACCATCCGGGCAGCCGGGTACGCGGCGCGACCGATGCGCCCGCAGCGGCCGCCCCAACGCGGCAGCACCCGTATTAATAAGAAACGGCTTCTGCATCCCCAGCCGGCCTGTCAAGCCGCCCGCCCAAAGCCCGGAAAGTCCCGGGATACCCACCAATTGACGGGGATTGTGCCCTGTCAAGCGCCCGCGGCCTGAGACCTGACTTCCAATCCTGGCAATAGGCTGCCCGTATTACGTCAAATCCAAGCTCGGCCCTTCCCTTACGTTCCACTTGAGCAATCCCCTGATTCTGCATTGACTGCACAACATAAGTAGTTGCCTGTGAACTGCGTCACAGGTAGCGTGGCTTATGTAAACGACCGAGATTAAGTCCAAGAGCGGTCTTCTATCACTTTTTAGCGGGGAGAAAGTTGTCATGCGTACCAAATTGATCGCGTTTGCTGC
>Ga0209382_10001470_pt1 | contig 36942 bp, 36 predicted proteins | sample SoiMetdeltSBSDD5_FD_187599 | JGI IMG/M metagenome (GOLD analysis project Ga0209382, IMG submission 187599) | Bulk soil microbial communities from a Populus tree surrounding site in Tennessee, USA - Soil MetaG P. deltoides SBSDD5 (SPAdes) (version 2) | ecosystem: Environmental > Terrestrial >... | reverse complement strand
GAATGCTCGGACAGCGGAACTCCAAGGTAGCGGGTTGTCTTTGCGGGACAAGCCTTTCTACCGGAGTTCCGCTCCATTTTGTACAGACCTTGACAGCCAGCCCAAATTCTTATCTACACGGCCTTGGGGCTAGCGGCCCGCTGCGTCTGCTGTTCGTGTTCTACCTGGCGATGGCTGGGCTGGCCTTGTACGGCCAGTCCGACGGGCTGATGACCTGGCTGGGCATCGACCGGCTGACCGCGCTAGCGGTCGGGTTCGCTGTTGAGCTGTTGGCCGCTGTGCTGCTCGGGTTCGCCGACTGGCGCCGCACCGACCGGGGCGAGCAAGCCATCGCGGCCCGCGTGCTATCGGTCGCGGTCGCCCTGGGTGTGGCCGCGCTGAACTACTTCGCCCACCAGACCCATATCGGGCAGTGCATGCTGTTCACCGGGGCGAGCCTTGCCGGGTATGCGGTGTGGACGTTGCACAGCAACGCCCGCCGCCGCGACGCCCTGCGCGCTGCTGATCGCCTCGCGGCGCAGCCGCCGGTGTTTGGGCTGGCGGCGTGGCTGCGCTCACCCAAGACGGTGTGGCGGGCACGTCAACTCGCTACCGCCGACTCCGGCCTGAGCGTGCACGCCGCCATCAGCCAGGCGCGTGCCGAGCTGGCCACCGAGAAACGGCAGCGTGCCATTGCCGCCGCGTTGCGCCGCAAACTGGCCAAGTCTTTGGATGGCACGTCGGCGGACATTGCGATGGTCTCCTACGACCTGGACGAGGTCGCCGCCCGACTCGCGAGGTCCGTGGACTACGGCCGGTTGACCGGTCTGCTGGCCGCCGACATCGACCCTGACCGTATCGCGGAAGGCCGCAACGGCAAGCGGCGTGCCGCTGGGTCTGGTGTGGACGGTGTCCGTGTCGATGATGCGGACAAACCCCAGCGCAAACCCCGTACCACAGCCCGGCGCAAGCGGCCGTCCGGCCCGGACGCCGCTACCCGGGTGCGGGCAGCGTTGGCGGACCACCCGACGGCCAGCCAGGCGGACATCGCGCGCATCGCTAAGACGTCTGACCGGACAGTGCGCCGGGTGCTGTCCGCCGCCGGGGCGGACATCGACGCCATCTCTGCCGCTGCCGCGTGACCGCCAGCGTGCGGGCCGAACCGTGAGCCGTTGTGCCGGTTCGGCTCGTGCGCTGGCCGCCACCGTGGCGACCATGTGGAAGGAGCAGACCCGTGGCTAACGAGACCACCCTGACCATCATCGGCAACCTGACCGCCGAACCCGAACTGCGTTTCACCCCATCCGGTGCCGCGCTGGTCAAGTTCACCGTGGCGTCCACGCCGCGCCTTTTCGACCAGAACACCAACCAGTGGCGCGACGGTGAGCCGCTGTTCATGTCCTGCTCAGCGTGGCGGGACATGGCCGAAAACATCGCCGAATCGTTGTCCAAAGGCGCCCGTGTGGTGGTGACCGGCAGGCTGCGCCTGTCCCGGTGGGAAACCCCGGAAGGTGAGAAGCGCCAAGCGTTTCAGCTTGACGTGGAGGACGTGGGCGCCTCGCTGAAGTACGCCCGCGCGAAGGTCATGAAGCTGACCCGCCAAACCGCCCCCGGCAGCGGCCCTGCCGCTGCCGCAACGCCAGATGACCCGTGGGCTGGCACCGGCAATGCCGATCCTGAACCGCCCTTCTAGCCAGCGCCTGTCTGTGACCGTAAGCGTGCAGGCCAGACCCCGTGTGGGTGCTGGCTTGTGCGCTGGCCGCCACAGTGGCGACCGGAACAAGAAGCCCACGGCAGAGCGTGACCCGACATGGCCTAGCAACCGCAGGTCACGCTCTGCCACCCCTACAGGAGGAGCAGTTCAAGCATGAGGCACGAACAGCAAGACGGGCACGGTGAGCGGCGATGAGCAATCAATCGTGTGGGCAGTGCCCAGCGTTGCAGGCCGAGATTTCCCGGCTGTGCCAGGTGATCGCTGGTCTCCAGCGACGCATCGTGTGGCTTGAGCGCCAGATCGGCGTGCTGCTGGGCGCGGTGGTGTCCAGCGTGCACCTGTTGCGCGCCGAGCGTGACAAACCATCGATGCCCAAAACCCGGCTGCTGCAAGCGGTTTGGGGCCGTTTAGAAACCGCCGTTGAACAGTTGGAGGTGAGGATATGACCACATCGCAGTGGGTCAACGGGCACCAATACGACGACCATGACCACAGTGACAGCCGTGATGACCGTGTCGGCCGTGGCGAGCGTGATGCGGAGACGGTGCTGGTCACCCCGGACTCGTTGGCCGGGTCGGCGGACGCACCGGAGCCGGTGCTGTCGATGTCGTGGCAGGATATGACCTCGACCCGCACGCGGGCGCCGATCATCCCGCTGTGGCTACGCTCGGCCGACCAACGCCGCGCCACCCTGCGCGCAATCGGGTCCAATGTGGCCTATTGGGCAGGGTTTCACGCGGTGCGTAGCCTGAAGTACCTGTTCAAGACGGTGGTGTATGCGCCGGTGGGGGTGTGTCGGCTGGTCGGCCGCATGCTGCGGTGGGCCACCGCCGAGCAGGGCAACTGGCAGCTGCGCCAGCACGCCGCCGACACCAACGACGCGTTCACCTGGCAGTCGCTCAACCGCACCCGCTCCAAGGAGTCCCGGGCGCGGTGGTGGGTGCTGGGCATCGGCGCGATAGCGGCGGTGTGTGTGGCCGGCACGGCCGTGCTCACCGTCGGCGATGAGGTGCCCACCCTGGCCTGGTATGCCGCGCTGGCTGGGGTGGTGCTGCTGTTTGCCCGCCTGGGGCGGCCTGCCGACAAGCCGATCACCGACCGGGTGTCCACGAGGGCACGGTTTACCAAGCTGACCGCCGAGATGGTGCGTGAGGCGTTGGTGGTCCTGGGCCTGCAAGGGCTGAAAGAACCCGGCCAGTTGCAGTTTGTGCATCCCGGGGTGCACCGTGACGGGCCGGGCTGGCTAGCGCGGGTGAACCTGCCCGCCGGGATGGAGGCGGTCAAGGTGATCGCCAACCGTGGCGGTCTGTCTTCCGCGCTACGCCTGCCCGTGGATCAGGTGTGGCCCGCACCGGGACCCGACCACGCCGGACAGCTGGACCTGTGGGTCGGGTACCAGCCGGCGTCGAAGATGGGCCAACCGAAATGGTCGATCACCGCACCCGACGCCGTGACCAGCGTGTTCGCTGAGCATGAGTTCGGCAGCGACGAACGGCAACGTCCGGTCAAAACGTCGATGTTCGGGCGGTCGTTTGTCATCGGCGGTCAGCCCGGGTCGGGTAAGTCGTACGGTGGCCGGTCGCTGGTGCTGGTGGCCTCGTTGGATCCCACGGTGGAGTTCAAGATTGCCGAGTTCAAAGGCACCGGCGATTTCCTCGACTTCGAACCTTTGTGCTCCACCTATGTGTGCGGAGTCGACGACGACGCCCTGGCCCAAGGTGCGGGGATCCTGAACTGGGCGATCGCCGAGGCCGAACGCAGGGCCAAGCGGATTTTGGCGTTCAAACAGGCCGGGCTGGCCCCGGAGGGCAAGGTCACCCCGGAACTGGCCCGGCGCAAGGGCTCAGGGCTGCACCCGGTGGTGATCCTGTTCGACGAGGTGCACGAGTTGTTTGGCTGGTCGAAGGAGGCAGCCGACAACGCCGAGCGGGCGATCAAACGCTGTCGGGCGTTGGGCATCATGTTCATCCTGGTCACCCAGATCCCGGACAAGGACTCGTTGCCGCCCAACATCACCCGCTGTGTCACCAACCGGTGGTGCATGTCGGTGGTCGGGCAGGTGGAAAACGACATGATCCTGGGCACGGGCGCCTACAAGCGGGGCCTGACCGGCACCATGTACCGGCCGGTCACCGACGCCGGATGGGGCTGCATGACCGGCGGACCAGCACCCACCTCGGTGCGCTCGCACTACCCCGACCCCGACACCACCGCGCGCATCATCGCCCGGGCCATCGCACTACGTGGCGGGACACCCGCCGCCAGCGAGGACCAGCCCGAAGCCCGTGACCTGCTCTCCGACCTGGTCAGCGTGTCGGGCAGCAACGGGCAGCACTGGCAACCCGCCGCCGACAAACTGCGCGGCAACTGGCCCAACGCCTACCCCAACCTGACCGCCGACGCTTTGTCGGACATGGCCCGCGCGGTCGGTGTACCAAGCGTCGATATCAAGATTGCCCGCAAGAACCTCAAGGGCTATCGGCTCGACGCGGTACGGGTGCTGATCGCCGCCCGCGCCGCCCTCGACGAATCGACCGACGTCGACTCCGAGGGCTGATCTTTTCGGGTAGCGCGCAAGGTAGCGGCCCAGCGTCAGGTAGCGGCAACGCTACCCGGGCCGCTACCCCCCAAAACAGCTATCGACCTGCCCAAACCTCGGGCAGGCCACAGGTAGCGGCTGCCCAAAAGACACCCCCGAAACCCGCCCAGGAGGCATCTGGTGACACCCGAACTGATCGCTACCTCATCCATCATTGCCTATCTGTTGGGGTATGGGTTGCTGTGCTGGACCCACCCGTTCCGACGCTGCCCACACTGCAAAGGCACCGGCACCCGCACCACCCTCCTGCTCAAGCGGATCACCGCATGCCGCTGGTGCCACGGCGCCGGACTCCGGCTACGCCTCGGCCGCCGCGTCTACAACCACCTACGCCGCGTGACCCGCGACGCCACCACCGCCCAAGGCACACGGCTACGCCACCACGACCGGGCAGGCCGACCATGAACGGCTGGCGCTGCCCCGACTGGTGCGCAGGAGACCACCAATGCACCGTGCGGCAAGGTGCACCCTCCGGGGTGCACCGCTCCGACCCGATCCGCTGGACCTGCGCCTACGGCTCCCTGGTCGTGGTACGCAACCAAGACCTGACCGGACGGAACTGGCTAGAACTACACGCACACGCCCGCCTCGACGATGCCGACCTTCCCACCCAGGAGCAAGCCTCCCGCCTCGCTGTAGAGGTAGACCTGGCCATCCGTCGCAGTGTCCTGCCCACGGTGGAGAAGCGGCCCGCGCTGCCGAAAGGACGCCGTTCATGACCCGTACCCTGGTGAGCCCCGAACCGGCTGCGCCGTTGCGGCAGTACATCGAGACCGGCGACAACCGCGCAGTGTTCACGCTGCCGGAGCAGTCGCCTGAGCGATGACCGCACGTACTGCTTTGCCAACGTCGATGCCTGCCTGCTCGCGGAACTGCTTGGACAAGACCAGGAATGCTGTTCCGCCCTGGAATCCGACCGATCCGCGAAAGTCAGTGCCGGCGATCTGGCCGGTCACATAGTGCCTGGTCGCCCGGCCCCAAGTCTGAATCGGGTCGAACGGCAGTGGCAGGCGGACATGGCCCCGTTCGGTCTTGATCGGGATAGCGTCGAAAGTGATCGGTTCGTTCATCGGCCCTCCTGGCGCGTCGGAATGGAAATCGGATTCACGGTTGGGCGAGCTGCTTTACGGCGTGCTGTCGATGTCGGCGTGGCCGGGGTGGCGGGCCAGGTGGTTTGGGAGCTGGGCGGTAAGGAATTTGCGCCAGCCGCCACGATGCATCAACGCCAGCAGAGATCCGGCCAGGCCAGTGAACCCGTCGTGGTGGAGGTGAAGCCGGGTACGGCCATCCGGCAACGAAGTCAGCGTCCAGGTCACGACCGTTGCAGTGCGCATCCGGCTGCCCTGCCACTTGTAGGACAACCGACGTGGGGCATCCACCTCGAGGACTTCGCAGTTGACCACCCCGTCCCATCCTGGCATCGGGGCGGCTCGCAACCGAAAACGCCGGCCGGGCACCGGCTCGAACCCCTCCACCGGCATCAGCCACTCGGCCAACGCGGCCGGCTCAGTCAGCGCTCGCCACACGTGCTCCGGTCGTGCGGGCAGCTCGGTTGTCATCGTGATGTCACGCGCCATAATCGCGGTCTCCTGTCGTTGAGGGTTCGAGGTGGTCGCTGGTCACGGTGTCGGCTCCGCGTTGCAGAAAGGCATTTAGCCCGCGCATCCGATCGCTCCAGAAGTCGGTGAACACCGAAGCCCAGTCGTAGAGCTCACGCAGCGGCTCCGGCTGCAACCGGTATAGCCGCTGCCGACCGTTCCGGTGTTCGGTGACCAGTCGCGCGGCGCGCAACACGGCTAGATGCCGGGACAAAAGCGGCAAGCTCACCTGCAGCCGGCCAGCAAGAGCCGTGACAGTCAACTCGTCCTGCTGGCCCAAAACCTCCAGCACCGCACGCCGAGTCGGATCGGCCACGGCACGGAACACGTCTTCACTCGCTAGCGGCCTCACCATAATTCAAAGTTACCGTAACTAACGCCCATGCGCTTCGAGATGTCGATCACATTCGTGCCGGGCACTGACTCGGGCAACAGCGCCAAGACACGCGGTGCTCAATTCCACCTAACTTGCCCCATGCACCGACCGGCGACCTGGGCGGAAATGCGCCGGGACCGGCCCACCCTGTTCACCCGAGCATGCGCGCTGGAATCCCTGCTCAACACACGCCGGGAAACGCTGGGCAAAGACCCAGTGTGGCTGACCAGATTCAACCGCCCTCTTTCCGATTTGCCTGCGGCACAAGACATGTTGCCTGGCCTCGACGGCGAGGACGGGTCCACATGCGACAACGGCGCCTGTTTCACCTAAGCGCCGTCTCCAACACAAACCCAGATAGGCGCGCTCCGCGCGCTCACCACCCATGGCCAGCCCGCATCTCGGGCTGGCTTCCTTCTGCCCCACAGGAAGGAACACCATGCGCGACAACACCTTGACCGCCGCACTCGGCTACACCAACGTCGGCTGGCTAGTGTTCCTACTCGGACGCTCGAAGCGCCCGTTGGCCAACTGCCCCAACTGTCCCAAGGAAGGCGAGCCTGGTGCCCACGACCCGCAAGGCTGCCGATGCCTTACCTGCCACGGGTTCTACGCCGCCACCCGCGACCTAAAAGCCATTCGACGCATGCTCATGCTCACTCCGTACGGAATGCTAGCCATCCGTACCGGAGCGGCATCCGGCCTGGTCGTGGTCGATGTCGATCCGCCCAAGGGTGGGTTCGAGAGCCTTGCCGACCTGGTAAAACGTGGTCTCACCCCGCCCACCCGGTTCGTGCGTACCGGTTCCGGTGGCCTGCACCTGTACTACCGGCATCCCGGCCCGCACCTGCGTATCCCCGGCAGCGGCAGCAAGCTCGCGCCGGGTATCGATATCAAAGCCGATGGCGGGTACGTCGCGGCGCCACCCTCGATCCATCCGCACACCCGCAAACCCTACGCGTGGGCTGACCCGCAGGCAGCGATAGAGGAGATGGCCCCCGCGCTGCGGGAAGCCTGCCTCACGCCCGACCCGCCCCCCGCGCGCACCGCCCCGACCAGCTCAACCCCGACCCTGGCCGGGGGCGGGGCCATCTCCCACCCCGACCGGCTGCTAGCCGCGCTGCTGGACAAGGTGCGCAACGCCCCACCAGGCCGACGCCGCGTCACCCTCTACGGCTGCGCCCGTGGCGTAGCCCGCATGGTCACCGCTGGGGCGATCAACCCGACCGATGGCCAAACCGCCCTGATCACCATTTGTGAGCAGGCCGGATGGGACATCAACGCAGGCACCCACGCCGCCATCACCGGCGGATTCCACGATGAAGGAGTCACCCTATGACCCGCAAGCCCAACGCTGATATCGACGGCGCGGACCTGCTCGATCGCGTGCACGCTGCGATCCTGCGCTATGTCATCCTGCCCAACCCTGAAACCGCGATCGCCGTAACCCTGTGGATCGCCGCGACGCATGCGCAGGATGCTTGGCAGTACGCGCCACGGCTGGTCATCCGCGCGCCGGAGAAGCGGTGTGGTAAGTCGCGGCTGCTGGATGTGACCGAGTCGGCCAGCTTCAACCCGATGATGACCGTCAACACCAGCACAGCGGCGGTCTACCGCACCATCGGCATGGGCACCCCGGTCACGCTGCTCATCGACGAGGCAGATGCCATCTTCACCCGGCCCGGCGACAACGACGATCTACGAGGCATCCTCAATGCCGGGCACCAGCGCGGCAAGCCCGTGACCCGCTACGACACCAACACCCAGTCCATCGAAAAGCTCGAAACGTTTTGCATGGCCGCGCTGGCAGGTATCGGGATGATGCCCGACACCATCGAAGACCGCGCCGTCATCATCCGGATGCGCCGCCGCGCCAAAGGCGAGAAGGTTGCCCCGTGGCGGATCAAACGCGACCGGCCGATCCTCATGAAGCTCGGCACTGAGCTGACCGAATGGCTGGCCGCGCACCTGGTCGAGCTGGAAAACGCCGAGCCTGACCTGCCCGTGGAAGACCGCGCCGCCGACACCTGGGAACCATTGGTGGCAGTGGCCGACCTCGCCGGACGTGACTGGCCGGTCCTGGCACGCAAGGCCGCGCTGATCCTGACCGGCGAGGCCGAAAGCATCGCCTTGGCCTCCGACCGCTCGCGGCTGCTGGCCGACTGCCGCACCGCGCTCGGCGACGCCGACGCTCTGCCCACCACGGCGCTGATCGACCGGCTACGCGCCGACCAGGAAGCACCCTGGGCCGACCTCACCCCGATCAAGCTGGCCATCGCGCTACGCGAATACGACATCAGCAGCACCACGATCCGCTTCCCCGCGCCGATCGGGCAGGCCAAAGGCTACCGCCGCGCCGACTTCCACGACGCCTGGTCACGCTACTGTCCCGCCCCGCCCGATGATGTCCCGGTACCCGACGGGCCGGGAGAGCCGTACCAGCCGTACCAGCCGTACCAAAGCAGCTCAGAGGCGGTACGGCTTGAAACGTGGTACGGCTCGAGCCGTACCAGTCAAGATCCCGTACCAGGGCTGACCTGCACTGGTACGGATGGTACGGCTGGTACGGCTACCCCCCTCCCCCGGGGACACGGACACACCACGCATGGTCATCTGCGGGTCATCGACGGTGGCGCATGACCATCCAAACCCGAGCAGACCCATACAAAACCATTCAGACATGGGAGATCTTGGCTCTACGACGCTCTCAGGCCGTTTTTCAAGCCCATCGGGGGGAACTATGACCACCAGCGCCACCCCAAAGCTCCTCCTCACTGTCACCGAGGCGGCAAGCCTGCTCGGTATCGGCCGAACCCTCATGTATGACCTGCTCGGTTCGGGCGCCGTTAAGTCTGTCCAGATTGGACGGCTGCGTCGTGTGCGCCGAACCGATCTCGAAGAGTTCGCAACTCAACTCACACCAGCGGAAACATGGACCGAAGGAGAGGAAACAGATGCCCCGCAAGAAGCGCCAGGAAGGCACCAGGGCGCCAAACGGCGCCGCCAGTGTCTACCTGGGCAGCGACGGCCGTTGGCACGGACGGGTGACGATGGGCGTGCGAGACAACGGCACGCCTGACCGCCGACACGTCAACGCACAGACGGAAGCCGAAGTCTTGCGCAAGGTGAGAGACCTTGAGAAGGATCGCGACGCGGGCCGCACCAAGCGGCCCGGCCGCGCCTGGACCGTCGAGAAATGGCTGATCCATTGGCTTAACCACATTGCTGAGCCGAGCGTGCGTCCCAAGACCCTTGCGGGGTACCAAACCGCCGTGAAGCGGCACCTTATCCCTGGGCTCGGCGCGCACCGAACGGACAGGCTTCAGCCGGAGCACATAGAACGGCTGTACGCGGCGATGCGACTTCGAAAGCTAAAGCCTGCAACGGTTCACCAGACCCACCGGACGTTGCGGGCCGCGTTGAACGAGGCAGTTCGTCGAGGGCACATCCTAAGCAATCCTGCCCGGATAGCCAAGGCGCCTCGCCTGGTCGAGCAGGAAATCGAGCCATTGACGCTTGACGAGGCGCAGAGGGTAATGGCTGAAGCGCTTGGGCGGCGTAACGGCGTGCGTTACGCCCTCGCCCTCGCTCTTGGTCTGCGCCAAGGTGAAGCTTTAGGGCTCAAGTGGCAAGACGTGGATTTCGAGGCAAGCACGCTCACCATTCGCCGTGCACTCCAGCGCCACACATGGCGGCACGGCTGTGACGGCACATGCCAGAGGAAGCGCGGTGCTGATTGCCCGAATCGCTTCGGCGGTGGTCTTGCCATTGTCGATACCAAGTCACGCGCTGGCAGGCGCGTCGTGGGCGTGCCGAGGCGTCTGATGGCTGCGCTCAAGGAACACCAGGGCAAGCAGGAGGTGGAGAAACAGACGGCAGCAGAGCTTTGGCATGACGAGGATTGGGTGTTTGCACAGCCAACTGGAAGGCCGACCGACCCGCGCGCAGACTACGGCGAGTGGCACGACATCCTCCGGGCTGCGAAGGTTCGGCCGGCACGGCTTCACGATGCGCGTCACACGGCTGCAACCATGCTGCTCGTGCTCAAGGTCCCGACCCGTGCGGTTATGGACGTGATGGGCTGGTCCCAAGCGAGCATGACCACGCGGTATCAGCACGTGCCTCAGGAAGTCCTCAACGGCATCGCGAAGCAGATGGGGAGCCTGCTATGGGCGGAGTCTGACGACCCTGATGAAGGGGGTGAGCCGGGCGCGCTCGTACCTGCATAAACGGTCTCATTGAGACCAGAACTGAGACCACAAGATCAAAAAAGTAGGAACATCGCCGTAAAGATCGCCTCCTGGCCGGTGTAATCGCTGGTCAGGAGGCGTCAAAGTTGGTCGAGAGAAGAGCCCAGTATCGGACTCGAACCGATAACCTTCCGCTTACAAGGCGGATGCTCTGCCAATTGAGCTAACCGGGCGGTGCTCTCGATGATACGCGGATGACGATAGCCGGGCGAAATCGACCCTGACGACCGGTTTACCGCCCCGCCGGTACCAAATAATGATCCTCAGACTTGTTAACGGCGCGTGTCACGGCTAGTTTGACGGCAAAGTAAGGCGCACGTAACACCCTTTTACTCGGATCGTCCGGCACGTTCCTGCCGGTGAAAGGAAGCACACCCCTATGGCTACGGTCACCTATGCCCAGGCGTCCCGGCATTATGCGGGCACTGAGCGTCCCGCGGTCGACAAGCTGGATCTTGAGATCCGCGACGGCGAGTTTCTCGTTCTGGTCGGCCCGTCCGGTTGCGGCAAGTCTACGAGCCTGCGCATGCTCGCCGGTCTCGAGGACGTCGACAACGGCGCGATCTACATCAATGACAAGGATGTGACTAACCTCCCGCCGAAGTCGCGCGATATCGCGATGGTCTTCCAGAATTATGCCCTTTACCCGCACATGACGGTCTACGAGAACATGGCCTTCGCGCTCAAGCTGCGCAAGACCCCCAAGGCGGAGATCGACGTCCGGGTGAAGAAGGCCGCCGACATGCTTCAGTTGGGGGACTACCTCAACCGGAAGCCTAAGGCCCTCTCCGGTGGCCAGCGGCAGCGTGTAGCCATGGGTCGCGCGATCGTGCGCGAGCCGCAGGTGTTCCTCATGGATGAGCCGCTGTCCAACCTTGACGCCAAGCTTCGTGTGCAGACGCGTTCGCAGATCGCCACGCTCCAGTCGCAGCTGGGCATCACAACCGTCTATGTGACGCACGACCAGATCGAGGCGATGACGATGGGGCATCGCGTGGCGGTGCTGCTCGACGGCGTGCTTCAGCAGGTGGACACCCCGCGTGCGCTGTATGACACCCCCGCGAACGTCTTCGTCGCCGGCTTCATCGGCTCCCCGGCGATGAACATCAAGACGGTCGTGCTCACCGACGACGGTGCGATCTTTGGCCAGATGACGCTGCCGTTGAGCCGCGAGCAGGTGGCCAAGGCCCGGGCCGAGGGCGGGGACGGCAAGGTGACCGTTGGCTTCCGGCCCGAGGACTGCCAGCTGGTTTCGGCGACCGAGGGCGGCATGCCGGTCGTCGTGGACCTGGTTGAGGACCTGGGTTCCGGCGCCAACGTCTACGGGCACACCGCGATCGGTGACGCCTCCGAGCGTTTCGTGGTCTCCACCGAGCGTCGCACCATGCCCAACCTGGGCGACACCGTGTTCGTCAAGCCGCGCACCGACCACCACCACGCGTTCCACGCCGTGACCGGCGAGCGGATCGCCTAAAGCAGCTATACAACGAAAAGCGGGGGCCGCGATGGCCCCCACTTTTCTTTTGGAAGAGCGATCGGGCAGCGGTGTCGCTCTCCAGGGGGTACCGCGTTCGAAGGTGTAACGACGAAGTAGGGCAAATCGTCGCGCGAGCGCACTGGTGGAGGCGAGCCGTGGCACAGCGCCATTACCATCCGGTAATGCCGTCGCCCCTCAACGCTTCGAACCGTCGCCCGCGCGGTGGCCACTTCGTCATCAACGGCTCGGACGGCCTGGCGTATCGCCTCGCCTACGAGCTGGCCAACCGTTACGGCGCCGACGTTGTCGTCGTCATGACCAAGCAGCAGTACAAGGATGCCCGAGACTTCACCGAGATCCGGCGGGTGCGCCTCGAGGTCGTCGAGCGTGTCGACGAACGGGCTCTGGTCAGGGCCAACGTCGAGGGCGCGGCGGGTCTGGCGCTGACCGTCCAGGACGACGTCAACAACATCCACATCGCTCTCCAAGCTCGCGACCTGGCGCCCAAGCTTCGCGTCGTGGTCCGGATGTACAACACCCATCTGGGTCAGGCGATCGAGAAGCTGCTCGGCGAGTGCAAGGTCCTCTCCGACGCGGAGATCGCCGCGCCCGCCATGGTGGCGACGGCCCTCGGCGAGGTCGCCGCCAACCCGGTGCAGGTGTGCGGCCGCACGCTGATCGTCGCCCGGCGCGATGACGTGCCGCCCAGCGACATCGTCTGCGGGCTGGCCGACACCGACGCCCTCGGCGATCCGGCGATGCTGCCCGAGGACGCGGCCCGGGCCAACCTCGTGCTCGCTGAGGCGCGCAGTACCGCCGCTGCGGAGCTGATCAACACGGTACGGCTGGGCAAGGAGAAGCGCCGCCGCTGGTGGTGGAGGGCGGGCTGGACCTTCCTGCGGGCGCTGTTCTCCCGCAAGCTGGGCATCGCCTTCCTCTGCGTGCTCGCGATCCTTGTCGCGGCGGGCACGGCGCTTGCCTTGCCGGACAAGACTATGGACAGCTGGGACGCGTTCTACCAGACCGTCGTCACGGCGCTGGGCGGCCTGCAGGAGAACCAGCGCCTGAGCCGCCCGGAGCAGCTCATCCAGCTGATCGTCGGCATCGCGGGGCTGGCGCTCGTGCCTCTCGTCACCGCCCTGATCGTGGAGGGCATGGTCAACGCCCGCCTGGCCGTCGCTCAGGCCGGGCTGGTCCGCCCGCACGAGGGCCACGTCGTCGTGGTCGGGCTGGGCGGTGTAGGCACGCGGGTCATCCGGCTCCTGTATGACCGTGGCCACAGCATGATCGCGATCGACCACAACGAGCAGGCGCGCGGCATCGCCCTCGCCAACGAGCTCGGCATCCCGGTGATCATCGGTGATGCGAGCCGGGAGACGACCCTGCGGGCGGCGGGCGTGGAGCGCTGCCGCGCCATGATGGCGGTGGCGAGCACCGACGTCATCAACCTCGAGGCGGCGTTGCATGGCCGCAACCTCCAGCCCGGCCTGCGGGTGCTGGTGCGCCTGTTCGACCACGACCTCGCCGGCCGCGCCCGGAAAGCCTTGGACCTCCGGCTCTCCAGCAGCGTCTCCTACGTCGCCGCGCCGGCCTTCGCGGAGGCGCTGATGGACCGCGAGGTGATCGGCACCATCTCGGTCGGCCGGCGTGTGCTGCTGCTCGCCCAGGTGAGCGTCGTGCCCGGATCACGTCTCGAGGGGTCCACTGTGGACGGTTTGGACGAGTCGGGCGCGGTCAAGGTGCTCGCCCTTGGCGGCCTGGGCGAGCCGCGCCCACTGTGGAACCCGCCACCGGCCAGGATCATCCAGCCGCGGGATCAGGTCACCGCCGTGTGTACCCGCGACGGCCTGACCCGGCTTTTGCGGCAAGCAGCCGCCGACGCTGTCGCGGTATGAGCCCCAAAAGCCCCACTCCGCCCAGCAGCGCCAGCCCGGCGGTGCGGGGCAGGCCCGCCTCGTCGGCCGGCGCCTCGTAGACCTGCCGCCACGAGTTGAACCCGACCCCGGCGCGGAAGATGGCGACGGTGGCGTCGCAGGTGCCGCGGGTGGTGCGGGTGCTGTCCGCCACGCACTGGGTGTGCAGGTCGGTGGAGAGGCGATTGTCGATGTCCGCGCGGGCGGTGGCGGGCAGTGGCGAGTGCGTGCGAGCCGCGTAACGCAGCATGTCGTAGCCGAAGTCGTGCGCCTGGCAGGCCACCGTGAAGTCGAACGGGTGCCCCGCGCCCGGCACCGAGCACGAGCCCTTCGGGTTGATCAAGCGCACGGAACCGTCGGCCAGCGTTGCCAGCTTCGGCCGGTACCCCATGATGCGGGCGAAATCACCCGGAAGGTGGTCGAGCGCGCGCCGACCGTCGGCAAGGTTTTCGACCGTCGCGGCAGCGTCGGACCTGGGTGCTGACAGGCCGGCGCTGATGGGGGGCGCCGCCACCGTCAGCGCGGCGGCGATGCCCAGGGTGAGCACGGCCGCCCGAGACAGCAATCGCATCGTCGGGAACCTCCGGGGGAAAGGCGCCGCCCAGGGTACCCGCTAGGAATCAGGATCAAAGCCCAGAATCGCCTGTTCGTCGGGGCGATGCACCAGGACGTCGGAGAGAAAGGACTGTACGGCCGGGGCGAGACCGACATCACGGCCGGCCCGCTCGCTCAATGCATAGCGGTGCTCGATGACCTGCACGAAGAGCTCCGGCGGCTCGAGCTTGCCCCGCAGGTGGGGCGGCACGGCGCGGATCACCGGCTCGAACACCTCGGTCAGCCAGCGGTGCGCGGCCTGCGCCTCATCGTGGACCTCGTCGGACTCCGCCCGGTACGCGTCGAGGTCGTTGAGCAGCGCCCGCGCCTGGTTCTCCTCCGCGTCAAGGCCGGTCAGGCGCAGCAGGCGGCGAGTGTGGTGCCCGGCGTCGACCACCTTGGGCCGCAAGGTGACCCGCCGCTGCCCGCCGGGCCCGTCCTCGACGATCGACATCGAGACCTCTTCGACGCAGTAACCCAGCTCGTTGAGGCGCCGGATGCGCTTGTCGATCTGGCGGCGGGTGTCGGACTCGACCGTCTGCTCGAAGGTCAGCTCGTGCCACAGGGCGTCGTAGCGCCGGACCACCTCGTCGGAGACCAGCTCCGGGTCGACGCTCTCGTGCAGCAGCCCGGCCGCCTGCAGGTCCAGCGCCTCGCCGAAGATGTTGACCCGCGCGATCTCCAGATCCTCGCCGCGCTGCCCCTCCGACAGGCGCGGGTGTAGCGCCCCGGTCTCGGCGTCGACCAGATACGCCGCGAACGCACCGGCGTCGCGGCGGAAGAGCGTGTTGGAAAGAGAGCAGTCGCCCCAGAAGAAGCCGAGCAGGTGCAGGCGCACGAGCAGCGCCGCGAGGGCGTCGAGAAGGCGGTCGAGGGTCTGTGGCCGCAGCGTGTGCGAGAACAGCGCGCGGTAAGGCAACGAGAACTGTAAATGCCTGGTGATCAGCACCGGCTCCAGGTCGCCCACCCGGTCGGCGACGATCGCCACCGCCTCCACCGCGGGCGCGCCGAGCCGCTCCAGTGCCCGCAGCAAGTCGTATTCACGCTCGGCAATGCGTTCGCGCGTCTCCTTGACGGCGTAGACGGTGCCCGCGAGCCGTACGAACCGCACCACGTGCCGGGAGATGCCCTGCGGCAGGGCGACGAGCTGATCGGCGGGCCACTCCTCGAGCGGGACCGACCACGGCAGATCGATCAGCGCCGGGTCGATCAGGGCTGACGTGATGCGCATCGTTGTCACCCAATCCGGGAGGGTGAGGGGGATTGAGGAGCCGGTTGACGTGGCGGGGTGGGAGTACGGCGCACGGGACTAAGCATGACCGGTCAGCGGAAGCAATGCAGTATCACGTGGTTGGTCACACAGGACCGCGTCTATCGACAGATCCGGGCCTCCTCTAATCTTGGCGGCGTGAACAGGATCAAGGGTTGGTGGCCGGAGATCACCCTCCTTGCCGCTCTGGGCCTGATCACGCTGGCCGCCGCCACAGGCTGGACAGCAGGTCTCGACGAGGCCGTGCGCGACGCCATGCTGCAGATCCAGATCACGCCGGTCTACTGGCTGGCGCGCGGGCTTAACCTGCTGGGCCAAGGGGTCATCCTCACCTGGGTCCTCGGCTTCGGCCTGACCGTGTTCCTCTTCTGGCGCACCAGGGACCGGAAGATCTTCCTGCCGTGGGCGACCGCCTTCGCCTTGACCTACCTGCTCATCGGGCCGCTGAAGATCTGGTCGATGCGTGACGGCCCGAACTCCGTGCTGCCCAACGCCGTGGAGTTCTTCAATGAGGCGGCCCACTACACGATGAGCTACCCTTCGGGCCACGTCGTCAACGCCGTCGTCTGGTGGGGCGTGATCGTCATGCTGGCCTCGAAGATCCGCCCTGTCCCGGTGAGGCTGCTGCGCCTCGGCCCGCCGATCATCGTCTTGTTCACCACCATCTACCTCGGCCACCACTGGCTCACCGACAACCTTGCCGCGCTGGCCGCCGGTCTGTTCATCGACCGGATCATCTATAGGTTGTACCGGTGACCCGGCTCGCCCGGCGGCTGGGCCTGCTCGACGCCGCCGTGATCGGGCTGGGCGCCATGCTGGGCGCCGGCGTCTTCGTCGTCTGGGCACCGGCCGCGGCCGCCGCCCGTACCGCCACCGGCCTGATCATCGCGTTGCTTCTGGCCGCGGCCGTGGCGGGGTGTAACGCCACGAGCTCGGCCCGGCTCGCCGCTCGCTACCCCGAGTCGGGCGGCACGTATGTCTACGGGCGGGAGCGGTTGGGGCCTTTCGCCGGGTTCGTTGCCGGGTGGGGTTTTGTCGTGGGCAAGACCGCCAGCTGCGCCGCGATGGCCCTGACCATCGGCTTCTACCTCTGGCCCGAGCATGCCCGCCTGGTCGCCGTGACCGCGGTCATCGTGCTGACCGCCATCAACCTGCGTGGCGTGACGAAGACGGCAGCCGCCACGAGGGCTCTGGTCCTTGTCACCCTATTGGTGCTGCTTTCCGTTGTCTTTCTTGGCTTTTCATCGGGTACCCACAGAGAATCCCCGGATGGGATGGGCACCCCCCTTGCCGCGGCAGGGCTGATCTTCTTCGCGTTCGCCGGCTATGCCCGCATCGCGACGCTGGGCGAGGAGGTCACGCAGCCTGACAGGACCATTCCGCGGGCCATCCCCATCGCCCTCGGCTTGGTCTTTGCCGTCTATCTTATGGTGGCCCTCACCTGTGTGACGGTCCTCGGCGTCACCGGGCTGGCCTCCTCCACCGCCCCACTCGCCGACGTTCTCACCGCTTCGGGCCTTGGTGGACTGTCCTCTTTCGTGCGTGTAGGTGCCGGGATCGCCGTCTGCGGCGTGCTTTTGAGCCTTCTCGCCGGTGTGGCCCGGACCACGCTCGCGATGGCGCGCCGCCGTGACCTTCCCGCGCCGCTGGCCGGCGTCCACCCACGCCGCCAGACCCCGTGGATCGCCGAGATCGCTCTCGCCTTGGTGGTCATCACGGTGGTGGTGCTGGCCGACGTCCGCGACGCGATCGGCTTCTCGTCGCTGACCGTGCTCACCTACTACGCGATCACCAACCTCTCGGCCTGGACCCTGGGCGGCCCCTGGCACCTGCGCGCGGTGGCGGCAGTCGGCCTGGCCGGCTGCGTCCTTCTCGCCGTCACGCTTCCCCTGGCCAGCGTCCTCGCCGGCGTCGCCGTCCTGCTCATCGGCTGCGCCGCGTACGCCCTCAACCGCTCCCGCCACTGAATGCGCACGTGCGTCCCGCCTGCGTTGCCCGCGAGGTTTGTGGGCTCGATAGAGGTCTGACCTGCTAAAACGCCATCATGAGAGTGATACCCTTCACTTTTGGGTAATGGACTCCTTCGCTATCTGATCCTTACCCTTGATCGCATGATGCGCAACGGAGCCTTCAAGAAGATGACCGACATAAACAAGATCAGGGCCGTGGGCGGAATCGCCGCCGTAACGATGGCAATGACCAGTCCATTCGGCGTCGGCAAGGCCACCACGCCCCAAGACACTCCGGCCGCCCCCGCCGCCTCCGCGGTAGCGGCAGCACCGACCACCGCGGCACAGACCGCCGCGGCCGAGGCCGTCGCGGCGCCCGCCGAGCAGGACATCAAGCCGGTGGCGGGCCTTGACGAGACTCAGATGCAGAACGCCAAGAAGATCGTGGAGACCGCCAAGCAGATGGGCCTGGGCGAGCGTGCCCAAACCATCGCCGTGGCCACCGCGATGCAGGAAAGTAACCTACACAACCTAGCTTCGACCAAGTTGCCCGAGTCATACGAGTACACCGATGAGGGCGAAGGTTCGGACCACGACTCCGTGGGTCTGTTCCAGCAGCGCCAGAACTGGGGTAAGACCAAGGACCTGATGACTCCTGAGGTCTCTACCCGTAAGTTCCTTGAAGCGCTGCAGGACGTGCCTGACTGGGAGCAGCTGCCCGTAACCGTGGCGGCGCAGAAGGTTCAGGTGTCGGCCTACCCCGACGCCTACGCCAAGCACGAGCCCCGCGCCACGCAGATCGTGGACGCCCTTAACAAGTAACGATCACACGAGCCCTGACCCCCGCGGGTCGGGGCTCTTTTTGTCCTCGACACAACGTTCGCGTCACAACGTTCGCGTCACAAGGTTGAGGAAGTGCGCCACTGTCTCCGCCATCGCCTCGCGCGCGGGCGCAAGGTATCTGCGCGGGTCGACCAGCCGCGCATCGGCATCAAGGGACTCGCGCACCCGGCCGGTGAAGGCGAGGTTCAACGCCGTGCCCACGTTCACCTTTACCAGCCCACCGGCCACGGCGCGGCGAAGCTCATCATCATTGACCCCGGAAGAACCATGCAGCACAAGGGGTACCGCAACCGCCTCCCGCAACGCCGCGATCAGTTCGTGATCCAGGGCGGCGTCCCGGCTGGTCATCGCGTGCGACGACCCGACCGCGACGGCGAGGGCGTCGACGCCGGTCGCGGCGACGTAGGCGGCCGCCTCGGCGGGGTCGGTGCGGGCGCCGGGGGCGTGGGCCCCGTCCTTGCCGCCCACCTCGCCCAGCTCGCTCTCGAGCCAGAGCCCGTGCCGGTGGGCGAACTCGGCCGCACTCCTCGTCGCCGCCACGTTGGCCGCGTAGTCGAGCCGCGAGGCGTCGAACATCACGGAGGAGAACCCGTGCTCCGGCGCCTGATACAGCAGCTCGACCGATTCCACGTGATCGAGGTGGAGCGCACAGTCCATCGTGGACAGCCGGGCGACCGCCGCCGTCGCCACCGCGAGCGGGCCGAGCCTGCCACCGTGGAACTTCACCGCGTTCTCGCTGATCTGCAGGATCACCGGCAGCCCGGTCGCCTCGGCCCCCGCCACGATCGCCTCGGCGTGCTCCAGCGTGATCACGTTGAAGGCGCCGATACCCCGGCCGGGCTTGACCAGGTGGCTGGTGGGCACGAGCGCCATGCTATGACTCCTCGATGACTATGTGCGGCAGCAGCTTTTGATACAGGTCAAGGTCGGCGAGACCGGCGACGGGCGAGGCGACGGCGGCCGCCGACAGCGCGACGGCATCGCGCAGGAGGTCACGCCATTCGGTGCCGTGCAGCAGCCCGCGCGCCAAGGAAGCCACGCAAGCGTCGCCGGCGCCTGTGGGGTTGCCCTCGATGGGCCGCGGTGGCCTTGCGCGCCAGCCTAAAGCCGCCAACCCATCCGCCCCCGACGAGGCCACCACGACGGTGTCGCTACTGGCCGCGCCGACATCCGCGAACTCCTCCGCGTTGGGCTTAACGATGTCGGGACCTGCCGCCACACCGAGTCTCAGCCCCGCACCGGAAGTGTCCAATATGGACGCCACCCCCGCGTCCCGGCACAGCTCGATAAGCGAAGCGTAGGCGGAGTCGGGCAGGCCGAGCGGCAGCGAACCGGACAGCACCACCACCTTGGACTTCTTGAGCAGCAAGGAGAAGTGGGCCTTGAACCCGTCCCACTCCTGCGGCGTGATGACCGGCCCCGGCTCCCAGAAGCCCGTGGCATCACGCCCATCCGTCACCACCACCGTGCGCCGGGTGGCTCCCGCCACTGGAAAGAAATCGGGCCGGGCGGGGTGGGCAGCAAACATGGCAGCACCGTCGCGCAGCAGGCCGGTCGCTACCGCGGGCACGCCGATTTGGGCCAGCACCGAGGCCACGTTGACACCCTTGCCGCCCAAGCGCTCGTCGACGCGCGAAACCCTGTGCACCTCACCGGGTTTCAGCTCGCCGACGTGGTATGTGATGTCGATCGCCGGGTTGAGCGTGACCGTCAGGATCAATGCCACTGCCCCGCGCGCATGACCTGCGTGACGCGCAGGCCACCGTCGAGCACGACCAGGTCGGCGTCGCACCCCACCGCGATCCGCTTGTCCAGCCCCAGGACCCGGGCCGGGGTCGTGGCCGCCATCAGCGCCGCCTCGACGATCGGCAGGCCCGCGCCCACCGCCTGGCGCAGCGCGGCGTCCATCGTCAGCGTGCTGCCCGCGATCGAACCGCTCTCCTTGAGCCGGGCCGCGCGTTCCGACACGACCACCTTCAGCCCGCCCAGGTCGTACTCCCCGTCGGGCATACCGGCGGCGGCCATCGCGTCTGTGATCAGCGCGACGCGCTCGGGGCCGGCCGTGCGCGCGGCGAACTCGAGCGTCGCATCGTGCAGGTGGACGCCGTCGGCCACCAGCTCGCACACCACCGACGGCGATCCGAGCAGCGCGACGATCGGGCCGGGCTCGCGATGCAGCATCGGCCGCATGCCGTTGAACAGGTGCGTGGCAACGGTCGTAGCTCCCGCCGCTGACGACACTTGGATGCCCGCACGCACCTGTTCAAAGGTGCCGTCAGTATGGCCGAGGGCTACGACAACTCCGTGTTCCCGCAGCATGGCGATGGCTTCGAGGGCACCAGGGCGCTCCGGTGCGATGGTCACCATGCGCAGGCTTTCCGCGGCGAGCTTCAGCAGCTCGGCCAGCTCCCCGAGGTCGGGATCCCTCAGGTGCGAAGGGTTCTGGGCGCCGCATCGGGCCTGCGAGAGGTACGGCCCCTCGAAGTGGATGCCCGCGATCACGCCCTCGGCGATCAGCGGCTGGAAGGCCAGCACGGCATCGCGCATCACCTCGAAGGGCGACGAGACCAGGCTCGCCAGCATCGTCGTCGTCCCGTGCGCGAGGTGAAACCCGGCCGCCCCCCGCGCCTGCGAAGCATCGCCCGTCGTGAACGTGTAACCGCCGCCGCCATGGTTGTGGATGTCCACGAAGCCCGGCAGGATCCATTGGTCATCTGCACGTCCGCGGCGCACGGCCGCGATCCGCCCGCCCTCCACCGTCACGCGCGCCTCGACGACGCCCATCGGGGTGACGATCCTGCCCGTGATGGTCATGGCAACATCTCCGTAAGTGACGAATCGCGGCGGCCCGCCTTCGCCACGGAGCCGCCAAGCGATGCGTCACCAACGGCCGTAAGTGACGAATCGCGGCGGCCCGCCTTCGCCACGGAGCCGCCAAGCGATGCGTCACCAACGGCCAACGCCAGCAGGGCGGCGCCCAGACAACCGGCTTCGTCGCCCAATTTCGCCCGCACGATTCTTGGTACCCGGTGAAAAGTCGCCTTCTTCTTGAAGGCCCGGCGCAACGGATTGAGCAGCAGCTCGCCCGACTCGGCGAGCCCGCCCCCGATCACCACCAGCTCTGGGTCGTAAAGCGCTTGTCCCGTAAGCAATCCGTCCGACAGGGCGTCGATGAGGTCGCCCCACACCCGCTTGGCCCGCTTGTCAGTCCGCACCGCCGCCGCTATCTGCGCCGCCGTCGCGACCTCGCCGGTCTGCTCGAAATACTGGCGCTCGAGCGCCGATGCCGACGCGTGCGCCTCCAGGCAGCCGTAAAGCCCGCACCCGCACTTGGCGCCGCCCGGCCGGATGACGATGTGGCCGATCTCCCCATAGGCCCCGTGCGCACCCGCGTTGACCGCGCCGTTGACGACGTGTGCGGCGGCGATCCCGGTGCCGATCGGGATCACGAGCACCTGAGCCTTGCCGCGCCCGGCGCCCAGCCGCGCCTCGGCGAGGCCACCGGCGCGCACATCGTGCCCGAGCACGGCCGGGATGCCGAGGCGTTGCCGCAGAAGGTCGCGCAGCGGCACATCCCTGAAACCCAGGTTCGAGGAGTACCGGGCGATCCCGTTAACTTCATCGATAACGCCGGGAACAACGACTCCCACCGCCCGCACCTCGGCCCGCCGGGCCAATCCACTCGCGACACTCAGGATGGTCTCGACGACCGCTTCGGGCCCCCGTTCGCGCCCGGTCTTGTGCCGCTCCGTGTGCACGACGCGATGGTGCTCATCGACAACGGCGCATTTCATGCCCGTGCCGCCGACGTCGATGGCGATCACGGTCATCTGAGGATCACCGATCGGGTAAGGTTGCGCGGCGCGTCCGGGTCGAGGCCACGGTGTACGGCCAGCGCCACCGCCAGCCGCTGCGCCACGATCAGGTGCGCCATCGGGTCGAGGGAGCCGGTGTGGATGAACGAAGCACCGGTCCTGGCGACGTCGTCGGCCAGCCCTGTGGGTACCCCCCCAAATGCCCAGACAGCACGGTGCGCGCCGCTGATGGCGATCGGCCCATGGCGGAAGTCCATCGCCGGGTACGCCTCCGACCAGAACACCGCCGCCTCCCGGCATTTGAGCGCGGCCTCGTGCGCGAGGCCCACAGTCCAGCCCTGGCCGACGAAGGTGATCTGCTCAAGCGTGGTCACATCCACCGGAAGCGGCATGGCCAAGGCCCTCTGCGCGTCATCGCTCGGGACCGGAGACCCGACCGAGGCCCGCAGCAGTGCCAGAGCCGTTGTGGCGAAACGGGTCTGGACCACCGACCGCTCGTCGGCCCAGGGCAGCGCGACGACGTGCTCGGCGATCTCGACGATCGGGCTGTCCGGGTCGCCGACGATCACGGTGTCCGGCCGGACGTCGAGCACCTCGGTGGTCGTCCCGGAGCGCGTGATCGCCATGACGCGGTCGTAGCGCCGGCCGCGGGGGAACTCGGAGGCGGCGAAGGCGTCGGTCTCGCCGTGCCCGGCCGCCTCGCGCAGCGCCGCGTAGGACATCGCCATGAACCAGGACGTGCCGCAGCCGACGACGGCGACGCGCTCGCCAGGCTTGGGCAGCTGCTCAAGGTGCCCAAGCTCCGGCGCCCGCCGCCAGCAGTCCGGTTGGCTGCTTATCTCCGCGGCGACGTGACTCATGGGAGACTCCTTGAGCATATGGGTTCGAAAGCCCTTGGTTTCGCGCGTAATTCTGCGCGACGGGCCGGGCCGTGGCAACCTCGGATACCCATATGCGCAGGACTTGGCTTTGCATGCGGTGTTTTCGCGCACTATTGTGCACACATCCGCTCACGGAATGCGCGCTGGAGTTGTTCGTGGATCGCTACACCCGCTGGAATTCGCTGCTGGAGCTCCTGACCGAGACCGGCCGCGTGACGGTGGAGAACGCGGCGGCCCGCCTCGACGTCTCGCAGGCGACCATCCGGCGCGACTTCGATCAGCTCGCCCAGCAGCAGATGATCACGCGCACGCGGGGCGGGGCCGTGGCCAACGGCGTCTCTTACGATCTCCCGTTGCGTTACAAGACGGCCAAGCACTCCGCCGAAAAGCAGCGCATCGGCGTCGCGGCGGCCGCCCTGGTGAGCCCCGGCATGGTGGTGGCGCTCAATGGCGGCACCACGACGACCGAGGTGGCGCGGGCGCTTGCGGTGCGGCCCGAGCTGAACTCGACCTCTGACGGCGCGCAACTGACCGTCGTCACCAACGCCCTCAACATCGCCAACGAGATGCTCGTGCGCTCGCGCATGAAGGTCGTCGTCACCGGCGGCGTGGTGCGGCCCCAGTCCTTCGAGCTCGTCGGCCCGCTCGGCGGCGGCATCCTGCGTGAGGTCACGCTCGACCTGGCGTTGCTCGGCGTCGACGCGATTGACGTGCAGCTCGGCGCGGCGGCCCATCATGAGGGTGAGGCGGCGATGAACTCCTTGATGGTGGCACGAGCCAAGCGCGTCGTCATCATCGCCGACTCTTCCAAGCTCGGAAGCCATGCGTTCGCCCGGATCTGTCCGGTGGAGCGGGTGGAAACCCTTGTCACAGACTCAAATGCCGACCAGGAATTGGTGTCGGCGTTCCGCAATGCCGGCCTGAAGGTCATAGTGGCCTGAGATTTCTTGTGGGTACCCGGTATGGTGCCGGACATGACTTCCGTGCTGGAGATCAACGGCTTGCGCAAGACGTACCGTGCGCGTGGTGGCCCCCGCCGCGCCTTGGACGGCTTCGACATGCAGGTGGAAGCCGGTCAGGTGCATGGGTTCCTAGGACCCAACGGTTCCGGTAAGACCACCACACTACGGACGCTGCTGGGCCTCATCCGTGCGGATGGCGGTCGCATGCGAGTGCTCGGCCAGGAGCTGCCCAAGGCCCTGCCCAAGGTGGTGGGGCAGGTGGGCGCGATCGTGGAGAGCCCGCAGTTCTTCGGCAGCTTCACCGCTCGCGACACGCTCTCGCTGCTGTGCGACGCGGGCAACCTGCCGCAGGCCCGCGTGGGCTGGGCGCTGGAGCTGGTCGGCCTGAGCGAGCGGTCCAAGGACCGGGTCAAGACCTTCTCACTGGGCATGAAGCAGCGGCTGGCGGTCGCCTCGGCGCTGCTCAAGCAGCCGCGCCTGCTGATCCTCGACGAGCCGGCCAACGGGCTCGACCCGGGCGGTATCCGCGAGATGCGCGAGATGATGGCGCGCCTGTCGGCGAGTGGCATGACCGTCGTGCTCTCCAGCCACATCCTGTCCGAGATCCAGATCATCTGCGACAACGTCACCATCATCTCGCTGGGCAAGCGGGTCGCGGCCGGGCCTGTCTCCGAGGTGCTCGCCGCCCACTCGACCGGCCAGGTGAAGGTGGCCGTGGAGGCGGTGACCGACCTGCCAACGGCGGCGAACGTGCTCGCCAACGCCGGCATCTCGGTGCAGCAGGACGCCGACCACCTGATGGTGTCCGGTGTGGACAAACCCGCGTCAATCTCGCGGCTGCTCGCCGAGCGGCAGATTTACGTCTCCGAGCTGACCCCGGTCAGCGCCGATCTGGAGAGCGTGTTCCTTGAGCTGACCGGCACCATGCCCGTGCCCGGCCAGCACCGATCCGTCGACGACAGCGTGAAGGTGACCCAAGCATGAGCCTCGTCAGGGCGGAGCGCCGCCGTTTCATCAAGCGCCGCATGATCGTGTGGACCCTGGTGATCTTCGTTGGCCTGCTGACCACGATCGGCAGCATCGTCTTCTTCACCACCGAGAAGGTCACGCCCGCGGCGCGTGCCGCCGCGCAGGCTCAGGCCGACCGCGAGTACCAGCGTGTGATGGACGAGTACCAGCGGTGCCAGGAGTCGCCGACCGAACGGTGCCAGGGCATGCCCGAGCCGCAGCGCGAATGGTTCCAGGCCGAGTACTTCATGCCGCCGACGTTCAACTTCCGCAACGACGCAGACGACTTCATCATCGCCTGGGCCATCCTGCTCGCCATGTTCTCGTTCATCATCGGTGCCTCCTTCGTCGGAGCCGAGTGGCGCAGCGGCGCGATGATGAACCTGCTGACCTGGCGGCCCAAACGCATGCAGGTGCTGGGGACCAAGCTGAGCGTGCTGCTGGGCTGGTTGACCGTGGTCGGCGCCGTCACCTTCGGCCTGTGGACGGCGGCACTGGTCGGGATCGCCTCGGCGCACGGCACGATGGAGCGGATGACCAACGGCGCGTGGCAGTCCTACGGGCTGACCGGCCTGCGCGGGCTGGCCATGATCCTTGCCTTCGGCGCCTTGGGTTTTGGCCTCGCCTCGATCGGCCGGCACATCGGCCTGGCGCTGGGGGTCGCGCTTGGCGTCATCATCCTCGGCCAGTTCGGGCTGACCCTCGTGCTGCGCATGGCAGAGGTTCATTACCCGGAGCAGTACCTGATCCCCTACCACATGCAGGCGTGGATGGAGAAGCGCGTCGAGATCGGGGATCCCTTCGCGGCGCCGGGCATCGAGGCCCCCACGAAGATCATTAGTTTCGGCGAGAGCGGTTCGATCGGGCTGGGCGTGGTCGCTTGGTACTGGCGGTGGCGTTCTACACCATGCGCAGGCGCGATATCGCCTCCTAGGAGATCGCGTCATAGCTTGGGACGGGTGGCGGCGGCATGTGCCGCCGCCACCGTTGGCTTGTGGCTCACCAGGTCTGGACGCCCGCCGGCTGGCGGGTGCTGGCGTTGAGCCGGTTGAACAGGTTGGTCGTGCCGATCCACAGGAGCAGGCCGGCCAGCTCCTGCTCATTGAAGTGCTTGGCCGCCTCATCCCAGACCTCATCGGGTACCGCCTCCGCTTTGTCGGATAGGCGGGTGACCGTTTCGCTCAGGGCCAGGGCGGCCCGCTCGGCCTCGGTGAAGTAGGGCGATTCCCGCCAGGCGGCCACCGCGAAGAGACGCTGGTCGGTCTCGCCCGCCTTCTTGGCGCTTCGCGCGCCGGAGTCGACGCAGAAGCTGCAGCCGTTGATCTGGCTGGCCCGCAGGTGGACCAGCTCGAGGGTGCTCTGCGGCACGCCGCTTTGCGACGCGGCCTTGATCAGGCCCTGGATCGCCGTCGTGGCTTCGGGCAGGACCACCGCTGGGTTCTTCATCCTCGCTTGCATGGTTTCTTGGCCTCCAACTCGGTTTGGGTCGTCATCGCATCGACCGGTGGCGCGGCGCCGATGTGACCGGTTGAGGCGTTCGTCACTTCCGGGTGGGGCTGGTGTGGGCGGCGCGGGCTTTCATTGATCTGGTGAGGGGCAATAGACTCTGTAGCACGTTCTCGGAGGGTGGATAACGTGGAGCAGAGATCTCGTAAGCCGCTGCGCGATCGGCTGGCCTACGCTGACCTCCCCACCATCCCGGCCCCGCGGCGCGAACTCGACCTCCCGCAGCACGATGATGAGGTCGACACCGACGCCGCCGCCGCGATCGAGGACAAGAAGGTCGTCGAAGACGGGCTCAGCGAGCGGGAGAGGGCGATCCTCGCGTTCGAGCGGCAGGGCTGGCGCCACGCCGGCGCCAAGGAGCAGGCGATCCGCGACCGGTTCGACCTGTCCGCCACGCGCTATTACCAGTTGCTCAACGCGCTGCTCGACAATCCCACGGCCCTGGCGCACGACCCCGTCCTGGTCGGACGGTTGCGCCGCATTCGCGGCAGCCGGGCCAGGGCTCGCGGGCGTTGAGGCCTGGCTAGCAGGCGGTTGCCGGGTAGTGGAAGCGCCCGATCCGCGCGCGCCACGTGCCCTCGGTCTTGTACCGCGCCGCCTGAGCGGGCGCCTGTGAAATCGCTGACAGCAGGCCGGTGCCGAGCAACACGGCGGCCGCCAACGCTGACCGGGGATGTGTTCGCATGCATGCAACATATATATGTATCGAATCTATTAGTGTCGGTTCCTAGACTGAAAAACAGCTGAAACAGGGTATTCCCCTGATGGGTGCGGGTCGGGACGGTCGTACTGTTGGCGGATGCGCAAGCGGTGGATCTCGATCGCGGCGGTGCTCGTGGTGGTGGCGGGCGTGATCACTTGGGCCGTGTGGCCCGAGGATCCCGGCTACACCACGCGCGACGCCCGGCTGCCCGTAAACGGCGTCACCTTGGACACACGTTTCTACGTGCCCAAGGGCGCGTCTGCCACGAACCAGGTCCCCGCTCTCCTATTCGGGCATGGCTTTGGGGGTACCCATCAAAGCGTTGCCCAAGACGCAAAAGACCTTGCCAGTCGTGGCTACGCCGTCCTCACCTGGTCCGCGAGGGGTCACGGCGCCAGCACCGGGGAGATCCACCTCAACGCGCCGGAGTACGAGGTCAAGGACGCGCAGGGCCTGCTGGACTGGCTGGCCACGCAGCCGTTCGTGCGGACCGACCGGGCGGGCGACCCGCGCGTGGGCGTGCTGGGAGGTTCCTACGGCGGCGCGCTGGCGCTGCTGCTGGCCGGGCAGGACGAGCGTGTCGACGCCATCGTCCCCATGATCACCTGGAACGACCTGGGCAACTCGCTCTTCGCGGGCGGGGTCTTCAAGAAGGCCTGGGCCGGGATCTTCTTCAGCGGTGGCGTGGGGATGAGCCGCAACGCCCAAGGCAATCCCCAATGTGGACGGTGGGCGCGCGACGTGTGCGAGACCTACCTGCGCGTGGCTTCGAACGGTTCGCTTGATGACGAGGCCAAGCGGCTGCTCGCCACGCGCAGCCCGGCCTCGACGCTCAACCGCATCAAGGCGCCCACGCTGCTTGTCCAAGGCGAGGCGGACTCCCTGTTCCCCCTCTCCGAGGCGGATGCCAACGCCCGCGGGATAGGCGCTCCCGTGCGAGTGGCGTGGTTCACCGGCGGCCACGACGGCGGGGACGGCCCGACCTCCGACCAGAACAGGGTCAAGTTCCTTATGCTGCAATGGTTTGACCACTACGTGGCGGGTACGGGCGAGAAGCCGGGCGGCAGCTTCACCTACTCCCGCATGACCGGCCTCGACCCGCTGGAGCAGGGGCGGCTGGCCACCGGCTTCCAGTACGACTCGTATCCGGGGCTGGGCGGATCGTCCACGTTGGAGATACCGATCCAGGGCCGCCCGCAGCAGATCGCCAACCCGCCCAACGGCACGCCCGCCGCGATCTCCTCCCTGCCGCAGGCCGGCTCGCTGGCGTCCTTCGTCAACGGCGTCGTCACGGACCTGCCCGGCCAGCACGGCAACTGGACCTCCGAGCCCATCGGCAGGTCGCTCAATGTCGTCGGCTCGCCCACGGTCCGGATCCGGGCCGCGTCGCCCACAGGGGAGGCGACACTGTTCGTCAAGCTCTACGACGTCGATCAGAACAACCAGGCCGCGCTCAGCAACGGGCTGATGGCGCCGATCCACCTGACCGGCCTGCCCGCCGACATCGCGCAGGCGCAGCCCGTGACCGTGACACTGCCCGCCATCGTGCGCAACATCGAGGAAGGGCACCGGCTCCGGGTCACCATCGCCAGCGCCGACCAGTCCTACCTCGGCCCCGCCGAGCCTCTGGTCTACACCGTGCTGGCCGAGGGCGCGGTGACGCTGCCGCTGATCCCGGCGACCCAGATCGCCACCGCCGACGTGCTCTGGCTCTACCTGCTCATCGCCTTGGTCGTGCTGCTCGCGATCGGCACCGTCACCTTCATCGCGGCCGGGCGCATGCGCCACCGCCGCCTCGACCGCGCGATCGTCGCCGAACACGCCGACACCCCTTTGTTCGTAAGGGGTTTGCGCAAGGAGTACGGCAAGTTCGTAGCCGTGGAGAGCATCGACTTCACCGTCGAACGGGGTCAGGTCGTCGGCATGCTCGGCCCCAACGGTGCGGGCAAGACCACGAGTCTGCGCGTGCTCATGGGCCTGACGCAGGCGACCGCGGGCGATGTCCTGATATTCGGGCACAGGCTCGCCCCCGGCGCCCCGGTGCTCTCCCGCATCGGCGCCCTCGTCGAGGGGCCCGGGTTCCTGCCGCACCTGACCGGCGAGGAGAACCTGCGGGCGTACTGGCGCGCCACGGGGCGGCCGTGGGCCGACGCCCGGTTCGAGGAGGCGCTGAAGATCGCGGGGCTCGGCGACGCCATCGGGCGGCGGGTCAAGGAGTACAGCCACGGCATGAAGCAGCGCCTCGCCGTCGCCCAGTCCATGCTCGGCCTGCCCGAGCTGCTCGTGCTCGATGAGCCGACCGACGGCCTCGACCCGCCCCAGATCGCCGAGATGCGGCGCGTGCTTCAGCGCTACGCCACCGACGGCCGTGCCGTGCTCGTCTCCAGCCACCTGCTCGCCGAGGTCGAGCAGACGTGCACCCACGTCGTGGTGATGCACAAGGGCGTCGTGGTGGCGTCCGGCCAGGTGCACGAGATCGTTGGCGACACCCCGACCACCGTCTTCGAAGTGTCCGATCTGGACCTGGCGGAGAAGGTGCTCGACCGGTTCCACGGTGTGACCTATGCACCCGACGGCGAACGCACCCTCGTCGTGGAGCTGGGTGACATCAGCCGTTCGGCCGCGATCGCGGCACTGGTACAGGCCGGGGTCGGCGTCGATCGGGTGGCGCCGCGGCGCCGCCTCGAGGACGCGTTCCTTGCCCTGGTGGGCACGACGACCGTGGGGAGTGGAGACCGATGAGTGCTCCTGTTGTTGCCAATGGGGCCGCCGAGGGATACAACCCGACGCGGACACTGACCTTCGCCTCCGAGTTCGTGCGGCAGTGGAAGCGGCGCCGCACCCAGCTCGCGCTGGGTTTCATGATGCTGCTTCCGGTCATCCTGCTGATCGCGTTCGAGCTCGGCGATGGCGACGACGACGGTGGCAATGGCAGGGGCCAGTTCTCGGCGCTGGTCGACGTCGCCGTGGCCGGCGGCCTGAACTTCGCCCTCTTCGCCGTCTTCGTCTCCTCGTCCTTCCTGCTCGTCGTCATCTTCGCCCTCTTCCACGGAGACACCATCGCGTCGGAGGCGAGCTGGGGCAGCCTGCGCTACCTGCTCGCGATCCCTGTGCCTCGGGCCCGCCTGATGGGCATCAAGCTTTCGGTGGCGCTGACCTACTCCCTGCTGTCGGTCGCGCTCCTGACGGGTGTTGCGCTAGGGCTGGGCACCTTGCGCTACGGCTGGCATCCCTTGCAGTCCGGCGTCTCCGCCGATGTGCCGGCGGGCGAAGGCTTACTGCGACTTCTCGGCGTCGCCGGGTACCTTTCGGTGTCCCTGCTTGTCGTGGCCGGCATCGCCTTCCTGCTGTCCGTCATGACCGACGCGCCGCTCGGCGCCGTCGGCGGGGCGGTGCTCCTGTTCATCGTTTCGAGCATCCTCGATCAGATCACCGCGCTGGGGGAGCTGCGCAACTTCCTGCCCACCCATTTCGTGCGCAGCTATCTCGGCCTGCTCGCCACGCCCGTGCAGTACGAGGGCATCGTCAAGGGCGCCATCTCGGCGCTCGCCTACGCCGCCCTCTTCTGGGGAATCGCCTTCTGGCGCTTCACCCGCAAGGACATCACCAGCTAACTTAGTAGACTGTCGCCTCACTACAGAGTGCGGCGTCGCTGCGGGCCAACCTGATCGAGAGCTCGCGGGCGCTTCCCAAGGTGGTAGCCGAGCCGCGCCTGATCATCGGCGCTCGTGACGAGGTCACGCAGGCGTGAGGGATACAAAGCGTGACGGCGTCGGACATCTTTGTGTGACCTTTACCTGATTCTTACATTCACTGGGTGTTCGCCTTACATGACGGGACGACTCTCTTCGCGCGAGTCGTTACACCGGGCCAGATCGACCGACGGCCGCCCCCATAGGTAGCTCTGGTCCGTTTCCCTCCCCACAGGGCTGTGTGGGGCCGGTCTCATACCATGGGAGCCGGCCCCACATGGTGATCTCGGGTGCGTAAAGTGAGTCGCACAACTGAACAGCCTCATCCAGAGGAGCTGAGGGATCGGCCCGTTGAAGCTCCGGCAACCCGCCAGATTCTGGCCTGGTGCCAATTCCGACCGGATGCAGATCCGGAAAGATGAGAGGGATCATCACATGACGCTCGCCGTTTCGTCTCCGCTTGGCGCTACCTCGCCCGCCTTTGCGTCCTCGCCTGCTCGAGGGCTTGAGTGTCGCGGCTGCGCAGCCCGGTATCCGCTAGCCGCCCAGCACGCCTGCTTCCAGTGTTTCGGCCCGCTGGAGGTTTACTACGACACCGCCGAACTGAAGAAGGTCACCCGGGCACAGATCGAGTCCGGCCCGAAGAGCATCTGGCGTTATGCGGCGCTGCTGCCGGCCGGTCAGGCCGAACAGGACCGGGTCACGCTCAACCCCGGGTTCACGCCGCTGGTCAGCGCCGGCGCGCTCGCGGCCGAGCTGGGCATCAGGGCGCCGCTGTGGGTGAAGGACGACTCCGCCAACCCGACCCACTCGTTCAAGGATCGCGTCGTCTCCGTCGCCCTCACCGCCGCCAAGGCGCTCGGATTCGCCCGCTTCGCCTGCGCCTCCACCGGTAACCTCGCCAATTCCGTTGCGGCGCATGCGGCTCGCGCCGCAGTGCCGAGCATCGTGTTCATCCCGTACGACCTCGAGCCCGGCAAGGTGATCACGACGGCGGTCTATGGCGGCGACCTGGTCGCGGTCGAGGGCTCGTACGACGACGTGAACCGGTTGTGCTCGGAGCTTGTCGAGACCGACGACTTCGAGGACACGGCGTTTGTCAACGTCAACGTCCGCCCGTTCTATGCGGAGGGTTCCAAGACGCTGGGCTACGAGGTGGCCGAGCAGCTGGGGTGGCGCATCCCGGCGCAGGTCGTCATCCCGATGGCCTCCGGTGAACTGCTCACCAAGATTGACAAGGCTTTTGAGGAGCTGGTCGAGACCGGCCTGGCGACGGCTCCCGAGGGCGGCTGGCGGGTCTTCGGAGCCCAATCGCAAGGATGCAATCCGATCGCGACCGCGCTCCATCTGGGTACCACCGAAATAAAACCGGTGAAACCAACCGGCATCGCCAAATCGTTGAACATCGGTGATCCGGCGGCGGGCCTTTACGCGCTGGAGTCGGTGCGGCGCACCGGCGGCTGGATGGACTATGTGAGCGATGACGAGATCCGCGACGGGATCCGGCTGCTGGCACGCACCACCGGCATCTTCGCCGAGACGGCGGGCGGGGTGACCGCCGCCGTCGCGGGCAAGCTCGTCGCCAGCGGCAAGCTCGATCCCGACCTGGAAACGGTCATCTTCAACACGGGAGAGGGCCTTAAGACCATCGATGCGGTGGCGGGGCAGGTGGGCCCGACCCATCGGGTCAAGCCGTCGCTAAAGGCCGCCCGCGACGCCGGCCTCATCTCATAAATCGAATGCGTCGGCCTGCCCCGGCAAGGCAGGCTGGCGGCATGAGGCTCGACATCACGCCCGTCGCGGGCTCCGACGACGCGGCCATCCGGGCGTGGTGCGCCGTGACCGCGGCCGCCACCGGCCACGACTCGCCGCTGTGGCGAGTGCACACGCCCGAGATGGTCAGGGGCTGGATCGAGGAGACCTACCCGGGCGGGCACGTCGAGGGCTACCTGGCGCGCGCCGGGGACGAAGCTATCGGCAACCTGCGCCTGATGTACTCGAGCAACGAGAACCATGACAACCTCTTCATCGACTTACGGGTGGTGCCTGGCGCGCGGCGGGGCGGTTTCGGTAGTCGGATACACGACTTTGTGCTGGAGCGGGCGGCGGCGCTCAAGCGCACGCGCCTGATCAGCACCACGCTGTGGGAACTGCCGGACGTGCCGGCGCCCAGCCTCGACGGTGCGCGCTTCGCGGAGTCGTTGGGGTATGAGGCGGCATTGTCGGATGTGGCGCGGCGGCTCGATCTGTCTACAGTGGACGATAACGTGCTCGATGCGTTGCTTGACGAGGCCAGAGTGAGGTCGACCGGGTACTGCCTCGTGCAATGGACCGGGCCTTACCCGGAGGAGTACCTGGAAGACTTGGCCTACCTCGACTCCCGCCTGCTCGGCGACGCACCCCTGGGCGACCTGGCGGTGGAGGCGCCCAAGCCCGATCCGGCGCGGCTGCGCGAGTCACGCGCCATCGACGACAGGCGGGGCCGCCTGGCCTACCACACCGCGGCGGTGCACGAAGCCACCGGCCGCCTCGTCGCGTGGACCACCCTGTCACGCGAAAAGTCGATACCCTGGAACGCTTTCCAGCAGATCACGATCGTCGAGCCCGAGCACCGCGGGCACCGGCTCGGCGCGCTGATCAAGGTGGAAAACCTGCGCTACTTCCGCGACGCGGAGCCGACCATCACGACGATCGACACCTTCAACGCGGCGCAGAACAGTTACATGATCGCGATCAACGAGGCGATGGGCTTCCGGCCGCTTTACGCCTTCCAGAACTGGCAACGTGAGATCTAAAGGACCGACGATGACCCTGTCAATAATTCAGACCAGCCATACCGATCCGGCTTCGGTGCAAGCTCACTGGCGGGTCCTTGAAGCGGTGATGGACCACGACATCCCCGCGTTTCCCAAGCCGACCCCTCGCACCGTCTATCTGTGGCAGAAGCACGGCTGGGTTGGCCGCCGCTCCGAGGACTACCTGGCCTTCGTCGACGGCGAGCTCGCGGGCCGGCTCGAGGTCACCTTCCCCACCCTCGACAACCTCGGCAACATGTTCATGCAGCTCGATGTCGTGCCGGAGTTCCGGCGCCGGGGCATCGGCCGCGCCCTCTACGAGAAGGCGGCCGAGCGGGCCCGCGCCAACGACCGCACCACGGTGATGTCCCACACGGCGTGGACTCTGCCGGGTCTGCCGGCGCGCGACGGCGGCGCCGGCCCCGCGTTCGCGGAGGCGATGGGCTTCTCCAGCGCCAACCTGCCCGAGGTGATGCGGCGCTTCGATCTGTCTGCTTTGGACGACGGGGTCCTCGACGCGATCTTTGAAAAAGCCAAAACCCGCTCCGAGGGGTACCGGCTGATTCGCTGGATTGACGACGCACCCGACGAATACATCGACGACATCGCCTACCTGGACTCGCGGATGGTCGAGGACGCGCCAATGGGCGACCTGGCCGTCGAGCCGGAAAACGTCGACGCCGCACGCGCCCGCGACGCCGAGGGCCTGGCCAAGGCGCGCGGCCGCACCAGTTACCACACCGGTGCCGTCCACGAGGAGAGCAACCGCCTGGTGGCCTGGACCACGCTGGCCCGCGACGCCGAGCTGGACTGGCACTGCTGGCAGCAGATCACCATCGTGGAGCCGCGCCACCGCGGGCACCGGCTGGGCGCCCTGGTAAAGGTGGCGAACTTGCGCTATTACCTTGAGCACGAGCCGACGACGAAGGTCATCGACACCTTCAACGCGGCCGTGAACAGCTACATGATCTCCATTAATGAGGAGATGGGCTTCCAGCCCCTCTACTCGTTCCAGAACTGGCAACGCGACGTGTAGCGGGAGTTAGGATTGCCGCCGCCGGCGTGCGGGATCAGGCACGCTCGGCGGCTCCTGGGGCGGCAATGCCGCGCGTTGCTCTGCACGCGCCATAATTACAGCATGGACTTCTTCGCCACCCATGAGGAGCTTTTGACCAACGCGCTGCGGGCAATCTCCGAACGCACCTACTGGTCGGCTTATCCCGAGTCGCCAAGCCCAAAGGTCTACGGCCAAACGGCCGCCGCCGACGGCAAGGCTGCGTTCGACGCCTTGCTGGGCAAGGACTTTCCGCTTGATCAGCCTTCCGCGACCGGGAGCGTCGCCCCCGAGAAGTCGCCGCTGGGAATCGAGCTTGGCATCCGATACCCCCAAATGGGTGTCGAAGCTTTGATCGGCGGCGCCCAGGGTGCCCTTCCCGCGTGGCGGGACGCCGGGGCGCAGGTGCGCGCGGGGGTGTGCCTGGAGATCCTGGCGCGCCTGCACAAGCGCGTGTTCGAGCTGGCTAACGCGGTGCACGCGACGACCGGGCAGCCGTTCGTCATGGCCTTCCAGGCCGGCGGGCCGCACGCGCTGGACCGCGCGCTCGAGGCGGTCGCCTACGGCTACGCCGAGCAGACCCGGCAGGTGCCCTCGGTCACGTGGACCAAGAAGGCGGACAGCCTGGAGAAGACCTATCACGTGGCGCCACGCGGGATCGGGCTTGTCATCGGGTGCAACACATTCCCCACCTGGAACTCGTGGCCGGGCCTGTTCGCCTCGCTGGTCACCGGCAACCCGGTGATCGTCAAGCCGCACCCGCGCGCCGTGCTGCCACTGGCGATCACGGTGCAGGTGGCGCGGGAAGTCCTCGCCGAGGCCGGGCTGGACCCCAACACCGCGCAGCTGGCCGTGGACACGCGCGAGGCGCCGATCACCAAGGAGCTGGCGCTGCGTCCCGAGGTCAAGTTGATCGACTTCACCGGTTCCACCGCCTTCGGCGACTGGCTTGAGCAGAACGCCCGGCAAGCCCTGGTGTACACCGAGAAGGCCGGCGTCAACACAGTGATCATCGACTCCACCGACGACTTCGCGGGCATGTGCCGCAACCTCGCCTTCTCGCTCGTGCTCTACAGCGGCCAGATGTGCACCACCCCGCAGAACCTGCTGATCCCGCAGGACGGCATCGCCACCGACTCCGGGCAGCGCAGCTTCGACGAGGTGGTGCGGGGCATCGGCGGCACGGTCTCGGCTTTGCTCGCCGACCCGGCCAAGGCCGTCGAGCTGACCGGTGCCATCGTCAACGACGAGATCCCGGGGCGCATCGACGAGGCCCGCACCCGCGGAGAGGTGCTGCTCGACTCGGCGGCGATCACGCATCCGTCCTATCCGGACGCTGTCGTGCGCACCCCGCTGATCGTCAAGGCCGGCGGCGGTTACGAGACCGAGTGTTTCGGCCCGGTCAGCTTCGCGGTGCCGACCTCATCCACCGCCGACAGCGTGCGGATCTTCCGCGAAACCGTTGGTGCCAAAGGCGCTCTGACCGCGGCGGTCTACAGCACCTCCCCGGCGGTGCTCGACGAGGTGGAGCGGGCGGCAGTCGACGTCGGCGTGCACCTGTCCCAAAACCTCACCGGCGGCGTTTTCGTCAACCAGTCGGCGGCCTTCTCGGACTTCCACGCCTCCGGCGCCAACCCGGCCGCCAACGCGGCCCTCACCGACGGCGCCTTTGTAGCGGGCCGGTTCCGTATTGTCCAGTCTCGACGGCCGGTGCCTACCAACGCTTGAGGCGCTTTAAGGGCAGGTATCAATTTTGGGACTGTGCTAGGGGGCACCCTGTCGTGTAGCGTGCGAGGACGGCTGTATTCCAGCCGGGGGGACGGGCTGACAAACCCGTCCCAGCACAAACGAAGTGAGGAAGTGCACAGTGGCACAGGGCAGCGTCAAGTGGTTCAACAGCGAGAAGGGCTACGGCTTTATCGCGGTCGACGGGGGCCAGGACGTTTTCGTTCATTTCTCTGCGA
>Ga0209382_10001469_pt1 | contig 36951 bp, 51 predicted proteins | sample SoiMetdeltSBSDD5_FD_187599 | JGI IMG/M metagenome (GOLD analysis project Ga0209382, IMG submission 187599) | Bulk soil microbial communities from a Populus tree surrounding site in Tennessee, USA - Soil MetaG P. deltoides SBSDD5 (SPAdes) (version 2) | ecosystem: Environmental > Terrestrial >... | reverse complement strand
GGCAACAAGTCCCGGCATGACAAGGTTGGTGGCTTTCTCAGCGTCGCAACCGTTCGCGATCCTCAGGTCGCGAACGTCAGGGCCGGGGCAATGGGCTCCACGTCGAGGCGCACGGCGATGCCCTCCAGGGCCGGCCTGGGCGCCGGATACTCCTTCATGACGTGCGGGTCGTGGCCGGGGATGATATGGCGCGGCGACGGCGCCAGGCGCTCCAGCGTGCGGTAGGCGTCGAGCATGTTGCCGATGTGGAAGGCGGTGGTGTAGGGGCGGTTCGCCATCATGTTCTCGTAGTAGTGGGTGGCGTCGGACGCCAGCACCAGCCAGCCGCGCTTCGTGTGCACCCGCACAGACTGCAGGCCGTCGGAGTGGCCGTGGGTGGGGTGCAGGGTCACGCCGGGTGCCACCTCCACCTCGCCCGCGTGCATCTCAACGCGGCCCTTGAAGTTGAGCCGCACCATGCCGACCACGTCCTCCACGTGATAGCTGTGGCCGAGGCGGCGGTAGCGCATGTAGCGGCCGGTGGCGTAGGCCATCTCGCGCTCCTGCAGGTGGAAGCGCGCGCTCGGGAACTTGTGGAAGTTGCCGACGTGGTCGTAGTGCATGTGGGTGAGGATCACCTCGCGCACGTCGCCGGCTTCGAGGCCCAGGCCCAGCAGCGCCAGGCTGTCGATCGGGCAGCGCAGGAACGTGCGCTTGCGCTCCTTGGCCATCTCGGCGGTGAAGCCGGTGTCGATCACGTAGGCACCGGCGGACGACACGGCGACCCATACGAAGTAGTCCATCGGCATGGGGCCGTCGTGGGGATCGCCGCCGATGAAATGATCGGCGCGCCTCGCCTCGCGCGTCGCATAGCGCAGTGCGTAGACCTCGTACTCCGGCAGCATGCCCTGTTCGTCCTTCGAGGATTGCGTTTCCCACGGTGTCAGACCCTCCGGGCCTGCCCCGGTGCAGGCCGGGGTCTGACGCCATTCACGGGTTAGGCGGTGGCGCCGGCGATGATTACGCCGCCGACCTGCACGTTGCCGTCGGGCAGGACGCGCGGCTCGAGCTGCAAGGCCTGGGCGCGATCCTCGATGTCGGGATGCGTGCTGAACAGCGAGCCCTCGCGGTGGCGGAAGATGCGAAACGGCCGCCAGGCCGTCATAGCGTGGTGGATGCGTGCGAGCCCGCTGATGAGATGCACGCGGTCGTCCCAGCCGGCGATCTTCACGGCACCGACGTCGGCCATGTACTCGCGCGCGCGTGACTGGGCGGCGGCCAGCACCTTGTAGCCGGCGTGCGTCACGGAGAGCACGCCCCACGTCACCGCCAGGTAGACCACCGCCTGCCAGCCGTAGGCGAAGAACTCGTAGACCGCCGAGGTCAGCATGCCCCATTTCAGGATCGCGATGGCGCTGTTGCCGGCGCCGATGAACACGCCCGCGACGATGTCGAGGTGCTTGATGTGGCTCAGCTCGTGGGCGGTGACGTAGGTCTCCTCCTGGTCGGTCAGGACGTCGACGATGTCGCCCATGACGATCACCTTCGGGCCCGACAGGATGCTCTGTGTCGCCGCCGCGTTGAGGATGCGGGCACCCATGCCGCGCATGACGATCAGCGTCGGCTGACGCACACCTGCTTGCTCGGCGAGCTGGCGCAGGCGGGCCTGGAACTCCGGATACTCGTCGGGCTTGGCCTTGTAACGCCACACGAGAAGGAAGCCGCCGACCTCGAGCGCCCCCCAGGCGATCAACAGGGACCACCACCAGTGGGAGAAGTAGTTGGCGAAGACCTTCTGGTCGAACGCGTCCTCTACGAAGCCCTGGCCGAGCAGCAGCCAATGCACGAAGCGCACGATTGTCGGCTGGAACACGAACAGTGCCGCCATCGCTGCGATGGCGAGCCAGGTGACCAGCATCTGCTGCACGACGTGCCAGCGAAGCTGCGGCACCGATGACCACAACATATGTCTCTTCTCCTTCCTCGAAGAAATCGCCCGGCCAGGACGTGCTGCCGCCAAGAGCGGGTGCTCTCCTCGCCGGCCTCCAACCCGCAATGCCTATCGGAAGCTCTATCCATGCCCCGCAACTGCGGCCGCTCCGTGGAAGCCCGGGAAAAATGCCGGCCGCCCGGGCTCTCCCTCGTTGCGCACGGCCACGGCATGGGAGCGCGAGCGCGCCACCGTTCGCACCTCCTCGAGCCGCCGAGGACCTTAGCGATGGGGTTGGAGTTGCCCGGACCGGCGGGGTGCGACCTCGCAGGAGCGGGCTTGCATAAACCAAATATGGGCAGATTCGTGCAAGAATACGCTGGTTTTCGCCGTTGCACCTGTGCTAGGCGCTGCATCGACATCCCAGAGGGAGAACCCCATGGCCGCAAATTCGACCACCACAACCCGGGCACCAGCGAAGGTAGAGACCGTCACGCTGCGTCAGCTCGCCGACACGCTTTCAGAGTCGCACGAGCTGCCCAAGAAGCAGGTGCTGAGCGTGCTGGAGGACCTGGTTGGCGCCATCACCAAGCACCTGAAGCGAGGTGCCCGCATCCGCATCAGCGGTCTCGGCATCCTGCAGGTGCGCAAGCGCCCGGCGCGCGAAGGCCGCAACCCTGCCACCGGCCAGCCGATCAAGATCAAGGCCAGCAAGAAGGTCGCGTTCCGCGCCTCCAAGGACCTGAAGGAGACGGTGTAGGGCCGGCCGCGGCTGGGTCCCGCGCAGCGACGACCCGACGCGTGTGCGCGTCCTTCGCAAATGTTGGGCACGGACCTTCGGTCCTGGCCCAACCTCCGCCTCGCTCCGACATCCCCCGCGATCACATACCGCGCGGCAACAGGCCTAGCTCCGGCAAGCTTCGCGACGCACCCGTTAAAGGTTTGCTAACCGTCCGCCCTCCCTGCGCTTCACAGGGTCACGGTGGTTTGCTATCGTTCTGCCATTCTCGACAGTTGCGTCCGATGCGCCGGCAGGCGGTTGCTCCGCCCCGGCTCCTCCGGCGCGGCGATCTCCCTCTCTGTCGACGCAAGCCCTGCCGCGACTGCCGTCCTCGACTCGTTCGGCCGGCGTGCCACCGGCTGCGCCCGCATCCTCACGGCCCGCGCTTCGCCCTGAGCTTGGCCCAATGCTCGAGCCGCTTCTTCAACTCCGCCTCGTAACCGCGGCCCGCAGGGTCGTAGAACTGCTGGCGCGCCATGCCCTCCGGGAAGTAGCTCTGACCCGAGAAGGCCTCCGGCTTGGCGTGGTCGTAGTCGTAGCCTGCGCCGTAGCCTTCCTGCTTCATGAGCCTGGTCGGCGCATTGAGGATGTGCTTGGGCGGGGCCAGGCTGCCGCCCTCCTTGGCGGCGCGCATCGCCGCCCCGAAAGCCACGTAGGCGGCGTTCGACTTGGGTGCCGTGGCGAGGTAGATCACAGTCTGTGCCAGCGCCAGCTCGCCCTCCGGGCTGCCCAGGAAATCGTAGACGTCCTTGGCAGCGAGCGCCTGGACCGCCGCCTGCGGGTCCGCGAGGCCAATGTCCTCGATCGCCATGCGAACGAGCCGGCGCGCGATGTAGAGCCGGTCCTCGCCGCCGTCGAGCATGCGGGCGAGCCAATAGAGCGCAGCGTCGGGGTCGGAGCCCCGCACCGACTTGTGCAGCGCGCTGATCAGGTTGAAATGGCCGTCGCGCGACTTGTCGTAGAGGGGCGCGCGGCGTTGCACGAGTTGCATCAGGGCCTCGCGGCCGATCGGCTCTGCGCCGGCAGGAACGGAGCCCAGGACCTCCGCGGCCATGTTGAGCACGGTGCGGCCGTCGCCATCGGCCATCGCGATCAGCGCGGCACGCGCCTCGGTGTCGAGCGGCAGCGGACGGCCCTCCAGGGCCTCGGCACGGGCGAGCAGCTCCTCGAGCGCCGCCGCGTCCAGGCGGTGGAACACCAGCACCAGCGCGCGCGACAACAGCGCGCCGTTGAGCTCGAAGGAGGGGTTCTCGGTGGTGGCGCCGACCAGGGTGATGGTGCCGTCCTCCATGTGCGGAAGGAAACCGTCCTGCTGGGCGCGGTTGAAACGATGGATCTCGTCGATGAAGAGCAGCGTACCCTTGCCGGTCTCCCGCCGGCTCTTGGCGCGGTCGAACGCCTTGCGCAGGTCCTGCACGCCGGAGAAGATGGCGGACAGCTGCTCGAAGGCGAAGCTGGTCTCGGCGGCCAGCAGGCGGGCCACCGTGGTCTTGCCGGTGCCGGGCGGGCCCCACAGGATCATGCTCTGCAGGCGTCCGCTTTTCAGGGCGCGCATCAGCGTGCCGTCGGGGCCGACGAGGTAGCTCTGGCCGACCACCTCGGCGAGGCGCTTAGGCCGCAGCCGATCGGCGAGGGGGCGCGGCGCATCCTCCTCCAGCCCCGCGGCCTGGAACAGATTCGTCATCGCCTGATGATAGCGCGACCGCCGGGCACCGCCAACAAGCGCGGGCCCGCCGGTCTCAAGCCGTTGTGGCCTCCTCCCGGCGCCGGCGGCGGCCGAGCAGGAACGTCGTGACGCCGAAGCCGACCGCGCCCACGCAGGCTATGCCGGCACCCAGCCAGCCTACCAAGTCCTCCTCCTTCCACTGCCGGTAGGACACGTCCTCCAGAACGACCGGCATGCTGTTCGGCAGGTACTTGATGCGCACAGCGCTGCGGATGATCTTGCCAGCGCTAAGGATCTCGCGGGCGAAGGCGTTGCTGATCCTCACCTTGTCATCGCTCTGAGTGATGCCCCTGGCATCGCGCCATACGAGCCTCAGCGAATAGGACTCGCTGGATCCCCTAGTGGTGCGCGTCGCGCCCTCGACCGTCGCGACGGCCTCGATGCCATTGCTCTCGACCTCTTGGATGCGTGTCACTTCCGCCCAACGAAAGTAGAAGAGCACAGCGCCAATGACGGTGGCGAACAGAAACACCCTGCGCGCCTGGCGCAGGTCACCGATCCAGGCAAGGAAGCGTGCCATGGTGTTACCCTCGATATGGCCCGCACCACGCTGCGCCGCATAGCAAGGGCGCGGCACGCAAATATGACGCTACCCCGCCCATTGCAGCTGCAGGAGGCGGTTGCCTCGGCGCACCACGACGAACCAGCTCCGTTGGCGCTGGCGCAGGATACCCTCGAGCTGGGTCACCGACGTGATGCGCTCTCGCCCCACCTGCACGACCACGTCGCCCGGCTGGAAGCCGAGCCGGGAGGCCGTGGAGCGTGCCCGCACCGACACGAGAGCGACGCCCTCCTCGTCCTCGACGCCCAGCTCCTCCGCAGTGCCCGGAAGAATGTTGGCCACGCGCGCGCCGTCGAAGGGATGCGTGCCCGTCAAGTCGCGGGCATCGATCCCGGCCGGCGTCGCGGCGCGCAGGACCACTTCGACCTGGGTGCGCCGGCCCCTGCGCACGATGTCGAGCTGCGCCCGGTTGCCGATGCCCCGCGTGGTGAGGCGGTAGTGCACGGAGCGCGCGTCGTCCACGTCCTTGCCGTCCACCGCGACGATCACGTCACCGGCCATCAGGCCGGCCTCGGCCGCCGGGCTCTTGTCGTAGAGGCGCACCACCACCGCGCCGGCGACGCGGGGAAGTTTCAGCTCCTCGGCCAGCTCGCGTGTCACCTGGTCGAGCTTGGCGCCCAGCCACGGCCGCTCGACCTTGCGCCCGGTGACGGCGCTGTCGACCACCAGCTTGACCAAATTCGACGGGATGGCGAAGCCGATGCCGAGCGAGCCGCCGGTGCGCGAGTAGATCGCCGTGTTGATGCCCACGACCCGGCCGGCCATGTCGACGAGCGCCCCGCCCGAGTTGCCCGGGTTGATCGCCGCGTCGGTCTGGATGAAGGCCTGCGCGTCGGAGCGCGTGACCCTGGTGCGCCCGAGCGCCGAGATGATGCCGCTCGTCACCGTCTGCCCTACGCCGAAGGGATTGCCGATGGCGAGCACCATGTCGCCCACCTCGATAGCGTCGGAGTCGGCGAACTCGAGGTACGGGAACGGCCCGCTGCTGCCCTCGATGCGCAACACGGCGAGATCGCTCTTCTCGTCCTGCAGGAGGATCTTGGCGTTGAACTCGCGCCGGTCGGCGAGCACGAGGCTGATCTCCGCCGTGTCCGCGACCTTGAGCACATGGGCGTTGGTGACGACGACGCCGTCGGCGCTGACGATCACGCCGGAGCCCAGCGTCGACTGCGGCATCCCGAAGCGCTCGCCGAAGAAGCGGCGGAACTCGTCCGGGTAACCCTGCGAGCTCTGCAGGCGCTTCACATAGACATTGACGACGGCGGGGGCGGCCTTCTTGACGATCGGCGCGAAGGAGTACTGGGCCGCCTCGCGCGACGGGGGCGGCGCCTTCTGCTGGGCCACCGCCGGGACGCCCGCGGCCGGCCCCAGGGCCGCGGCCAGGACCAGGACTACGCCGAACCGCCTCGGGTGGGTGTGCACGATGTTCGAGCTCCCTCTTGCCTGTGACCGATGCGGACTACTCGGCGCGATCATGGTCGATCTGGGTCTGGAGCCGGGCGGCACTCGCGAGGAAATCCTCCTCGCTGCGAAGGGGCGCCAGCCGGAATGCGGGCGGCAGGTAGCGACGCACCTCGCCCTGCCGGTCGGCGCCGAATGGGTCGGCGGCCCTGTCCAGCTGGAACAGCGTGTGAGCTCCGATGGCGACGACCGCGAGCACCGCAGTGACACTGCCCTTGAGCCCGAGCCGAGCGGAGCTCATCTCGCGCAGGTGCAGGAAGGTGACCCCTGCAAGGAGCGCCCAGGCACCGACGTAGTCGTAGGCGGCGAGGTCGCTCCAGGAAAGCGTGAACGCCGCTATCCCGAAGGCCTCTCCACCGAGCGAGAAGGCCAGCGCGCCGCCGAGCGCAATCAGCAGATTGCGCTCGAAGGCCGCGTGACCGGAGAAGAGGCGCGATAGCGCCGCCCAGCCCCCTGCCCACACCAGCACGATCCCGCACAAGAGCAGAAGGACCGCGACATAGCTGGAGGGCTTGGGCTCGGAGGTCTCGCTCAGCCACAGAGAAAGAAGCGTCAGCCCCACGCTGGCGGCGCCGAGCACTACGAGCAGCGGGATACCGCGTGCCTGCCGCTGCGCCACGCGCGCGGGAGCGACGTCATGCGATGCCTCGCGCACGCGCAGCCACGTGCGTCCAACGCCGATCAGCCGGTTGCCGTCGATGGCGAGCCGCTCGACGCGATCGGTGGACCGGTCGCTGTGGAGACCATTGACGCTGCCGAGGTCCTCGGCCATCAGCCCGCCCGTCTCGCTGCGGACGATGCGCAGGTGGCTGGGATCGACCCAGGGATCGTCCAGGACGACGTCGTTGTCGTAGCCGCGTCCGATGCGAATTTCCGGGCCGTCGCAGCGGTGGCGCGCCAGCACGGCATGGCTGCGCGAAAGCACCTCGACCCAGATCATCTGCTCACCTGGATTGCCGAGAGAAAGCGCCGGGCATGCTTCAACGCGCTCTCGTAGCCGGCCCCTTCCACGTAGAGGCGCGAGACCAGCGCCTCGCTGCCGCTGTTCTGCGTGATCGTGGCGAACCACACGTCGTAGAGCCCGTCGAGGCCGCGATAGGCCCTGGCGCACCATTGGGCGCGGACCGGCGGCCGCTCGCCCGACGGCGACCCGGCAATGAAACTCTCATGACAGCGCCGCTGGGTATGCCATTTGCGCGACTCCTTCAACTTGAACTGGTGATCCCGGTTCGCCAGGAACGCTCCGAACTGGAACTGGTTCAAGTCCACGCTGCGCACATAGTCGTGCGAGTACCAGATCCAGCCGGTCAAGAGATCGTCGGCGATGAAAAGGGTCGTGTTGCTCGAGCAGGTCGTGGAGTTGGTTGCCGCGCGCGGCTTGGGGACTTCGCCCGCGTTGGTGGACGACCAGCAGTTGAACCACGGAGCCGCGCTCTCGACGACCCGATAGGGCCCGAAGGCGACAGTGCGCCCGCCGGCGTCGGCGACGGACTTGTCGCGGGTGGTCTGCCAAAGGACGAGCTGCCGGCTGATCTCGGCACGGATGTCCTTGGAGGACGACAGCCGGCCCTCCTTGGCATTGTCGAGCAGCCCGACGGCGAATGGTGCCGGCACGAGGAAGCTGACGAGCTGGCTGTCGCTGCGGCGCGCCACATTGATGCCGGCGACGCGCAAGTCGGATGTCAGGGTCGGCCCTCCGCTCATGCCGGGGTTGAGCGCCCCGGTGAAGTGGATGCGCTCGTTGTACCGGCGCTGAACCAGCCCGTTGTAGGTGCCCTCCACGATGGTGAAGCCGAGATCGTGCGGGTTTCCCAGCCCATAGAGGCGCTCGCCGTTTGGAAGGGAGCCCTTCAAGGCGCGGTCGTCGAACTCGAAGAACGGCCAGCCCTGGCGATCGGTGCGCACGATCGCGAGGTCGTTGACGACATCGATCGCCAGGAGCTGCAGCCCGCCACGCGTGCCGTCCGCGGCTGTGTATTCCAGCCGATAGGAGTCCGGATCGAAGCCGTATTGCGAAACCACGTGGTAGTTCGTCACCGCGAGCCCGTCGGCGCTCACCAGGAACCCCGATCCGATTGACGCCTGCTGCCCCGTGGCGGAAACGAGCGTGCGCAGCTGCAGCAGACGCGGCCGCGCCCCGGCCGACACGCGCTCGGCTGTCGAGGGGGATGGGTCAGCGGGGGCTTGTGCCGCCGCGGCAATGGGCCAGATCACGCTCGCGGCCATCGCCAGAACGACGAGGGGCAACGCCTGCCTGATGCGCCTCCGCCGCAGAAACTGCAAGACAATATCCCCCGAGGAACTGCTCACTCACAGTCGACGTCGGCAGATGTCGTGCCGAGACTATAGCGACGGCACGATAGCCGCAAAGGCAAGCTTGTGCCACGGCTTTCATTACGCTGCGGAACCCGCGCCCGGCAGCGCGCGCTCAGGCACGATGGGCCAGCTCGGAGCGCCCGTCACCGACGCTACGCGGCCCGATCATGTCGACGGACGCCAGGGAGGCTCGCCCCGATCGTCTGCGTGGGGGCACACGGCTCAGGTGCCGGCCTCTTGCTCCTTCAGGGCCTCGGCGCGCGCCTTGTCCTCGGCGCCCTTCACGGTCTCGTCGCGGTCGACCAGCTCGATCACCGCCACTGGGGCGGAATCGCCGTAGCGGTAGCCTGCCTTGATCACGCGCGTGTAGCCGCCAGCGCGGTCCCGATAGCGCGGACCCAAGGTGTCGAACAGCTTCTTGACCATGGCCTCGTCGCGCATGCGGGAGGCGGCAAGGCGGCGCGAGTTCAAATCCCCGCGCTTGGCCAGCGTGATGTACTTGTCCATCACGCGCTTCAGGTCCTTGGCCTTGGGCAGGGTGGTGACGATCTGCTCGTGTCGGACCAGCGAGGCGGCCATGTTGGAGAACATGGCTTGACGGTGGCCGGGAGCACGGCTGAAGCGCCGCCCCAGTCTGCGATGTTGCATGACTTACCCTTTCGTTGTCGCCGGCGGGGTTCTATGGCCCCGCGTTGCTGGTGAGATGGTGAGTGGTGAGATGGTGAGTATCGGGTGGCGCCCCTGGCGACCACCGGAGATCACTCTCTCACATCCACAAGCTCACGTTTCGAGTCTTTGGCCACATCTTGAGAGCTCGGGATGCTCAGATGCAGCACCTGTTCGTCTCCCAAAACCCTCCGTGTCAGCTCCGATGCCCGGTGAAGGTGAAACGTTGCCCGCGCGTCAAGCTCGACCGCCACTCACCATCTCACCACTCACCACCTCACCCGATCAGTACTGGTCCTCGTACCGCTTGGCGAGGTCCTCGATGTTCTCGGGCGGCCAGTTCGGCACCTCCATCTGCAGGTGAAGACCCATGCTGGCCAGCACCTCCTTGATCTCGTTCAAGGACTTGCGCCCGAAGTTGGGCGTGCGCAGCATCTCCGCCTCGCTCTTCTGGATCAGGTCGCCGATGTAGACGATGTTGTCGTTCTTCAGGCAGTTGGCCGAGCGCACCGACAGCTCCAGCTCGTCGACCTTCTTGAGGAGCGCAGCGTTGAAGGCGAGCTCCGGGCGGGTCTCCGGCTCCACCGCCTTGGTCGGCTCCTCGAAGTTCACGAACACGGCGAGCTGGTCCTGCAGGATGCGCGCCGCCAGCGCGACTGCGTCCTCGGCCGTGACCGAGCCGTCGGTCTCCACCGTCATGGTCAGCTTGTCGTAGTCGAGGATCTGGCCCTCGCGCGTGTTCTCGACCTTGTAGGAGACCTTCTTGACGGGGCTGTAGAGACTGTCGACCGGGATCAGGCCGATCGGCGCATCGTCGGGCCGGTTGCGCTCCGCAGGCACATAGCCCTTGCCCATGGCGGCCGTGAACTCCATGCGGATCGAGGCACCCTGGTCCAGGGTGCAGATGACGTGCTCGGGGTTCAGGATCTCGACCTCGGAGCTGGCCTCGATGTCGGATGCCTTCACCTGCCCCGGCCCCTCCTTCTTCAGCACCATGCGCTTGATGCCGTCGGAGTGCAGCCTGAGCGCGATCTCCTTGATGTTGAGGATGATGTTGGTCACGTCCTCGCGCACGCCGGGGATCGAGGAGAACTCGTGCAGCACCCCGTCGATGTGCACGCTGGTGATCGCGGCGCCCTGCAGGGAGGAGAGCAGCACGCGCCGCAGCGCATTGCCGAGAGTCATGCCGAACCCGCGCTCGAGCGGCTCGGCGACGATGGTTGCAATCCTGTCCTTCTGCCGGCCCGGCTCGACGGCGAGCTTGCTCGGCCTGATCAGGTCTTGCCAATTCTTGTGCAGTACGTTCGTTGCCACTTTAGGCCTCATGCTTTTGCTGAGGATCGGGAGCTGCGGCCGGAGCCTGACCGCCGCCTCCACCTCTTGCTCGAACCGAATTCCCGCCCGCGCTCACACCCGGCGGCGCTTGCGCGGCCGACAGCCGTTGTGCGGAATGGACGTCACGTCTCTGATCTGGGTGATCTGGAAGCCCACGCTCTGCAAGGCTCGCAGCGCCGACTCGCGTCCAGAACCCGGCCCCATCACCTCCACCTCCAGCACCTTCATGCCGTGGTCCATCGCCTTCTTGCCGGCATCCTCGGCCGCCATCTGCGCCGCGTAGGGGGTGGACTTGCGCGAGCCCTTGAAGCCCATGCTGCCGGACGACGACCAGGCGATCGTGTTGCCCTGGGCGTCAGTGATAGTGATCATGGTGTTGTTGAAGCTGGCGCTCACGTGCGCCACGCCCGAGGTGATGTTCTTGCGCTCGCGCTTGCGGGGCTTGGCGCGATTGGTTTGCTCTTTGGCCATTGTCAGCGGGCTCCGGGGTCAGCTGATGCAGTCACGTTGCGGATGCATGGTGCGGGCCTGCGGTGCCCGGCGCGCCCCGCGCGTCACGTTGCCTTCTTCTTGCCGGCGATGGGCCGCGCCTTGCCCTTGCGGGTGCGCGCATTGGTGTGGGTGCGCTGGCCTCTCACCGGCAACCCGCGGCGATGGCGCAGGCCACGATAGCAGCCCAGATCCATGAGCCGCTTGATGTTCATTGCCACGTCGCGGCGCAGGTCACCCTCCACCGCGTAGTCGCGGTCGACCGTCTCGCGGATTTGCAGCACCTCGGCGTCGCTCAGCTCGTGTACCCGGCGCTGCTCGGCAATGCCGACCTTGGTACAGATGTCGCGCGCGCTCTTCGGGCCGATGCCATGGATATACTGCAAGGCGATAACCACGCGCTTCTGAGTCGGGATATTCACGCCTGCGATACGGGCCACGCTCGATCTCTCCCAGCCTGCGGCGCCTCTGCGCCTGCTCCCAATGCACACACCGATCGGCCCCGGCCGCTTCCGCGCCGGACCCGATCAGCAGGTCTCGTCTCGATGATCACGCCTTCTAGCCGACCTTGGGCAATCCGTCAACGGGGCGAAAAACCTTGGCCTCCAGTTATTTGACCCTGTCGAGAACGGCACTGATCGACGCCGCGACCGCGTCGATCTCGGCCATCCCGTTCACGCTCTCGAGATTGCCCTTGCAGTAGTAGTAGCCGATCAAGGGCGACGTCTCACGGTAGTAGACCATCAGGCGGTCCCGCACGGTCTCGGCGCGGTCGTCGGGCCGGCGCACAAAGTCGGTGCTGCCGCAGGCATCGCACACCCCGCTCACCTTCGGGCGCTTGAACCTGTCGTGGTAGCCCGCGCCGCACCTCGCACAGGTGAAACGCCCGGAGATCCTGTCCATCAGCTCCTGATCGTCGACCTTCAGCTCGATGACGGCGTCGATCTTCACCTTCATCCTCTGCAGGACAGCGTCGAGGGCGGACGCCTGCGCCAGGGTGCGCGGAAACCCGTCCAAAATGACGCCGTTCTTGCAGTCGGGCTTCTCGATGCGTTCGGCAAGGATGCCGATGACGATCTCGTCCGGCACCAGCCGGCCCTTTTCCATGATAGGCTTGGCCTTGATACCGATCTCCGTCCCCGCCGCCACAGCCGACCGCAGCATGTCGCCTGTCGACAGCTGAACGAGGCCGCGCCGGGTCGCGAGCTCCTTGGCCTGGGTCCCCTTGCCCGACCCCGGGGGGCCCAGCAAAATGACAATCATTTCATATGCCTCGTCGCGCCCCGCAGCTTGGCCTTCTTGATCAGGCCTTCGTACTGGTGCGCGAGCAGGTGGCTCTGGATTTGCGCGACCGTGTCCATGGTTACGCTGACGACAATCAAGAGCGAGGTGCCCCCGAAGGCCAGGCTCGTTCCGGTTCGCGACTGCAAGATCTCCGGCAGCACGCAGACCGCAGCCAGGTAAATGGCGCCAACCACGGTGATCCGGGTCAGCACATAGTCGATGTAGGCGGCCGTCTTGGCTCCGGGCCTGATGCCGGGCAGGAAACCGCCATACTTGCGCAGGTTGTCGGCCGTCTCCTGGGGGTTCAGCACAATCGAGGTGTAGAAGAACGCGAAGAACACGACCAGCGCGACAAAAACCGCGATGTAGAGCGGCCGGCCGGGCGCCAGGTACGCGACGATCGTGCCGAGCCACTCGTAGGTGCCACCTTCCCCTCCCTGTCCCTGCGAGAAGGCCGCTACGGTCGTCGGCAGCAGCAGCAGGGAATAGGCGAAGATCGGGGGGATCACGCCGGAGGCGTTGAGCTTCAGTGGCAGGTGCGAGGCATCCCCCTGGAACATGCGGTTGCCCATCTGCCGCTTGGGATACTGCACCAGCAGGCGTCGCTGCGCGCGCTCGAAGAATACGATTGCACCCACAACCGCCAGCGCCAGCGCCGCCAGGGCGAAGAGCATCATCACCGATAGATTGCCCTGGCGTGTCAGCTCCAAGGCGCCCATGATCGCCTTTGGGAACTCGGCGACGATGCCTGCCATGATGATCAACGACGTGCCGTTACCCACGCCGCGCGCGGTGATCTGCTCGCCGAGCCACATGAGGAACATGGTGCCGCCGACGAGCGTCGTGACCGTCGAGATGACGAAGAACGGACCGGGATCGAGCACCAGGGCCGGGCCGCTCCCCCGCCCTGGCCCCTGGAGGGCCAGCGCGATCCCCAGCGCCTGGGCCGTCGCCAGCACCACGGTAAGATAGCGGGTATACTGGTTGAGCGTCTTGCGACCCGCCTCGCCCTCCTTCTTGAGCGCCTCCAGCGAGGGCACGACGCTCTGCATCAGCTGCATGATGATGGAAGCCGAGATGTAGGGCATGATGTTGAGGGCAAAAATCGCCATCCGCTCGACGGCACCGCCCGAGAACATGTTGACCATGCCGAGGAAGCCCGCCTGCGGCTGCAGGGCCTGGCGGAAGGCCTCGATATTTATCCCGGGAATCGGGATGTAGGTGCCCAGCCGGTACACCAGCAACGCCCCGAGCGTGAACCAGATGCGCTTCTTCAGCTCTTCCGCCTTGGCGAAAGCGCCGAAGTTGAGGTTCGCTGCAAGTTGCTCGGCGGCGGAAGCCATTGGCGATTTCTCCTTGGGGGCCGCGCGGACTATGTCGGCTTTGTAACGGCCCCGTTCGCCCGCGGCGGCTCTCCCAAAGATGGGACGCCGGCTGCAGGCGCGCAAGCATTGTCTCCGGTCTCTGCGGCGCTATTCCTCGGCGGTCGCAGGTTTGCGCTTGCTGGTTGCACCCTTCTTCTTGGCAGTTCTTGCACGCTTCTCCTCGTCAGCGGGCAGCACCTTCTTCTCGATCACCGCAACCGAGCCCCCGGCCTGCTCGATGGCGGCCCGGGCCGAAGGGGTCGCGTGGTCGACCGTCAGCTTCAGGGCGGCCTTCAGCTCGCCGCCGCCCAGGAGCCGAACGCCGTCCAGCGGCCGACGCACCACGCCGGCGGCGACGAGGGCCGCAACGTCGACGGGCTGCGCCGCATCGAGTCGGCCGGCGTCCACGGCCGCCTGCAGGCGGGCGGGGCTGACCTCATTCCACTCCTTGCGATTGCGCTTATTGAAGCCGCGCTTCGGCAGGCGGCGGTGCAGCGGCATCTGGCCGCCCTCGAACCCGCCGATGCGTGCGCCCGAGCGGGCGGTCTGGCCCTTGCCACCGCGTCCGCCGGTCTTGCCGATACCCGAGCCGATGCCGCGGCCGATGCGCAGACGGAACTTGCGCGATCCCGGATTGTCCTTGAGCTCGTTGAGCCGCATGTCGGGTGCTCCTGGCCTTCAGCCGTTGTCCTCGACCACCCGAACGAGGTGATGGACCTTGTCGATCATGCCGCGGACAGCCGGGGTGTCCTCCAGCGTGCGTCGGCGGCGCAACTTATTGAGTCCCAGCCCGATAAGCGTCTGCTGCTGGATGGCGGGGCGCCGGTGCGGACTCGCGATCTGCTCGACGGTGATGGTCTTGCCGCCCGCCGCAGGCCCACCCGATCGGCCCTTCTGCTTCTTGCCACGTGCCATGATGCTCACCCTGCCGCAGCCTCGCCCGCATCGGCCTCGGCCGCTGCGCCGTCGCGCCGGCGCGCCACGATCTCGCTCGGCTTCTTGCCGCGCCGGTTGGCGACCGCGCGGGGGTTCTCCTGCGCCTTCAGCGCATCGAAGGTCGCCCGCACCATGTTGTAGGGGTTGGTCGAGCCCAACGACTTGGCAACCACGTCCTGCACGCCCAGCATCTCGCACACGGCGCGCGTAGGGCCGCCGGCGATCACGCCGGTGCCGGGCGGCGCCGAGCGCAGCACGACCTTGCCGGCTCCGTGCTTGCCCTGCGAATCGTGGTGCAGGGTGCGGCCCTCCCGCAAGGGAACGCGCATGAGGCCGCGCCGCGCCTCCTCCGTCGCCTTGCGGATCGCCTCCGGCACCTCGCGGGCCTTGCCGTGGCCGTAGCCCACCCGGCCCTTCTGGTCGCCCACGACCACGAGCGCGGCAAAGCCGAAGCGCTTGCCGCCCTTCACGACCTTGGCCACGCGCCCGATGTGCACGAGCTTGTCTTTGAACTCGCTGTCCCGCTCCTCGCGGTCGCGGGGCCTTTCCCTGTGTGGACGAGCCACGTCGATGCCTTCCCTGCTAGAACCTCAATCCGCCTTCGCGTGCGCCGTCCGCCAGCGCCTTGATGCGTCCGTGATACTTGTAGCGGCCACGGTCGAACACCACGTCGCTGACGCCGGCACCCACCGCGCGCTCCGCCAGGAGCTTGCCGATCGCCTCCGCCGCCGCCTTGTCGGCGCCGGTCTTGAGCTTGCCCTTCATCTCCTTCTCGAGCGTCGACGCCGCGGCGACCGTGTGGCCCTTCGCGTCGTCGATCACCTGGGCGTAGATATGCCTGGACGTGCGATGCACCGACAGGCGCGGCCGCCCGCCCGCAGCCTCCTTCAGGTCGCCCCGTACGCGCCGCTGGCGGCGCTCGAACTGATTCAACTTGCGCAGCATGGCGCAGGCCTCACTTCTTCTTGCCTTCCTTGCGGTGGATGTACTCGCCCTGATAGCGCACGCCCTTGCCCGCGTAGGGCTCGGGCGGACGCGACGAGCGCAGCTCGGCCGCGAACTGGCCGACCTTCTGCTTGTCGATCCCCGATACGGTGATCAACTCCTGCTTGGCGCCGGCCACCTTCACCTCCACCCCGGCGGGCACCTTGTGCACCACGTCGTGGCTGAAGCCGATCTGGAGCTGGATGACGTCCTTGCCCTTCATGGCGGCGCGGAAGCCGACCCCGTGGATCTCCAGGTTCTGCGAGTACCCTTTGGTGACACCCTCGACCAGGTTGACGACCTGCGTGCGCGCCATGCCCCACATGGAGCGCGCCTGCTTGGTGTCCTGGGCGAGGGATACCTCGATGCCCTCGGCTGTCTTGGCAACCTTGATGAGGTCCGGGCAGGTGAACGACAGCTCGCCCTTCGGCCCCTTCATGGTCACCTTCTGGCCGCTCACGGTCGCGGTGACGCCAGAGGGCACTTGAACCGGCTTCTTGCCTATCCGTGACATGGTCTAGTCCGTTCTCTCGTCCCGGCGCCCCGGCGGCTCAGAACACGCTGCACAGCACCTCACCGCCCACGTTCTCCTCGCGCGCGCGCGCGTCCGACATGACGCCCTTGGGAGTCGACAGAATCGCCACGCCGAGGCCGTTGGCCACGGTTCGCAGGTCGCGCACCGCGGAGTAGACACGCCGGCCGGGCTTGGAGATGCGCTTGATCTCGCGGATGGCGGGCTGGCCGTTGAAGTACTTGAGCTCGATCTCGAGCTCGGCGAGGCCGCCCTTGTGCTCGATCTTCGCGTAGCCGCGGATATAGCCCTCCGAGGCCAGCACGTCCAGCACGCGCGCGCGCAGATTCGACGCGGGAGAGGAGACCTTCGGGCGGCGGCGCATCTGCGCGTTGCGGATGCGCGTCAGCAGGTCGCCGAGCGGGTCGTTCATGGGCGCCTCCTACCAGCTCGACTTCGTCATGCCGGGGATCAGCCCCTGGCTCGCCAGGTCGCGCAGCATGTTGCGGCAGACCCGGAGCTTGCGGTAGTAGCCGCGCGCACGACCCGTCAGCTCGCAGCGGTTGCGCACCCGCGACGCTGCGGAGTTGCGCGGCAGCTGCGCCAGCTTCAGCCGGGCCGCGAACCGCTCCTCGCTCGGCTTGGTCAGGTCGTTGGCCACCTCCTTGAGCCGCTTGCGCTTGCCGGCGTAGCGGGCAACCAGCTGCTTGCGGTGGTTGTTCTTGTTGACCGAGCTCTTCTTAGCCATGCAGTCCTCCAGGCGCCTCGCTCACGCTTGGCGAAACGGGAAATTGAACCCGCGCAGCAGGGCACGGGCCTCGTCGTCGGATTGGGCGGTGGTGCACACGATCACGTCCATGCCCCGGACCTCGTCGACCTCGTCGTAGTCGATCTCGGGGAATACGATGTGCTCCTTCAGGCCCATGGCATAGTTGCCGCGCCTGTCGAAGCTCTTCGGGTTGAGGCCGCGGAAATCCTTCACCCGCGGCAGCGCGATCGTCACGAGGCGGTCGATGAACTCGTACATGCGGTCGCCGCGCAGCGTCACCTTGCAGCCGATCGGCATGCCGTCGCGCACCTTGTAGGTGGCGATCGACTTGCGCGCCCTCGTCACCACGGCCCGCTGCCCCGCGATCAGGCCCAGGTCCTTGGCAGCGGCGTCGACCTTCTTGCGGTCGTTGACCGCCTCGCCCACACCCATGTTGAGGACGACCTTCTCGATGCGCGGGATCTGCATCACGTTGCCGTAGCCGAACTCCTTCTTCATCGCCTCGCGCACGACTACCTCGTAGTGCGTCTTGAGCCGCGGGCGGTAATCCCTGGGGCGTGTGGCCGGTGCCGCCGGCCCTTTCTCGCCCTTGCCGCCGCGCTTGCCGTCCTTGGCCCGCGCAGCTTTGCCGGCGTCAGCGCCACCCTTGCCGCCGGGCTTGGCCCTGCGCTCAGGCGCGCCCTTGGCCTGCTGCTTGGCGGCCTTGTCCGGCTTCGGGCCCTTCGCCGGCGCCTCCGCGGGCTTGTCGTCTTCGGCCATGGCTACTTCTTCTCCGGAATCTGCTCACCGGAACGCTTGGCGATCCGCACCTTGCGCCCGTCGGCCAGGTTCATGAACCCCACGCGCGTCGGTTTACCGTCCTTGGGGTCCTCCATCGCCAGGTTCGACAGATGAACGGACGCCTCCTTTGAGATGATCCCGCCCTCTTGCTGCGCGGTCTGGCGCTGATGGCGGCGCACGACGTTGACGCCGCGCACGAGGGCCCGCCCTTCCTTGGGCATGACCCGGAACACCTCGCCCTTCTTACCCTTGTCGCGGCCGGCGAGCACGACCACGCGGTCGCCCTTCCTGATCTTCTGCATCAGAGGACCTCCGGGGCGAGGCTGACGATCTTCATGTGGTTGCGCGACCTGAGCTCGCGCGTCACCGGCCCGAAGATGCGAGTGCCGATCGGTTCGCCCTGCGGGTTGATGAGAACGGCCGCGTTGCGATCGAAGCGGATAAGCGACCCGTCGGGGCGCCGCACGCCCTTGGCCGTACGCACCACCACCGCCTTCATGACGTCGCCCTTCTTGACCCGCCCACGCGGGATCGCCTCCTTCACGGTGACGACGATGGTATCGCCCACGGTGGCGTACCGGCGCTTCGAGCCGCCGAGCACCTTGATGCACTGCAGACGCCGCGCGCCGGAGTTGTCGGCCACGTCGAGGTTGGTCTCCATCTGTATCATCGGCCCGCTCCTCGCTCGTCGGTTGCCCGCGCGCGCAACTGGCGCGCAGGCAGCGCTACGCCTTCCTGTCCTTCAACACGACCCAACGCTTGTTCTTGGAGATCGGCTTGCTCTCCTCGATCCATACGACGTCGCCCACCTTGAAGGTGTCGTCCTCGTCGTGCGCGTGGAACTTCTTGGAGCGGCGCACCGTCTTCTTGAGCAGGGGATGGGTATAGCGGCGCTCCACCTGGACCACGACGGTCTTGGTGTTCTTGTCGGAAACCACCACGCCCTGCAAAACCCGCTTCGGCATCGCTCTCGTCCTACTCGTTGCCCGCGGCCACGCGCCGCCGGTGCCCCTGCATCGTCTTGATGCGGGCGATGTCGCGGCGCACCGCGCGCACGCGCGCCGTATTCTCCAGCTGGCCTGTGGCACGCTGGAAGCGCAGGTTGAACTGCTCCTTCTTCAGGCTGGCCAGCTGGTCCTCGAGCTGGTCCGGTGTCATGCCGCGCAACTCCTCGGGCTTCATGTCGACCTTCGCTCATCCACCTCACTCTGCGCGCTTGACGATGCGCGTCTTGATCGGAAGCTTGGCAGCGCCGAGGATCAGCGCCTCGCGCGCGGTCGCCTCCGGCACGCCGTCCAGCTCGAACATGATCCGGCCCGGCTTCACGCGAGCCACCCACAGCTCGGGCGAACCCTTGCCGGAGCCCATGCGCACCTCGGCGGGCTTCTTCGTCACCGGGACATCGGGGAAGATGCGGATCCACACCCGGCCGGACCGCTTCATGCCGCGCGTGATCGCGCGCCGCGCCGCCTCGATCTGGCGCGCGGTGACGCGCTCGGGCTCGATCGCCTTGAGGCCGAACGAGCCGAAGTTCAGCATGGTCCCGCCCTTGGCGTCGCCGTGGATGCGGCCCTTGTGGGCCTTGCGGTATTTGGTGCGTGCCGGCTGCAGCATGGCTCTAGCCCTTCCCTATTTCCGTGGCCGCCTCGGCGGGGGCGCGCTCGCCGCCCCAGCCGCCGCCGTCACGATCGCCTCCTCGGCGCCGGCCGCCACCGCCCTCCTGCGCCTCGATGGCGCGCTTCTCGGCCGCCATCGGGTCGTGATCCATGATCTCGCCCTTGAAGATCCACACCTTGACCCCGATGACGCCGTAGGCCGTCTTGGAGAGGCCGTAGCCGAAGTCGATGTCGGCGCGCAGCGTGTGCAGCGGTACGCGACCCTCGCGGTACCACTCCATGCGCGCGATCTCCGCCCCGCCGAGCCTGCCCGAGCAGTTGATGCGGATGCCGAGCGCGCCGAGCCGCAGCGCCGACTGCATCGCCCGCTTGATGGCGCGGCGGAACGCCACCCGGCGCTCCAGCTGCTGGGCGATGGTCTCGGCGACCAGGGTGGCGTCGATCTCGGGCTTCCTCACCTCGACGATGTTGAGGTGGACCTCCGACTGGGACAGCTTGGCGAGCTCGCTCCGGAGCTTCTCGATGTCGGCGCCCTTCTTGCCGATCAGCACGCCCGGCCGCGCCGTGTGCACCGTGACGCGGCACTTCTTGTGCGGGCGCTCGATGACGACCTTGGAGATGCTGGCGTTGCGCCGCTGCTTCAGGATGTGCCGGCGGATCGCCATGTCCTCGTGCAAGAGCCGCCCGTACTCGCCGCGGCTCGCATACCAGCGGCTGTCCCACGTGCGGTTGATCCCGACGCGAAGCCCGACCGGATTGACCTTGTGACCCATTACGCGGTCTCCCTCGCCTGCGCGTTCTCGCCCGTCCCGGCTTCCTCGTCCGCCTCGCGGTCGGTCTCGGCCGACGCCTCCTCGATCTCCCGCACCACCACGGTGAGCTGCGAGAAGGGCTTCTCCACGGGGCTCATCTTGCCGCGGCCGCGCGCATGGAAACGCCGCATCACGATGTTCTTGCCCACATGCGCCTCGGTGACCACCAGGTCGTTCACGTCGAGGTTGTGATTGTTCTCCGCGTTGGCCACGGCGGACATCACGCACTTTCTCACGTCGCGCGCAATGCGCTTCCTGGAGAACTCCAGGTCCGACAGCGCCACATCCACCTTCTTGCCGCGGATCATCTGCGCGACGAGGTTGAGCTTCTGCGGCGAGACCCTCAGGTTCCTCACCACCGCGCGGGCCTCGTTGTCCCGCAGCATCCGCTCGCGTTTCGGTTTGCCCATTGTCACGCCGCCTTTATCGCTGCCCGGCTCGCTCTCACGCCTTCGCCCGCGTCGCCTTCTTGTCGCCGCTGTGGGAGTGGAACGTCCGCGTCGGCGAGAACTCGCCGAACTTGTGGCCGATCATGTCCTCGGTGACGCTGACCGGCACGAACTTCAGCCCGTTGTAGACGCCGAACGTGAGCCCGACGAACTGCGGCAGGATGGTGGAGCGCCGGCTCCAGATCTTGATGATCTCGTTGCGGCCGCCCGCGCGCACCTTCTCCGCCTTCTTGAGGAGATAGCCGTCGACGAACGGGCCCTTCCAGACCGAGCGTGCCATGTTCGGATAGCCCCTCTACTTGCCCTTGCTGCGGGAACGGACGATGAACCGGTCCGTCGCCTTGTTCTTGCGCGTCTTGAAGCCCTTGGTCGGCTTGCCCCACGGCGTCGCCCAGTGCTTGCCGCCGTCGGTGCGGCCGCCGTTGGGGTGATCGACCGGGTTCATGGCGATCGAGCGCACTGTCGGCCTCGTGCCCTTCCAGCGCGTGCGGCCGGCCTTGCCGACCGACTCGTTCAGATGGTCGGGGTTGGAGACGGCGCCGATGGTCGCCATGCACTCGGCGCGCACGCGGCGCGTCTCGCCCGAGTTGAGGCGCAGGATCGCCCATCCGGCGTCGCGGCCAACGAGCTGCGCGTAGGCGCCGGCCGAGCGCGCGATCTTGCCGCCGCCGCCGGCCTTGAGCTCGATGTTGTGCACGAAGTTGCCGATCGGCACCGAGGCCAGCTGCATGGCATTGCCCGGCTTGATGTCGGCCTTCGCGCCCGACACCACGTTGTCCCCGACGGCGAGCCGCTGCGGGGCCAGGATGTAGGAGAGCGTGCCGTCCTGGTACTTGATGAGCGCGATGAACGCGGTGCGATTGGGATCGTACTCGAGCCGCTCCACCCGCGCCGGCACGTCGTGCTTGGTGCGGCGGAAATCGATGCGCCGGTAGGTCTGCTTGTGCCCGCCGCCGATGTGCCGCGTGGTGATGCGGCCGAAGTTGTTGCGCCCGCCCGACTTGGTCTTGCCGCCGGTGAGCATCTTGATCGGCGCACCCTTCCACAGGTGGCTGCGGTCGACCAGCACCAGCTGGCGCAGCCCGGGGGTGGTGGGACGGTATGTTCTGAGTGCCATTGCCGCCTCCCTCAGAGCCCCGTGGTCACATCGATGCTGTGACCCTCCTCGAGGGTCACGACGGCGCGCTTGGAGTCGCTCTGGCGCGCGGTGATGCGGCGGAACGACTTCGTCTTGCCCTTGCGCACCAGGGTGTTGACGGCCTTGACCTTGACGCCGAACAGCTTCTCGATGGCGTCCTTGATCTGGGGCTTGGTGGCATCGCGCGCCACCTTGAAGACCACCTGGTTGTACTCGGACACCAGGGTCGATTTCTCTGTGATGGCGGGCGCACGGATCACATCGTGCGCGTCCATTTTCTTCTTTTTGCTCATTTGAACCGCGCCTCCAGCGCTTCCACAGCCGCCCTGGTGAGCACCAGGCGCTTGCGGCGCAGGATGTCGTAGACGTTGATGCCCTGCACCGGCAGCACGTCGATATTGGGGATGTTGCGCGCCGCCCTGGCGAAGGAGGCCTCGATCTCGGCGCCGTCGACGATCAGGGCGTTGGTCACCTCGAGCCTGCCGAACCGCTCCTTGAGGCCCTTGGTCTTGCCGTCGGCGGACTCCGCCTTGTCGAGCACCAGGATCTCACCGGCCTGCGCCTTGGCAGAGAGCGCGTGGCGCAAGGCCAGCGCCCGCACCTTCTTGGGCAGGTCGATGGCATGGCTGCGCGGCTTGGGGCCGAACGCCTTGCCGCCGCCGCGGAACTGCGGCACGGCCTTGTCGCCGTGGCGCGCCCCGCCCGTGCCCTTCTGCCGGTACATCTTCTTGCCCGTCGTCGTAATCTCCGACCGGTCCTGGACGTGGTGTGTCCCCGCCATCCGCTTCAGCGTCTGATAGCGCACCATGCGCTGGATCAGGTCGACGCGCGGCTCGAGTCCGAAGATGGCGTCGCTCAGCTCCACCTCGCCGGCGCTGCCGGCATCCAGTGTCATCACCTCGGCTTTCATGACGCGGACTGAGCCTCCGTGGCCTCCGGCGCGGCCGGGGCGTCGGCACCGCCGGCGGCCGGCTTGAACGCTCCGGGCTTCGGGGCGCTCTCGGGCAGTCGCCGCTTCACGGCATCGCGGACCAGCACCCAGTTGCCCTTGTGGCCGGGCACCGCGCCTCGCACCAGGATCAGGCCCTTGTCCTTGTCGGTGGAGACCACCTCGAGGTTCTGCGTGGTCACCTGCTCGGCGCCCATGTGGCCGGCCATCTTCTTGCCCTTGAAGACCTTACCTGGGTCCTGGCGCTGGCCGGTGGAGCCGTGGCTGCGGTGCACGACCGACACGCCGTGGGAGGCCCTGAGGCCGCGGAAGTTCCAGCGCTTCATTGCACCCTGGAAGCCCTTGCCCTGATTGGTGCCGGTGATGTCGACGAGCTGGCCCTTGACGAAGTGGTCGGCGGTGATCTCTGCGCCCACCTCGATCAGGTTCTCCGGGCTCACCCGGAACTCGGCCACCCTGCGCTTGGGCTCAACCTTGGCCTTGGCGAAGTTCTCGCGCTCCGGGCGCGGCACCCGGCCGGCCTTGCGGCTGCCGGCGCCGAGCTGCAGCGCGGTATAGCCGTGCTTCTCCTCGGTGCGCTGGGCCAGCACCTGGACGCCCTCGAGCTTCAGCACCGTCACCGGCACATGCTCGCCGGCATCGGTGAACACCCGGGTCATCCCTACCTTTTGCGCGATCACACCGGAGCGCATGGCCGTTGCGTCCCTTCCTTACAGCTTGATCTCGACGTCGACGCCGGCCGCCAGGTCGAGCTTCATGAGGGCATCGACCGTCTGCGGCGTGGGATCGACGATGTCGAGCAGGCGCTTGTGCGTGCGCATCTCGAACTGCTCGCGGCTTTTCTTGTCGATGTGCGGTGAGCGGTTGACCGTGAAACGCTCGATGCGCGTCGGCAGCGGGATCGGCCCGCGCACCTCCGCGCCCGTGCGCTTCGCGGTGTTGACGATCTCGCGCGTGGACGCATCGAGCACGCGATGGTCGAACGCCTTGAGGCGGATTCTTATGTTCTGACTTTGCATGGCACCCGATTGTCCAAACGCGAGGAGCGCCCGATTCACGGGCGCCTCCGAAGACCTCTCCTACTCGATGATACTGGTGACGACGCCGGCGCCGACGGTGCGGCCGCCCTCGCGGATGGCGAAGCGCAGCTTCTCCTCCATCGCGATCGGCGTGATCAGCTCGACCGTCACCGCCACGTTGTCGCCCGGCATCACCATCTCCGTCCCCTCCGGCAGCGCCACCACCCCCGTCACATCCGTCGTGCGGAAGTAGAACTGCGGACGGTAGTTGGTGAAGAACGGCGTGTGCCGGCCCCCCTCCTCCTTCGTCAGGATGTAGGCCTCCGCCTTGAACTTCTTGTGCGGCTTGATCGAGCCGGGCTTGCACAGAACCTGGCCCCGCTCCACCGCATCCTTGTCGATGCCACGCAGCAGACACCCGACGTTGTCCCCGGCCTCACCGGAGTCCAGGAGCTTGCGGAACATCTCAACCCCCGTCACCACGGACTTCTGCGTGTTGCGGAGCCCGACGATCTCAACCTCCTCGCCGACCTTGATCTTGCCACGCTCGATCCGCCCCGTCACCACCGTGCCGCGCCCCGAGATCGAGAACACGTCCTCGATCGGCATCAGGAACGGCAGGTCCTTCGGACGCTCGGGAAGCGGGATGTAGCCGTCGATCGCCTCGAACAGCTTCACGATCGCCTCGTCCGCCAGCGGACCCTTCTCCCCGTTCAGAGCCTGGATCGCAGCCCCACGGATCACCGGGATGTCGTCGCCCGGAAACTGGTACTTCGACAGAAGCTCGCGAACCTCCATCTCAACCAGGTCCAACAGCTCAGGGTCGTCCACAACGTCGCACTTGTTCAGGAACACCACGATGTAGGGAACCCCTACCTGCCGCGCCAGCAGAATGTGCTCCCGCGTCTGCGGCATCGGACCGTCCACCGCCGACACCACCAGGATCGCCCCGTCCATCTGCGCCGCACCCGTGATCATGTTCTTCACGTAGTCCGCATGCCCGGGGCAGTCCACGTGCGCGTAGTGCCGCTTGTCCGTCGAGTACTCCACGTGGCTCGTCGCTATCGTCAGAATCTTCGTCGGGTCCCGCCGGCCCTGGCTCTCCGACGCCTTCGCAACCTGGTCGTAGGAAATCGCAGACTGCGTCCAGCCCTTGTCCGCAGACACCTGCGTCATCGCCGCCGTCAAAGTCGTCTTGCCGTGATCGACGTGACCGATCGTGCCAACGTTGCAGTGCGGCTTCGTCCGCTCGAATTTCGCCTTCGCCATGGCGGTGCTCCTTAATCTTCATGCGCCGTGCGGACGACCGCTGCTCTAAGCGCTGCCACCTACTTCTTCAAGAGCCAATCGCGAACGTTGGAAATATAGGTATCGACCACAGCACCACAACGCCCCCGAACAGTCTCCACCGCTACCGAAACAGCATGCGCACCACGCGGTGGAACACGGTGCGGCACGGTGCCAACTACAGGTGCCTGGATGGAGCGGGTGAAGGGAATCGAACCCTCGTCATCAGCTTGGAAGGCTGTTGCTCTACCATTGAGCTACACCCGCTTGCCAGGGATCAGGGATTAGGTTTCAGGGATTAGGATTCTGGAGTCCCTAATCCCCAGTCCCTGATCCCTGAAACTGGTGGAGGGGGCTGGATTCGAACCAGCGTAGGCGTAGCCAACGGATTTACAGTCCGTCCCCTTTAGCCACTCGGGCACCCCTCCAGAAACCGGGGTCAGACTCCTCGCCTCGACCTGCGTCATTCCCAGCACCGTTCGGAAGCGAGGGGTCTGACCCCGTTGGCCCGACCCCGTTGGTCAAACAAAATCGCCCCGCCGTTGCCGGCAGGGGCAATGGCCCAGATTTATGGTGATCGAGCCCGCCAAAGTCAATAGCTGGGACCATCTCCACTGAGCTGCTTGCGACTCGTGGGATTACCGCGGGAAACCAAGCCCGACGCAAGGCGCGATGTTGTATGTCAGCCGCCGGCGTTCACGCGACATGGTCCGCGGCGGGCCCGCCAACCACACCTGAGGACAGAGCCCAGCATGCCCCGCCCGCGCCCATCAGGACCTCCGCGGCCCGGCGCCTCCCGGCAGCAACGGCCGGGCGGTGGCGAGCACTGCCTGATCTTCGGCATCCACGCCGTCGAGGCGGTTCTTGGCAACCCGCGGCGCAGCATTCGCAGGCTGCTGCTCACCGACAACGCCGAGCGCCGGCTGCAGGCCACGCTTGCGGGGCGCGAGGTCGCCCGCGAGCGTGTGCTCCCCAGGGACCTCGACCGGCAGCTGGGCCCCGATGCCGTGCATCAGGGGGCTCTCGTCGAGACCGGGCCGCTGCCGGAGCCGGAGCTGGCCGAGCTGGCTGCCGGCGCCGGCGCCCGGCCGCTGCTGGTGCTCGACCAGATCACCGACCCGCACAATGTGGGCGCCATCCTGCGCTCGGCGGCAGTGCTCGGCGCCGGCGGGCTCGTCATGACCCGCCGCCACAGCCCGCCCCTCGACGGCGCGCTCGCCAAGTCGGCCTCCGGCGCCCTGGAGCACGTGCCGGTGGCCCTGGTGCCGAACCTGGCCAGGGCGATCGCCGAGCTCAGGGAGCTCGGCGTCACCGTGGTCGGCCTCGACGGCGGCGCCAGCGCGAGCCTCGAGGAGATGCCGTGGCCGGCGGGCGTCGCCCTGGTGCTGGGCGCGGAGGGCAAGGGCCTGCGGCAGCTGACCCGGGAGAGCTGCGACCGGCTCGCCCGCATCTCGACCGACGGGCCGTTCGCCAGCCTCAACGTCTCCAACGCAGCGGCCGTCGCCCTGCACTGGGCAGCGGCGCACCGGCAGGGCCTGATCGCCCCTGTCGCGAGAGGCGGCGGGGACTGAGCGGGCTCCTCCGCGGGCCGAACGCTGGCCATGTCTGCCAAGCCCCGGATCCCGACGGACCGTCGCGAACGTCGGGGCAATCGTCCATGTGCTGGGGCGCCAACAGCAGCGGTGAAGACCCCGGCCCTGCGCGCCCTTGGACTTGATCTTCGATCAAGTCCCGTGCGCTCCGGCCGGGGACGCACGTGGAAAGGATCGCCTGCAACTCCCGCCTGCGTTCCCGGAAACCGAGGCCCCGAGGCCAGGTCGGGGCATAGGTTATCCGGGACCTTCCCCGCCTGTGTTCGAGGCGACAACCTGGGTCGGAGCGCTACAGCAGCCCGCCGGCGCCTCGGCGCTGCACCAGCGCCCGTACCAGAGAGCGGCGCTCGCCCTGCGTCAGGGCCGGCAGTGCCCGCACGATGGCCTGCTGCAGCTCTGCCCCGATCTCCGTGGTGTGAAGCCTTATGGCGGCGAAGCCGCGTTCGAGTGCGCCGCTCTCCGGTATGGGCTTGACCATTTCCTCGGCAAGCTCGGCGCGCGCCGCCTGCAGGGCGGCGAGGTGGCGGCGCACGCGGGGCATCGCGCTGTCGATCTCCTGGCGTACCAGCTTGCGCTTGGCATCTGGCAGCTGGGCCAGCATCGCCTCGATGCTGCGCCGGGTCGGCGAGCCTCGTGTCACGTCTCCCGTGACACGACCCGCGACTATCCCGCCCAGGAAGAGATTGACCCCCAGCGAGGCCGCGAGCACCAGGGTCAGTCCGCGGGTGCTCCGCAGCCAAGCCATCACAACCCGATCTCCTGCAGGCTTTGCGGTCCGAGCAAAAGCTGCGCCGCGGCGCCGGCATCGAGAGCACTGCGCGCTTGCAGATAGCCTACGACAAAGCCGAGTGCCGCGCTGGCCGCCAGGGCTGCCGCCGGCTTGCCCAGGCGGCGCCAGGCGGGCCGGGCCAACGCGCCTGTATGGCGAGCACGGTGCGGATTTGGGAAGGCAGGCTCGTGCGCGTCGAGGAAACGGTCGGTGCGGCCAGCTTCCGCGAGGATCGCCATGCCTTCCGGCGTACCGGCGAACCGGTCGTAGAGCGCCCAATGACGCTGCGGCCAGCGGCGCCTCTCGGCACCGAAGGCGGCGCTGCACTCCTTGAAGCGAAGAAGGTCCATGGGCTTTCCTATTGCAGCTCGTTCCGCAACCATTTCTTCAGCGTCGCGCGCCCGCGCGACAGCAGCGATTCCAAGGCGCCTTCGCTCACCCCGAGCAGGGCGGCGGCCTCCGCCTGCGACCGCTCCTCGTAGTAGCAAAGAACGAGGGCCGCCCGTTGCCGGATGGGGAGCCGATCCAAGGCGGCCCGGACGCGCGCGCCGCGCTGCAGGCCTGCGACACGTTCCTCACCTCCTGGCGCCCCGTCGGCCAAGGCCTCGACGGTGGCGTCCTCGAGCGGCTCGCTGGCCGTCGTACGGCGAGCGCGCAGGCGGTCGATGCACAAGTTGTGCAACACCCGATACAGCCAGGTGCTGAACTTGGCATTCGGCTCCCACCGCGCAGCACCCTGCCAAACACGCAGGAATGCCGTCTGCACCAGGTCCTCTGCCTCATGACGTGTGCCCAGCAAGCGGTCGGTGAAGCCGAGCGCCCAGCCATAGTGGCGCTCGACGAGGCGCGCAAACGCGTAGTGGTCGCGCCTGCCCACCGCCATCATCAGCTCATGGTCGAGCGCTTCATCCGGCGGCGGTTTCATCGAGCCCGCGCGTTGTGAGCAGGGGTCAAGTCACCCGCCTCGTCGATTCGCCATTCAACGTGCGATCGGCCCCTTTCCTTCGGAGTCTTTTTTCTTCACGCCTGCAGAAGGAAGCTCCGGCTCGGACCGTTTGATGGCCCATGAGCATCGAACCCATCATCGCCGTCAACCGTTTCGGCCTGGGCGCGGCACCGGGCGAGCTCGCCGCCGCAGGCGCCGACCCGCGAGGCTGGCTCATGAGGCAGATCGGCGGAGCGGAGCCCTCCCTTCCGGAGCTGAGCAGGCTCCTCGGCTCCGGGGAGGCGCTGAAGGCCTATCCGCGCTGGATCGCAAGCCTGGGCCGGACGCGCAGTGCCATGGGCGGCTCGTCTGAGGCCGCCCCGCCCACGGTCGAAGGAACGTTCCGCGAGCAGCTCGGTCCGATCATGCAGGAGGAGGTCGCGGCCCGGCTCGCCGCGGCCGCGTCGACGACACTGCCCTTCAGAGAGCGGCTGGTCTGGTTCTGGTCGAACCACTTCACGGTATCGGCGGAAAAGGCGCTCGTATTTGCGCTCGTCGGCAGCTTCGAACGCGAAGCGATACGGCCCCACGTCGGCGGCCACTTCTCCGAGATGCTGCTCGCCGCGACCCGCCATCCGGCCATGATCCTCTACCTCGACAACCACCTCTCGGTGCGCCGGGGCTGGGAGGCGCGGGGGCTGCGCCGCAGTCGCAGCACGGCGTTTCCGCCGCCCCGGGGATTGAACGAGAACCTCGCGCGCGAGATTCTGGAGCTGCATACGCTGGGCGTGAACGGGGGCTATACCCAGGCCGACGTCACCGAGCTCGCGCGCGTGCTCACGGGCTGGACCGTCCGCCCGACGATGTTCGACCTCGACGAGACCAGCCCCGGCTTCGTGTTCGACCCCGAGCGGCATGAGCCTGGCGCCAAGAGCTTGCTCGGCAACCTCTATGCCCAAGCGGGGTACGCGCAGGGCGAGGCGGTGCTGCGCGACCTCGCGCGCCATCCGGCAACCGCGACCCACGTGGCAACCAAGCTCGCGCGCCACTTCATCGCGGATGGGCCGCCGCCGGAGGCCGTGGCCCGCATTGCCCGCGCGTTCCGCGACTCGGACGGCCATCTGCCCACCGTCTACGCGACCCTCATCGATTGCGCCGAGGCCTGGGCGCAGCCGCTCGCCAAGCTCAAGTCCCCTGTCGAGTACGTCGTCTCGTGCCTGCGGGCGCTGCCTGGCCTGCGTGCGGCAGACCCACGCCGGCTTTACGGCACCCTTCGCGGCATGGGGCAGCGACCGTTCTTCGCCCCATCGCCCCAAGGCTGGCCGGATACCGCCGGGGCCTGGGCGGGAGGGGACGCGCTCTGGAAGCGCATCGAGTGGGCGGGCATCGTGGCGGCGCGCATCGGGTCCCGCCTGGATCCGTTGCGCCTTGCAGATCAAAGCTATGGCGCCGCCGTGGGGGAACGGACACGAGGCGCCATCGAGCGCGCCGAAAGCCGGCAGCAAGGCATGGCGATCCTGCTCGCCAGCCCGGAATTTCAGCGGAGATGATCATGAGAACGCGCCGACAAGCGCTGCGGCTGTTCGGCGGCACCGCCGCGTTCATTGGACTGCCGGGGCTCACATTTGCCGCGGCGCCGGCAGAGCCTCGAGCGAACGATCGCCGCCTCGTATTCATGTTGCTGCGCGGCGGCATGGACGGGCTCTCGGCCGTGCCTCCCTATGGCGACACCCAGTACGCAGCACAGCGAGGGGCGCTCGCCGTTCCGGCGGCTTCCACGCCCGGGGGAGCGCTGAACCTCGACGGCCACTTTGGCCTCAGCCCGCACCTCGAGGAGATGCACAAGCTGTTTGCTGCGGGGGAGCTCGCGGTGCTGCACGCTGCCGCATCGCCGTACCGCGAGCGCTCGCATTTCGACGCGCAGAACCTGCTGGAGAACGGGACGATCAGGCCTTTCGGCCGCGAGGCCGGCTGGCTCAATGTCGCCCTCGGTACGGTCGGCGACGGCGCAGGCGCGCAGGCCCGCACCTTGGGCTTCGCCCTCGGGCCGAACGTACCGCTGGTGCTGCGGGGGCCGACGCAGACCGGCTCCTGGTCACCCTCCAGGCTGCCGCAGCCCGATGCCGATCTGCTCGACCGGCTCGCAGCCCTGTACCGGGACGATCCGCTGCTCGGCCGCTCCTTCGCCGCCGCGCGCGAAGCGCAGACCATGATGCAAGGCCACGACCTCGGGAACATGGGCAGCCGGGCACTGCCGGTCGCGGAGCTTGCCCGCGCTGCGGGAGAGATCCTCGGCAGGCAGGACGGTCCGCGTGTGGCGACGATAGATTTCGGCGGCTGGGACACGCACATCAGCCAGCAAGGCGAGTACAGCCAGTTGACGCGCAACCTGCGCCTGCTCGACCGCTCGGTCGCGGTTCTCAAGACCGCGCTCGGCTCGGCGTGGCAGCACGCCGCCGTCCTGATCGTCACGGAGTTCGGGCGCGCCGTGGCGCCGAACGGCTCGGGCGGAACGGACCACGGCACCGCCGGAGCGGCCTTCGTCGCCGGCGGCGCGGTGCGGGGCGGGCGCGTGATCTCGGACTGGCCGGGCCTCGGCCGGCGCGCGCTCTACGAGGAGCGCGACCTGCGGCCGACGCTCGACCTGCGGGCGCTTTTCAAAGCGGCGCTCGCCGCCCAGCTCGGGATCGGCGAGGCGGCGCTGGAGACGGAGGTGTTTCCGGACAGCCGCGCCGTCAGGCCGCTGGACGGCGTTTTCGTCTAGGCCATGCTCGTTGCCGCTTCGCAACGGCGGGCCGGCTGGGACCGGCTCGGATTGAGCTCGACAGTCTCGCAGGGGAACAGCGCCGCCGGTCGTGCGGCGCTGCTGGATCTGGCAAAGCCTGCAGGCGGAGCTGCGTGGGGTCAGTCGCAGATCTCGGCGCGCCAGCAGCGGTACTCGCCGCCGCGGCACACGCGCTCGCCGTAGCCGTTGAACCAGCACCGGCGGCCGACGTAGCCGCACTGGCGCGGACCTGGATAGCAGGCCGGACCGTCGTAGTAACGCGGCCCCGCGTAGGCGCCGGCGATGCCGAGGCCGAGGATGGTGCCGATGACGATGCCGGCGCCAACGCCGCCCCGGCGGCGCGCTTCGGCGTCCTGGCTCATGGCGGCTACGATGCCGAGCACCAGGGTCAACGCCAGGACACTCTGCATGAGCTTTTTCAGCATGGGTTCGTCCTCCAGCGAACGCCACCAAGCGGGGCTCAGCGGCTCGTGTGATTGCGGTGGGAATGAATCGACAGCATCGGCAGAACGCTGAGAAGCAACGACTCCCGTCGCACAATCAAGGGGTTGACATGCAATTGTGGCATCAGCGCGTCACCACCTCCACGGGCGGCAACAGCTGTCGTCGCTCGGTCCCCATAGCGGATAGCCCCACCCCGGATGGTAGCGATAGCGCGGGCCGTAGGGCAGGTAGCGATAGCGGTAGCGCATGTAGGCCCGCGGCACCCAGTAGTTCGAGGCGTAGTAGGGGTAGTAGCGCGGTTGCCGGTAGTACCAGGAGCGCGCGTCGTAGCGATAGACGCGGGCCTTGCGGTCGAGGGGCGAGTAGATGCCGAAGCCGTCCGGGTTCTCGTCTCTGCCGGCCGCCGCGGCCGTGCCGCACGCAAGGCTCGCCGACGCGGCGAGCAGACCGGCCAACACCACGGCACGTATGCGCATAGGGCTTCCTCCCCGCTGGCGGACATGCTGTCCTTCGCCGGGAAGAAAACCGCAGATTGCCTAAGAACGGCTTAACCGCAGGCCGCAGGCGGGCCGCGCGCCTCTAGGGCCGGCTCGCGACCGCGCGAATGCGGCGGAACATGCGCCTCGAGCGCAGGCGGCGGGCGCGCCAGATGGCGTATCCGAAGCTCGCCGACGCGAGCAGGAAGGCCGCCAGCGCCACCTGGAAAGCCGGCACGAGACGATGCGTATGGTGGGCGGCGATGGTTCCGGCGGCGATGCCGATGGAGGCGGCGAAGAAGAAGGCGGAAGCAATCTCGGCAGGCAGATCGAGCAGAGTGCGCAAGGGCGTGCTCCCGGAGAGGACGACGCATACGAGACGGGGACACTAGGCGATTCGCCCGCGCCCGCGGAAGCCTGCGCCGCCGGAACGGTCAATGCGGTGCCAACCGGTGCCTCCTTTTGCTACGGCGATGTTTTGCGGGTAGCCTTCGAGGCAGCGAGGAGGCCCGCGATGCCACCGACATCGGGCGGGTGCGTGAATTCCTCGTAAATCAAGTGAGCGAGCCCTGAACCGCATGACCAAGACGCCGCGTGACTGCCGGGACATGACCGAGGTGCGCGCCGAGATCGACCGCATCGACGGCGCGCTCGTCGACCTCGTTGCCGAGCGCTTCGGCTACGTGGAGCGCGCCTGGCAGCTCAAGCTGGAGGCGCGCCAGGATGCCAACGTGCCCTGGCGCAACCAGCAGGTGATCGACAAGGTGCGTGCAAGGGCGCAGGAGAAGGGCGTGCCGCCCGACCTGTGCGAGGCCCTGTGGCGGCAGATGATCGGCTGGTTCATCCAGTACGAGGAAGAGAAGCTGCGCGACCGGCTGGAAGGCGGGCCGGGCGGCGCGGAACCGTGATGTGCCGGCCTGCGCGATGATCGGGACGATGCGGCTCTCCGGCGGCGTGCGCAGCGCGCTGGCGGCCTCGGCCATTGCCGGCGGTGAGACATGACACCGGACCAGATGCCGCCCGCGGTCGATCTGAAGCTGGTGCTGCTGACCGCGCTCCTCAACCCGGTCGTGGTCGTGCTGGCATTCTGGCTCGGCCGCCGCGCCGATCAATGGCAGAAGCTGCCCGTCGCGGCGTTCGCAGCGGCGCTCGCCGGCTCCGCCGCGGTCTATCTCGCGGTGTGGATGGGGGTGCCGGGGCTCGCGGAGGTGGGGCGCGCCGCCGCCGGCGTGTTCATCGCCCAGTTCCTGCTCGGGCTGGCCTGGGCCGGCGCGGGCTACCGCTCGAGGCGATCGTGATCGTATTGCGTCTGTGGCTGGCCGGCACGGCCGTTGTCCTTGCGGTGCTCACCGTCTGGGCGTTCGCCCCGGTGCTGGTGTTCGCCGCCCTGCTCACGGGCGGCCTGGGGCTCCTGAGCCTCGCCATGATCGGGCTGGCGCACCTCCTGCGGCGCTGGCGCGAGGGCCCCGGCCGTGGCGATCCGACGCCCGGCCCCTGAGCCGCCAGCGCTCGCCCCGCCAGCGCCGACTGCAGCCTTGCCCCCGTTTCCCGACGCCCGTGAACCTTTATCCGGCTGAGGCCGACCAACCTCTCGACAGCGCTCCGCGGTCCGTCGGCTGCAACGCCGCAGGACCGCGGCGCCGGGAGCAAGTCGTGGAGCCAGCCATATGATGCCCATGTCACTGACTGACACACCGACTGCGGGTTCTCCCCGGCGGATCCGGGGTTTTCCTCGATATCCCTTCCCGCCACCAGCGGCCAAGTTCGAGGCCGCGGCCCGCTCAGCGCGGGAAGCCGCTGTCGCAATGGTCAACGGTGGGCAAGCTATAATGCGGGACGACATGGTGGGCGCCGGCCGCAGCGGGGCAGGGCTCTGGAAGGTGGTGCGCGAGGAGGTACGCGAGGTCGTCTGGCTGGCGTCGGTGGTCGGCGTGCTGTCGGCTGCCGGCGTGGCACTGGCCGTCGCGCTGGCCGCCGGCTGAGACCGCGGCAAGCCGCCGGGCCGTGAAAGAGAGACTCTCGCCCTCGAGAACTCACGATTTGGCGAGAGCCCACGAGATCCCAGACCCGGCATCTCGTTCTCCAGGGCGCCTTGACTCGAAAAGGCAAGGGATTACTGTCGCCTGGTGAGCCGCCCGGCTCGCATCAACGGGGGTCAGGGCGCGTTACTCGCACCTTCTGGGCCGCGCCCGGCGCAGCTGGTCAGGGCGCGGTCCTCTTGGCTTCGGCCACTAAGCAAACTCTGCTCGAGCGATCCCAGGTGGCAACGTGACCTGGGTTCCCGCCTGCGCGGGAATGACGCCAGTTGGGAGCGCACAACCTCGCCACACATACGGTAGTCGGATGGTTAATCGTGGGTTTGTGCCGGTCGACCGTCCGCCCGCCATCCGCGAGGGCAGGCTCGCCTCCCCCCGGGCATCTTGCGAATGGGTTGGGAACCAACCCTTCAGAAATCCGTATCCTCCTCGCCGGCCGTGCGCTTCTGGTGCCGGATGTGCTGCCAGATCGCCAATGCGACGGAGAGCGCCGCGGCAGCGAGCAGGCCGCCGGAGATCGGCCGGGTCAGGAACAGCCAGACATTGTCGTCGGTCATGATCGCCCGGATCAGGTTGATCTCGATCTGGTCGCCGAGGATGAGGCCCAGGATCAAGGGCGCCAGCGGGAAGCCCGCCTTCACCAGCGCATAGCCGACCACGCCGAAGATCAGGAGCACGTAGACGCTCGACATGGTGTTGTTGAGGGCATAGGCGCCCATCACGCACAACACCAGGATCACCGGGGCCAGCACCGCGAGCCGCACCGAGGTGAGCCGCAGCATCAGGGGCATCGCCGCCATGCAGATGATGAGCATCAGCGGATGCGCCAGGATGTAGGCGCCGTAGATGCCGTAGGCGAGCCCGGGGTTCTGCGAGACGAACAGCGGGCCCGACTGGATGCCGTGGATGGTCATGGCGCCCAGCATCACGGCGGTGACGGCGTCGCCCGGGATGCCGAACGCCATGATGGTCATCAGCGAGCCCGAGACGTTGGCGTTGTTTGAGGCCTCCGAGGCGATGATGCCCTCGGGGTGGCCCTTGCCGAACCGCTCGGGCGTCCTGGAGAACTTCTTGGCCTGGTCGTAGGCCATCACGCTCGAGGCGCTGCCGCCAATCGCCGGCAGGATGCCGATGATCAAGCCGACGACGGTGGACCACAAGAGCAGGAACGGCTGGCGGAAGATCTCCCAGTTGACCCTGAAATGCGAGAAGCGCTCGAAGGTGGTGCGCAGCGCAGCCTTCGCCCTCGTCGCCGGGTCGCCCAGCTTCTCGATGTCGGTCATGATCTGGGCGAAGGCGAAGATGCCGATCAGCACGGGCAGGAACTGAAAGCCGCCGGCGAGGAACTCCGAGCCGAAGGTGAAGCGGGGCACGCTGCCGATGGGATCGGTGCCGATCACCGTGACGAGGAGGCCGATCGCCGTCGACACGAGGCCCTTCAGGAGGGAGGACTCGGTGAGGCCTGCGACCATGGCCATCGCCAGCACGAAGAGCGAGAAGTACTCCCAGGGGCCGAACTCGAGCGCGATGGCGGCGAGCGGCCCGGTCACGAACACGAGGAACAAGGCGCCGAGCAGCCCGCCCCAGACCGAGGCCCACACCCCGAGCCAAATGGCCCGCCCAGGCTCGCCGTTGCGCGCCATCGGGAAGCCGTCGAAGGTGGTGGCGATCGCCGACGGGGTGCCGGGGATGCCGAGCAGACACGCCGTGATGAGGCCGCCGGTGGAGCCGCCGACGTAGACGCCCGTCATCGCCGCCAGCCCCGCCAGCGGGTCGAGCCCGTAGGTGAAGGGCAGGATCACGATCACAGTGAGCGTGATGGTGAAGCCCGGCAGCGAGCCGCCGACCACGCCGGCGAAGGTGCCGAGCAGGAGCGGCAGCATGTACTTCCACTGCAGGACGGTGACGATGCCGTTTCCGAGCAGCTCGAGCATGGCTCACCAGCCGGTCCACAGGCCGCGCGGCAGCAGCACGGAAAGGTACTTCTCGAACGCCACGTGGGTGAGCGCCGAGGTGCCGACCGCCACGGCCACCAGAATGAGCCACTGACGCAGCGTCGTCGGCCGCTCCAGCACGAGCTGGAACGCGGCCACGAACAGCACGGTGGCGATGCGGAAGCCGAGCAGCGGCAAGAGGCCGATATAGGCCGCCACCGCGACGAACGCCGCAGCCACCAGGCCATAGGCGCGGGTGGGTGCCGGCTCGGCCGGCTCCGGCGGAGCGGCGGCGCGACGCTGGACGATCAGGTCCTGCAGCACGAGGAGGGCGCACGTCGCCGCCATGAAGGTCAGCACCAGCTTCGGATAGAAGCCGGGGCCGATCGGCACGATCGGCAGCTGCGGCAGGCCGAAGGCATAGGGCAGCAGGGCAAGGCTGACCGCGAGACCGATCAGCCCCGCGATGCCGTCGCGTCCGAGCCGCATGGCGACCTCACTTCTTGAGAAGCCCGAGGTCGGCCATGATCCCCTTGTTCTCCGCGTCGATCTTGTCGAGGAAGGCCTTGTACTGCTGGTCGTCGAGGAAGGCGACACGGGTGCCCTGCAGCCTCATGGCCTCCTTGAAGGCGGGCTCCTGGGTGGCCTTCCGGCAGGCATCGACCAGCTTGGCGCGCACGGCCGCCGGGGTGCCCTTGGGCACGGTGAGGCCGCGCGCAACCTCATAGACCACGTTGACGCCGAGCTCCTTCAGCGTCGGCACGTCGGGGATCTCGGGCTCGCGCTTCTCGGTGGCGATGGCCAGGAACTTCAGCTGCCCGGCGTCGACCTTGCCCTTCTGGGTCAG
>Ga0209382_10001467_pt1 | contig 36985 bp, 32 predicted proteins | sample SoiMetdeltSBSDD5_FD_187599 | JGI IMG/M metagenome (GOLD analysis project Ga0209382, IMG submission 187599) | Bulk soil microbial communities from a Populus tree surrounding site in Tennessee, USA - Soil MetaG P. deltoides SBSDD5 (SPAdes) (version 2) | ecosystem: Environmental > Terrestrial >... | reverse complement strand
CCACTGAGTGGTCCCTGACCACCGAAATCATAACCTGGGAACATGCGCGCAATCAGAAGAAAGCCAAAATCCGCTGGAATTTCACCGTGAAGGACGCTCGTCAAGTTTTTAAAGAACACTACCCTACATCTTTAACTTGTTGATGTACTAGCTGGATTCATCCAGCGCTGTTTCGTAGCCCGGACGTTCACGTCCGGGCGAGTGGAATAATTAGCGGAACCATTTTTTGTTTAGCAAGGAGATCCTATGACAACTCCATCTGTGAAAGGCTTCGGATTCCATCCGATGCCATTTTGTGACCGCCAACGCCATCGGATAAAATCCGACGGCTGGTGAGCATTAAACCCGCTGCGCGGGTTAGGCGCAAATTTTTGACTCATTCCGCTGGGAGAAGTAGAAAAGAGATTAAGGCTTAAGAAACGTAACCAGCGATGACACAAGGAGATAAACACTTTACTCCGATAGCACAGACGGATTAAGAAAAGCGGGCCAGTTGGCCCGCTTTTTCACGCTCACTCCCAGCTAAAATTGCCCAGGCGTCGAAATCGGGCTATACTGCCGATAGAGGCCAGTGGATAGGGTAACTTTCCGACTGGCTACAAAACCACAAATCACGAATCGAGAACAACTTGGATAACCTCATCACCGAACCCCACAATCCATTGCCGACTATCACGCTAGAACAGTTGCCGGAGAATTTGCGCGCGGCTGCTGCCCGTACCGGGTGGACAACGCTTATGCCCGTTCAAGCGGCTGTCATTCCTTATCTGCTCGCCGGGCGCAATATGCTGGCCCAGGCGCGCACCGGCAGCGGCAAGACCGGCGCGTTTCTCTTGCCAATGCTGGAACGACTCAACCCAACACGCAACCAGTGTCAGGCATTGGTTCTAGTCCCGACACGCGAACTGGCCCGGCAGGTCTGGCAAGAAGCCGAGACGCTGTGCGGGAATGCCGGCCTCCGCGCAGTCGCCCTGTACGGCGGTGTCGGCTATGGCGCGCAGTTGGACGCGCTACGCCAGGGAGCGCACATCGTCGTCGGCACACCGGGCCGCGTGCTCGATCACTTGCTTCGGCGCAGCCTGACGCTCGACCAACTGGCCCTACTCGTCTTCGATGAAGCCGATCGCATGTTGTCCATGGGCTTCTACCCCGATATGCAGCAAGTGCAACGCTATCTGCCGACCCGCCCGTTCACGGCCTGTATGTTCTCGGCCACGTTTCCGGTTCACGTCCTGCGCACCGCGCGCGAGTTTATTCGGGAACCGGAGTTCATCAGCCTGAGTCAGGATCATGTTCATGTCACCAGCACCGAGCATGTCTTCTACCTCGTGCCGGGCATGGATAAAGACCGCAGTCTCGTGCGCCTGATCGAGATTGAGAACCCCGCTTCAGCTCTTATCTTTTGCAACACCAAAACCAAAGTGCATTACGTTTCGGTCGTCTTGCAGCGCTTCGGGTATGATGCCGATGAGTTGAGCGCGGACCTATCCCAACAAGACCGCGAGCGCGTGCTGGCGCGAGTCCGGCAGGGGAAGCTGCGGTTTTTGGTCGCTACCGATGTCGCGGCGCGCGGCCTGGATATTCCGGAGTTGTCGCACGTGATTCAATATGAGCCGCCCGAAGACCTCGAGGGCTACATCCACCGGGCCGGGCGCACGGGCCGCGCGGGCGCAGCCGGCGTGGCAATTTCGCTGGTCAGTCCCGTCGAAAAGTTCGAGCTGGACCGCATTGCCAAACGCTATGGCATCGAAATGCAGGAGCGGCCCTTGCCGACGGATGCGGATGTGGAAGCGATTGTGACGGAACGGGCGACGGCGTTGCTGGAGGCGCGCCTGCGCGAGCGGGACAAACTGCAAACCGAACGGAGTCAGCGCTTTGTGCCATTGGCCCGCAGCCTGGCCGAAAATGAAGACGAGTCCGCCATCATGGCGATGCTCTTAGACGACTATTACCAGCAGACGCTGCATGCCCCCTTGCCTCAACCTTCCGAAACCTCGGCTCCCGCTTCAGCGGCCCAAAGCCGGCCCAAGTCAAGCCGCCCTAGAGGCCGCCGAAGCGGGAGCAGCCGGCAACGGAATTAAAGAAGCAGCCAGCCAAGCATGATTCCTCACGACTACCACATGCACTCCAATTTTTCCTGCGATTGCAAAGCGGCGATGGCCGAGATGTGTCGCAGCGCGATCGCCAAGGGCATTCCGGAAATTGGTTTCACCGAACATTACGATCGTCATGCGCTCGATGATTGCCACGATTACTTCAAGCTGGACGCATGGCAGACCGAGCTAGAACGCTGCCGGGCGGAATTTGCCGGGAAGCTCATCATCCGGGCGGGAATTGAAATCGGCGAGCCGCACGTTTATCAGCAGGAGGCGCGAACCATCCTCCAGAGCTATCCCTTCGACTACGCGCTCGGTTCGCTCCACTGGATTGGCAATGAGATCGTTTTCGACCCGAAATATTTTCGGCGGCCGGCGGACGAAGCTTTCCGGATTTACTTCGAGGAACTGGAACGGGTGACGCGCCTGGGGGAGTTCAATATCCTGAGTCACTTCGAGGTACTCATCCGGGTGGGCTATACGGTTTATAACGAATATGACCCGTGCCGTTACGAGGATGGCATCCGCCCGGTGCTGCGCAATTGCGTTGAGCGCGGCATCGCGCTGGACATTAACACCGCCGCGCTACGACGCACTTACAAGAACCCTCCCGCCGACCGCACCGCACTGCTCACGCCTGGCGTCGAGGTTCTGCGCTGGTATGCGGAAATGGGCGGTGAGCGTATCACGCTTGGCTCGGATGCACATCAGCCGCAGCACATCGGCGCGGATTTAGATATCGCGATCAACGCGGCGAAGACGGCGGGACTCAAATACATCACGCACTTTGAAAAGCGGCAAGCGCGCTTAGAGCCACTGCCCTAAATCTATTCCAATGAACTTAAAATCTTTTAACCGCCGAGAACGCAGAGCGCGCAGAGATCAAATGGTTTCTCTGCGGACTCCGCGCACTCTGCGGTTAAACAAACTACAGGAGGAAAGCTCATGGGCACGATAACTAACATCGGTTCCGTTTCCGGTTACCTCGCTAAACCCTCGGGGATGGGGCCATGGCCGGCAGTGATCGTCATCCAGGAATGGTGGGGGCTGGATCAACAAACGAAAAGCATCGCCGACCGCTTCGCCGGATTGAGCTACCTCGCCTTCGCCCCGGACTTGTATCACGGTGAACTTGCCCAACTAGGGGATGGGGAAACCGCGATGAAACTTGTTCAGAAATACGGCGGCAGCGCCGTCGGCGAACTGCAAGCGCTCTTCGAGGCACTCAAACAGCACCCGGATTGCAATGGCAAAATCGGCAGTGTGGGATTCTGCTTCGGCGGACGGATGTCGTTAGCCTTGGGAATCAGCCGCCCATTGAACGCCATCTGCACCTTCTACGGTGGCGGGATGCAACAGTTATTCGATCAACTCGGCAGCATCAAATGCCCGGTGCTCGGTCTGTTCGGGGATAAAGATCAATCCATCCCGGTCGGCACAGTCGAGGAATTTGAAAAGCTCCTAACGAAACACGGGATCGAGCACGAGGTCAAAGTCTATCCCAACTCCGGCCACGCTTTTTTCCGAGACAGCGATCCGGCTTCTTACAAGCCGGAAGCCGCACAAGATGCCTGGGAGAAAGTGAAGAAGTTTTTTGCGAAGAATTTAGGGTAAAACGACGAATGACGAAGGACCAAGGACGAAGGAAAAAGCTAAAACCTTCGTCTTTCGTCCTTCGTCCCCTTTCAATCCCCCTTCGGCTTATTTTCCAAAATCCCCTCAATCCGCTCCATCACCTCCGGCATGAGCTTGGGCACGACATCTAGCGCTTTTACGTTTTCGCGTACCTGCGCGGCCTTGCTCGCGCCCGTAATCACCGTGCTCACGTTCGGATTCTTCAAGCACCACGCTAACGCCAGTTGCGCCAGTGAGCAGCCCAGGTCCGCCGCGACGGGCTGCAACTGTTTCACCTTCTCCAAGCGCTCCGGCGTGATGACATGTTCCTTGATCCATTCGTAGCCGGACAGCGCCGCGCGACTGCCGGCAGGAATACCGGCGTTGTACTTACCGGTGAGCAGCCCGGAGGCCAGTGGACTAAAAATCGTCGTCCCATAACCTAACTCTTTATACAGCAGCGCGTACTCCTTCTCGAACCGCTCGCGCACGAGCATGTTGTATTGTGGCTGCTCCATACTTGGCGGCGTCAAGCCATACTGCCGGGCGACACCGTCGGCACGCATAATCTCCACCGCGCTCCACTCGGAGGTGCCCCAATAAAACGCCTTGCCCTGTTTGATGACAATGTCCATCGCGCGCACCGTCTCCTCGATGGGCGTGTTTCGATCCGGGCGATGGCAGAAGACCAAATCCATATAGTCCAGTTGTAGTCGGCGCAGCGCATTGTTCACGCCTTCAATAACATGTTTATGCGAGAGTCCGGTATCATTCGGCCCCTCGCCGCCCCAGAAAATTTTGGTAGAGACAACATAGCTCTCGCGCTTCCAGCCCAACTGCTTGATCACGTTGCCCATGACAATCTCAGCCTGGCCGCGCGCGTAGCCTTCGGCGTTATCGAAGAAATTCATTCCGGCCTCGTACGCCGCTGCCATGCACTCGCGCGCAATCTCCTCGCCGACCTGTTCACCGTACGTCACCCACGCGCCGAGCGAGAGTTCGCTGACCTTAAGCCCGGCCTTGCCTAAACGACGATAGTTCATCAATGCCTCCTGAGGCTGAATGAGATTCTTTTTACCGCAGAGTTCGCAGAGAGCGCAGAGAAAAAGAAGGAGAAAGAAAGAGAGAAAGAAAAAGAAATAAGAAAACTCTGCGCTCTGCGGTTAAACAACAACTTTGTTATCAGAATGGTGGGCTGATTATAGTGCAAAAGCTTGCCAGGTCTGTCTCTATTGTTACCCGGAGTAATCTAGCGTACAATTTCCCCGCTATGATCAAGGAACCTACTCGCGACCGGCTCATTCAGCCGGATGAAATTGAAGCCGCCCCCCGCCCCCAACGTCGCCCCGATTGGTTGAAGGTGCGCGCGCCTTCCGGCGAAACATACGAGTGGCTGCGGGGGTTGATGCGCACCAAAGACCTGCACACCGTCTGCGAGGAAGCCATGTGCCCGAACATCGGCGAGTGCTGGGGCCGAGGCACCGCCACCTTCCTGCTGATGGGCGATGTGTGCACGCGCACGTGCGGCTTCTGCGATATCAAGCATGGCCGCCCCGCCCCGCTGGATTGGGCCGAGCCGGAGCGCGTGGCGCAGGCCATCAAGGCGATGAACCTGAAACACGCGGTCATCACCAGCGTGAACCGGGACGAACGGCCGGACGGCGGCGCGCCGATTTTTGCGCTAGTTATCCGCCGCATCCGCGAAATTCATCCGGGCTGCTCTATCGAAGTATTGATCCCCGATTTCAAGGGTAACCGCGAAGCGCTGAAGCTGGTCATGGACGCACGCCCGGAGATCCTTAACCACAACGTCGAGACGGTGCCCCGTCTCTTCAAAAAAGTTCAACCACAAGATAATTACGATTGGGCGCGCACCACTCTGTCCAACGCCAAAGTCCTTGATCCCGAGGTGTTAACTAAAAGCGGCGTCATGGTCGGCTTGGGCGAGACCCTCGCAGAGTTGAAAGAGACGCTGGCCGATATCCGCGCGTGGGGCGTGGATATTCTCACGGTGGGGCAATATCTCCAGCCCTCCAAGAAGCATTTACCGATTGAACGCTATTACACGTTGGATGAGTTCAAGGAAGTTAGAGAGTACGCGCTGAACGAGCTTGGCTTCCGCTGGGTGGAATGCGCGCCGCTCGTTCGCTCCTCCTATCACGCCGAGGAACAGGTGCGAGCGTTGAGCATTGTGCATCGCAAATTGTACGGGGAAGCAGTCAGCAGAGGTTGATGTGGCCGCTCTAGAAAAGATTATGACTGCTGAAGAACTGATCCGCCTGCCGATGGGTATGGGGGAACGCTATGAGTTAATTCAAGGAGAACTAAAAACGATGACGCCCGCCGGGTCCAGGCACGGAAAAATTAGTGCGCGTGTCGGAAGATTGCTCGATCAATTTGTCAGTGAGAAAAAGCTCGGGGAAGTCTTCGGAGCCGAGACGGGTTTCATCTTGCGCCGCAATCCGGATACCGTGCGTGCGCCGGACGCGGCGTTTGTCTCAGCCAACAGAATTCCGGCTGAAGGCATCCCCTCCGGCTATTGGCCGGGTGCGCCGGATTTAGCGGTTGAAGTCGTTTCACCCGATGACAAAGCGGTGGAGATCAAAACCAAAGTCCGTGAGTATTTTCAGGCGGGGGCACGACTGGTCTGGATTATTTATCCCGAAACTCGGGAAGTAGACGTCTTTCGTTCGGCTCATGAGAGCCTGAATCTTTCGGCCCAGGATAACCTTGAGGGGGATGAGGTAATTCCTGGCTTCCTCTGCTCGGTAGCAAAACTCTTTGAATGACATCTTGTCACGAGTCACGGATCACGCATCACGCAAATCCCCATTCAGCAATTCTTTCAGCCTCGGGTGATTGGCATACGCCCCCCGATACTCCGGCGGGAGCAGCGCCGCGATCCGGCACATAATTTCAGTCGTACACTCTAATAATTTTTCCTCGCGCTTGCCGCGCTCCGGCGCAGTGAACGTGAGCGGTTTTCCAAAGGTGAGCGTAAGCGTAATTCGCCGCAGCCGCAACAGGGCCGCGCCCAGTTTCTCCGTATTCGTGATCGCCAACGGAATAATCGGCGCGCCGCTTGAGAGCGCCAGGAACGCGACGCCCATCTTGCCCTCTTGCAGCGTCCCGGTGCGGCTGCGCGTCCCTTCCGGGGCAATGCCCAGGACATAGCCTTCGCGGATGGCCTGGACGGCGGCTTTCAATGTCGTCGGCGAGGTGGCGCCGCGGGTAACCCAAATCACGCCCACCGATTCCAATACCCAACGAAAAAAAGGTTGACTCCGGTAGGAATCCGCCGCAAACGCCACCCCGCGCCGAGGGAACGGGAACAGCACAAACACCAGGGGCGGATCAAAGCGGCTGAGGTGGTTGACGGTGACAATAAACCCACCCTCGGCCGGCAGGTTCTCTATCCCGTGCACTTCAAGGCGAGCGATCAACTTAAAGATCGCTTCAAAAACCCGGCGCATCGCTTCGATGCCGCGCGGAGAAAATTTTCCTCGAACAAAGGTCGGCTGGTCAGACATCTACTGGTTGCCTTTCGTCAGAATGAAGACTACTCCCCGTGGCGTAGACCGACGTAGTCTATCTGGGCGAGGCTCCATTGTACCCGGCTTGTTACCGGACGAAAAAGCCCTGCCCATTTGGGCAGCCGACCCGTATACAGGAATCTAATACCGCCTCACTTATAGTCAGGCTACGCAAGTCGAGACTCGCTGTATAATTCTAAGTGATGACGATCAAGAGTGGCGCTGTTCCCGCCCCAGCGGACAAACGTTTAGAGAGCGTCCAAAATGTGTGGGTCGCTACCGTCCGCCCCACTGGTCAGCCGCATCTGGTCCCGGTGTGGTTCGTCGTCGAGGCGGAACGCTGGTATCTCTGCACCGCCCCGGGGAGTGTCAAGGCCCGGAACTTGCAAGCCAACCCAAACATCGCGCTGGCGCTGGAAGATGGCAGCAATCCATACATCGTCGAGGGCGAAGCACAGCCGGTCCAACCGACACTGGAAATCATCGAGAAATTCAAAACGAAGTACGACTGGGATATTACGCACGACGCAGAATATACTCAGGTCTTTGAAGTGAGGATAAAGAAGAGAGTAATGGGATAAGACGACGAAGGACGAAAGACCAAAGACGAAGGATTGCACTTACCTTCGTCATTCGTCCTTCGTCTTTCGTCCTGAAAGGATAACCGCCATGATGCGATTTGACCGTTTCACCGAGCGTGCGCAGGATGCTGCGGCCCGAGCGTATGACATCTTGCAACGCTATGGGCATAATCAAGTAGACACCGAACACATCCTGCTGGCGCTGTTAGAACAGCCGGAGGGCGTGATCCCGCAAATTCTGGAGAAGTTGAGCGTGGATCAGGAACTGATTAAGAAGCGCCTGGACGATGTGCTGCGCGCTTCGCCCAAAGGCGCTGCGATCTACGGCGGCGGAACCGGGCAAGTTTTCATTACCCCGCGCGTCAAGCGGATCATTGACCTGGCGAACGAAGAAGCCAACCGCCTCAAGGACGATTACATCTCGACCGAGCACATTTTCCTGGCGGTGCTTTCCGAGCGCAACACGGCGGTCGCGCGCATTCTGGCCGAGGCCGGCATTACCAAAGAGCGCGTCTATGACACCGTCAAAGACATTCGCGGCGGGCAGCGCGTCACCGATCCACAGGCCGAGGCGCGTTATCGCACATTGGAAAAATACTCGCGCGATCTGACGCAGCTCGCCAAATCCGGCAAGCTTGACCCGGTCATTGGGCGCGACGATGAAATTATGCGCGTCATCCAAATTCTCTCGCGCCGCACCAAGAACAACCCGGTGCTCATCGGCGAAGCCGGCGTGGGCAAGACCGCCATTGTGGAGGGCTTGGCGCAGAAGATCGCCTCCAATGATGTCCCGGAGATCCTGTCCGGCAAGCGCGTTGTTGCGCTGGATTTGGGCGCGATGATCGCCGGCTCCCGCTTCCGGGGCGAGTTCGAGGAGCGCCTCAAAGCCGCCATCGAAGAAATTCAGCGCGCCGAAGGCGACGTGATCCTGTTTATTGACGAGTTGCATACCGTCGTCGGGGCGGGCGCGGCGCAGGGCGCGATGGACGCCAGCAATATGCTCAAACCGGCGCTGGCGCGCGGCGAACTGCAATGCGTCGGCGCGACGACAATGGATGAGTACCGCAAGTACATTGAAAAAGATGCGGCGCTCGAACGGCGCTTCGCGCCCGTCTACGTGGACGAGCCGAGCGTCGAGGAAACCATCCAAATGCTCCGCGGTCTGCGTGACCGGTACGAGGCGCACCACAAAGTGACATTCAGCGACGCGGCGCTGGTGGCGGCCGCCAAACTCTCGCAGCGTTACGTGACCGAACGCAGCCTGCCCGATAAGGCGATTGATCTGATGGACGAGTCCGCGGCCAAGCTGCGGGTCGCCCTCTACTCGCTGCCGCCGGAACTTAAGACGATGAAAGCCGAGCTTGATCGCTTGCAGTCGGAAGAGGAGCAGGCCGGCCTGGCGCGCGATTACGAGCATGCCGCGCAAAAGAAAGCCGAGCGGCTGCGCATCGAATCCGAATTCAACGCCAAGCGCAACGAGTGGGAACAGGCCCATCACCTGGACGAAGTCGTAGATGAAAGCGACATCGCCGAAGTTGTCTCGCAATGGACCGGCATCCCACTGAATCAAATGCTGCAAACCGAATCTGAAAAGTTGCTGCGGATGGAAGAAGGTCTGCATCAGCGGATCGTCGGGCAGGACGAGGCGGTCCATGCTATCGCCGACGCCATCCGCCGCTCGCGCTCCGGGCTTAAAGATCCCCGGCGGCCTATCGGTTCGTTCATCTTCTTAGGCTCCTCCGGCGTGGGCAAAACCGAATTGGCGAAAGCGCTGGCGGAGTTCATGTTCGACGATGAAGATGCGCTGGTGCGTGTGGATATGAGTGAGTATCGCGAACAGCACACCGTCTCACGGCTCTTCGGCGCTCCGCCCGGTTACGTGGGCTACGAGGAGGGCGGCCAACTGACGGAAGCCGTCCGCCGCCGCCCATACCGCGTGGTGCTCTTCGATGAGATCGAGAAGGCGCACCCGGATGTGTGGAATGCGCTGCTCCAGATTTTGGAGGACGGTCGTTTGACCGATGGTCAGGGCCGCGTGGTGGACTTCCGCAACACGGTCGTGATCATGACCTCCAACTTGGGCACCGAATTCGTCAAGCATTCCGGCACGTTAGGCTTCCTGCGCCGGGGCGATGATGGCGGCGCGGAAGATGAGAGCCACGACAAAATCGAGCGAGCGCTCAAGGCCACTTTCCGTCCGGAGTTCCTCAACCGCGTGGACGAGATCATCACCTTCAAGCCGCTCTCGCTGGAAGACGTGGAGAAGATCGTGGAGTTGCAGATGAAGGAGATCCAGAAACGCCTGGCCGAGTACGGCTTGGGCGTGCAACTGACCGAGGCCGCGCGCAAGTGGCTGGCGAAAGAAGGTTACGAGCCGGCTTTCGGCGCTCGACCGCTGCGCCGCGCGCTGCAGAAGTACATCGAAAGCCCACTCTCGGTGCAAATGCTCCGGGGGGATTTCAAGGCCGGCGATGTGGTGACGGTAGAATATGACCAGGACAAAGGTATTAGCTTTTCACGCGCTGCGGCCAGCCCAGCGGTGAAAGTGGATCAGACGGTTTCCGTTTCACAATAACCCTCTTACTAAGACCCTAAGGACGGCTTAACCAGCCGTCCTTTTTATTTGGCGAGACCTGTGAGGTCTCGCGTAGCGGACCTCACAGGTCTGTAGAACATATCGGCAGTCTCCTTCGTTGTAATCTTCAGTCAGAAAGGAGCCGCTATGAAATCCAAAACGTTACTTATCATCCTCTGCGCTGTTTCCGCGTGTCTGTTAGCCGCCTGCCAATTCCAGGCGATTACTACGATTCAATCCGACGGTTCGGGCGAGTTGCGGACGGAGGCCGGCTTCAGCGCGGAGGAGCGGCAGAACATAGAAAACCAATCCGGCGACTCAGGCTCATCGGACTTCTGCAACAGTTCTAAAGACACGGCCGATATGACCGTGACCGAGGAGCAGCGCGGGGACGAGACCTGGTGCGTCACAACGACAAAATTTGATAACTTGGATGAACTGAGAAAGTTATACGAGCAGAAGAAGGGGCTGACGGTCAACCGACTGGAGATCGCGGACAGTAAGTTCTACTACGACATTGAGCTAGATACTTCCTCCAAGACTTCCGACTTTTCGACTTTCAACGCGATTACTTGGACGGTGACCCTGCCGGGAACACCGAGTTATTACAATACGGAGCAGGCTGAGGGGAATACGATCACCTGGAATCCGGAGCCGCGTAGTGGCACGGTGAACCTGCGCGCTGAGAGCGCGGTGAACAAAACCGATTCAGCTTCGCCGCTGCTGATTAACTTGGCAATTATGCTGTGTCTGTGCGGGGTGGTGGTACTGGGAAGCGTCGGTGGATTCTTTTTGATGCGCCGGCTGCGCCGGGCCGGCCATCAGGCTAGGTAATGCCCTCGCTAAAGTGAAGAGCGTTGTTATCAGGGTCGTGGACCGAGAACACCTTCATTCCCTGGGGCCTCAACTGGATACCTATGACGGTTGGCCGCTCCGCCTCTATCCCGGAGTGGGCGATCTTTGCCCTGAACTCCTCGAAGAGCGCATTGATGTTCTCAACCACCAGCCAGCAGCCCGGTTCGTTGCCCTTCATTGCAGGATTGGTGCACTTCCAGAGATCGAGGATGACAGAGTCGCGCTGAACCCGCGCGTATTCGTCGCCGTGCTGGAACAGAGTCTTGAACCCCAACTGCGTCTCATAGAAAGCGATACTTCGCGCGATATCCACGCAGGGGAACATCGGGTAAGCAGCTAGCATCACGCCATTGGTGAGCAAATGACCTCCCGCGGTCATACTCTGCATTGTTGTCCACCAGCCACTAAGGGGAAAAAAGAGAGTCGGGGCGAGAGGACTTGAACCTCCGGCCCCCGCGTCCCAAACGCGGTGCGCTACCAACTGCGCTACGCCCCGAACGTGGGGGAGTATACCCGGCGGGAGAATGAGCGTCAAGCAAAACCACGCAGGTGGCAAGTAGCAGGTAGCAAGTTACCTGCCACTTGCTACCTGCTACTTGCCACTAGACCTGCCCCAAACTCCTCCGAATCCGAATGCGCCAGCCAACGCCGATTAAATATCCGGCCATCTTCGCCACATCGCCCGTGAGGCGGATGAGCGGGATATACGCTAATGCTCGCAACTTATCTCTCAGAGAGAGACCCTTAAGCCTCGGCCAGACGCGCCGGAGCGGCGTGCGAATATACGCGAGGCCGGCGAGAACACCGAGTAACCACAGCCAGCTAGTCACCGTTAGCGCGGCATACGCTAAAAGCGGCGCGGCGACAAAATACGTGAAGTAGCGAATGGCGTGCAGGCGCGGAAACAAATTCGCTTTGCCGTCACCACGCGCGTAAAGATAATACTGCCGGGCAAAAGCGCGCAGGCTCCCGCGCGGGCGGAAATTCACCACGGCTTCCGGGACAAACACGAACGGCCCATACTTCTCCCGCAGCCGCAGATCGAAGACGACATCCTCCGAATAATCCAACCACTCCGGGTAGCCGCTGACCAACTCCCAGGCGCTTTTGCGGAACGCCGCGCTCCGGCTGGAGGGCAGAAAAGTTTTCGGATTCACGTCGCGCGCCTCAGGCAGGACGGTGGCGCCCATGGCCGTCTCGAAGACATTGGCCGGGTCTGAACGAAAAAACCCGGCCACCGCCATCACCGAAGCCTGAGCGAAAGGCGCCGTCAAACGTTCGAGCCATTCCGTCTCACAGCGCACCCCGGCGTCGGTGACGGCAATGATCTCGCCGCGCGCCGCGCGAATCGCCACGTTGCGCCCTTGAGAAATGTTCGTCCCCGGCGTCTCGATCACTTGGAGCGGCAGGCGGCCCTCATACTCGCGCAGGATTGCCAGCGTGTTGTCCTGTGAACCGCCGTCGGCGACTACAACTTCATCCGGCGGGCGAGTCTGCGCCACGAGCGAATCCAACACTCCCCGGATCGCTTCGCCTTCATTCAATACGGTCAGGGCCACGGAGACTAACATGGGATGAGATTATACCTTTTGAGGTCAGGAGTCAGAAGACAGAATTCAGGAGCCAGAAGGCAGAAGAAGAACGTGATCCGTGAGGCGTGACACGTGAATTCATCATTCATCATTTTACATTCGTCATTTTGCATTTGTCATTCGTCCGTCCACCGTCCTTTTCCCTTCCGCCGTTATCCTTTATCATGCTCCCGTGTCCCGCAAAGTTCTCTTTGGTCTATTTCTTTTGGCGCTAGTTGCCCGCCTCGTCTGGGTGATTGTGTTCCGTAATCTTGGCCTCGGCCTGGACGACATGTTTCAATATGATATGTTGGGCCGCTCACTTGCCGCCGGTCATGGCTTCCGCTGGTACAGCCCACCTGATCTTGGGCGGATGGCGGCGGTGCTCGGGCTTGATCCATCTACCCTCAACATTCCGCCCGAAGGGATTGAGACTACGTTTCGCGCGCCGCTGTATCCAGCCTTCCTCGCCGTGGTCTACTTTTTCTCCGGCTTAGAGCAACGGTTACTGGCCGCTCGCCTGGCCCAAGCCGCGCTGACGGCGACACTCGCGCCGCTCACCGCCCTCCTCGCCCGCAAACTAGATTTATCCATAAGAGCTGCACTAATCGCCGGAGTAATTCTCGCCCTTTATCCATTACTCACCCTCTACCCCATTGCGCTCGCCACCGAAAACCTTTTCTTCCCGCTGACGTTAGTGGGGATGGTGCTCTTGCTACATGCCGCCGAAAATGGTCGGTGGCAAGATTATCTTTGGGCCGGACTGGCCTTCGGCTTAGCCACACTCACGCGCTCGATCATCGTCGCCTTTCTCCCCTTCGCCGGATGGTGGCTGTGGAAGCGCGGGGTGAACGGTCTGCGCGGAACCGTCCTTATCTGCGCTACGGTCGCCGCGCTTACGCTGCCGTGGGCTGTCCGCAACAGCCAGCTCGCTGGAAAGCCGACCTTCGTCGAAACGAGTTTAGGCTATCAACTCTTCATCGGTTACTATCCGGGGCACGCGGGCGATTTCAAAGCCAGCGCCGCAATCATCCCGCTGCGGATCATCAACGATGTCGAGCGCGATCGCTGGTCAATGGAGCAGGCACTGGCGTTTATCCGGGCCGACCCGAGCCAGATTCCAATTTTGGTGCTCAACAAATGGCGTTACTTTTGGGGGCTGGAGAAACGGGCGCTGATTTATTTTTACAGCAACGGCTTCTTCGGTTATCTTCCGCCCGGCGCGCTCATCCCGGCTTTTCTCTTCTTTGTGCTACCGCTGGTTCTGGTCGTGACGCTGGCGATGCCCGGCCTAGTTTTTGCTCCAGAATCCACACTCGATAAGCGCGGGCTGGTTCTCCTTTTCGCCGGAGCGTATATCCTGCCGCACATGCTCATCGTCGCCGAGGATCGGTATCACTTGGCGTTGCTGCCTTACTTGGCCGCCTATGCCGGACAGGCATGGGCTGCGCGCCAGGAAATTTTTATCCAATTGAGAAGCGAGCGCTGGCGGTTGCTCTTGACCCTCGGATTGTTAAGCGTGTTCTTCCTCGGCTGGGGAATCGAACTGGCCCACGCTTGGCCGACCTTGAGTGCGCTCGCTGGACCCAACGGCTGGCAACTGGGTTTGGATTATTAAGGTGAAACGATGCGGCAAAATTACCCGATCCTAGAATTTGATCCCGCGCTGGAAGCGATCATTGAACCCGGACGTTTGATCGCGCCGATAGACACACCGGAACATTGTGTCATCTGCTTCTTCAAAGAAATCATTGAGAAGGTGTGCTTGGAGAAACAAGCCCGGACGATCGCGGAGATGAAGTGGGAAAATGGGCTGCACGCTTTGTGCGAGATTGAGGTGGCAGGAAAACGTTTGGCGGTTTTACATCCCGGTGTCGGCGCGCCATTGGCGGCCGGCCTGTTGGAGGAAGTCATCGCGCGCGGTTGCAAAAAATTCATCGCCTGCGGCGGGTGTGGGGTGTTGGATCAGGCCATTGCGGTGGGGCACGTAATCGTGCCCTCGGCGGCGATTCGGGATGAAGGGACGTCGTATCACTACCTGCCGCCGAGCCGGGAAGTGAACGCCAGCCTCCCAGGTATTGCCGCCATTGAGGCAGTGCTACAGGCTCATCAAGTAGATTATCTGATTGCCAAGACTTGGACAACGGATGCGCCGTACCGCGAAACACGCTCGAAGGTTCAACTGCGTAAAGAGGAGGGCTGCTTGACCGTGGAGATGGAAGCGGCAGCCTTCTTCGCTGTCGCGCAATTTCGGGGTGCCACCTTCGCCCAAATCCTTTATGGCGGCGACGATCTCAGCAGTGAAGAATGGGATCATCGCGGTTGGGATAAGCAGACCTCCATTCGCGAGAAATTGTTTTGGCTGGCCGCCGAGGCTTGCCTGAATTTATAGGAGCAACATGACTCTCCTTGGCATCAAATTCGACCCCAAACCCGTCACGATCATCATCCTGACGACGCTGCTGCTGACCTTCGATCATTACCGAACCATTACGCCCTTCAAGGCCCTTGACCGGCTGATCCTATACTTTGTGATTCCACTCGTGGTCATCCTGTTAGCCTTCCGCCAATCGCCGGCGGAGTACGGTTTGCGCCTGGGCAACTGGCGCGCCGGAATCAAGTGGGCATTGATCGGCATGGCACTCGTCGCCCTCCCCATTTGGTATCTCGGCCATACGCCGGCCTTCCAAGATTATTATGGCGGTCAAAACATCCAACTCCTCCCGCTCCTGGGCGAGACGATCGGTCAGTTGTTAGGCTGGGAATTTATGTTCCGGGGCTTCCTGCTTTTCGGACTCGCGACTGTCGCCGGGCCTTACGCGATTTTCCTCCAGGCCGTACCCTTTGCGCTGGCGCACTTAGGCAAGCCCGAAGCCGAAACGTGGACGACGATTTTCGGGGGCGCGCTGTTTGGGTTTGTCGCCTGGGACACGCGCTCGTTCCTGTATCCGTTTCTGATTCACGCGTTCATCTTTGTTTTCACGCTGCTAGTCTCCACGCGCGTCATCGGATGATTGAACTAACTATCACCGCACTCTCACACGCCGGCGAGGGGATCGGCCGTCATGCCGGGCGAGCAATCTTCGTCCCGTTCGCGCTGCCAGGTGAAACCGTACGCGTGGAAATCGTCGAGGAGAAAAAGAACTTCGCCCGCGCGCGCTTGCTGGAAGTTCTTACGCCTGCCCCAGAACGCATTATCCCGCGCTGTCCGCATCATTTCTCGTTAAGTCAGGTCTCGACTCCCCTATCACGGATCACGCCTCGCGCTTGCGGCGGCTGCCAGCTTCAACACCTGGACTATCCGGCCCAACTCAAATTCAAGCAGCAGACCGTCGTCGAGCAATTGACACGCGTGGGCGGCCTCGCGAATCCTCCCGTCCACCCCACGCTCCCCTCGCCCGCGCCGTTCAATTACCGGAACCATGTTCAATTCTCACTCACACTGGAAGGACAATTGGGCTTCCGAGCAGCGAGTTCACATCAGATCATCCCCATCCAAGAATGTCACCTACTTGAGCCAATGCTCATCGAACTTTTCCCGCGTCTGCACTTTGAATCCCGGCCGGAACTGGAGCGCGTAACACTGCGGGCTGGTGATGAAGACGAAGCGCTGATCATTTTTGAATCCGATGAAGACGCGCCCGAGGTGGAACTTGATCTGCCGGCGTCGGTTGCGCTGCTGCACTCGGATGGAACAACGCTGACGCTGGCGGGGAGTGATTACTTGCTAGAGACAATCCGGGGCCGGACCTTCAAAGTCTCAGCCGGGTCTTTTTTTCAGGTGAATACTTTAATGGCGGAGCCGCTGGTCGAGCTGGTGCTGAACGGACTGGCGCTGACAGGCGGCGAAACCGTGCTCGATCTGTATTGTGGTGTGGGGCTTTTCTCGGCTTTTATCGCGTCCGTGGCTGGGCGGGTGATTGGGATCGAATCTTTTTCTCCGGCGGTGAGCGATGCGGCGGTGAACTTGGATGAGTTTGAGAATATCGAGATTTACGAGGCTGAGGCGGAGATCGTGCTGCCAACATTGCAGACGAAGTTCGACGCTGTCGTGCTTGATCCGCCGCGCTCCGGGTGTGCACCGGAGGTCGTAGAGGCGCTCATCACTTCCGGCGCTCCACGCCTCATCTACGTCTCCTGCGATCCCGCCACACTTGCGCGCGATGCCAAGCGGCTGATCGCTGGCGGCTACCGCTTAGAGTGGGCGCAACCGCTCGATATGTTTCCGCAGACCTATCACGTGGAATGCGTGGCGAAATTTGTCAGAGGCTGACGACGGTTGTGAGGTGACTGTCACCTAAAGATAAATCCCCTTCGACTGCGCGCCGCGCTCCTTTGACCACGTTCAGCCCCACTTCGGATTCGCGGCGCGCAGTGGAAGAGGTCTTACAGACCTTTAGGGTCTAAAAGCGGAACCGGTAACTTCAACGTATTTTTAGCCTTGCGCCGGGGGCGGCGCGGAGGCAGCGGGAAATTTAACTTACACAACGCACGCGCCTCGATCTGGCGGATGCGCTCCCCGGAAACTCCAAAGTGCTGCCCTACCTTTTCCAGCGAATAACTCTGCCCATCTTTGAGGCCGAAGCGCATCTCCAAAATCGCGCGTTCGCGTTCATTCAAGATACCGCAGGCGTTCTGCAAAAGTTCCAGAAGTTTGTGAGGCGAGCTTGCCGCCAGCCGCATGAGGGGATGATCATTTCTTTTCACCAATCCAGCCTCCTTTATCCATCAGAAATCAAAAACGCCCTCGGCTTAAAGCCGAGGGCGTCGTGGCCCTGATTCGTTCATGGGTTTTATTTTATATATCTGCTACGCTGAATAGATTACCAAACCAGATCGGCTTGAGCAATACCTGAATAGGCCATCTCTGGAGATGGCGGCGATAAAAAAGCTACAACCCCTAAACAGGTGACCGCTCAGGCTTGGGCATAAATGGAATGGTCTTATGAAGCGATCTGATTTTCCTTCGGGAGGATGGGCTTGCCTCGCTCGCCACTATTCCAGAGCAAATAAGCACCGCTGACAATCGCCCAGGCGATCATGATCCTCAGCGCCAACTTGGTGGCTTCTTGCGAGGTGCCGGGCGTGCCCAAGCCAATCACGACAATGGTGAGCATCATGCCTAAATTTCCCAGCAACCCCAGCGCGGGAATCACGCCATGTTTAAAGCGATTAAATTCCGGCCGGCCGAAGAAGGCAATGAACGTCATGCCACACGTCAAACCATAGAGCAGGCAAGCGCCGAAGTTTGAAGCCAACGTGAGACCGGTCAGGGCAATGATATCTTTCATCCCCACGGCGCCCAACACGGCGGAGACGCCGACCAAAATCCACACGGCCTTATGCGGGGTGGCATGCCGGCCTAACACGCCCAACACTTCCGGCATTTCATTGTCTTGAGACATGGCAAAGCTGATGCGGACGGCGGTATTGATCGCAGCGAGGGTCGTGCCCAAAATCGAAAGCGCGACCGTCGTGGCGACGATCAGCATCAACGCAAAGCCATTCTGGCCGAGCATCGCATCCCCAATCAGTTTCGCCAGATCACCAATCGGCGCCGTGGAGGCGGCCGCCGCCGCTATGCCGGTCAGTGTTATGCCGTCGGCCGTGGTGACGACCAGTTTTTCGCTCAACGCATAATTGGCCGCAAAATATTCCAGCAAATAGGCAAACAGACCTTGAATCAGAAGCGAAATCACCACGCCTCGGGGAATATCGCGTTGGGGATTGATACTCTCGGCGGCCAGCGCCGTGGAAGACTCAAAACCCACGAGAATCAGCATAGCGAGGGTGGATTGAAAGAGCATCGCCGATAAATTATGGGGAATGAGGATGGAACTGGCCGTGGGATGAACCCACTCGGTCGCCCCCAATGGATTTTGAAGGCGGAAGAGGATGGCGAGCACACTAAAACCGATTAAGCAAATTAACTGAACGATATTGATGACCAGGCTAATCCGCGTTGAGCCGGTAATGCCACGCACGGCGATGAAGCCAACCAGGATCGAAAAACCAGCCGCAATCGCTATTTGGGCCGGGATGGGGACGATTACCCCAAACTGGCTCAGGATATAAGTCACCAGCACCACCATGAAGGCCACCATGACGGACGGGTAGACCCAATAAAACAAGTGCGCGGCCCAACCGGTGATGAATTTGGCGAGGCGCGCGAAACGCGCATACTTGGGATCGTTGCGATCCAAAAACGCTTTCTCCGCAAAATAATAGGAACCACCGGTCCCCGCCTCGGGATAACGCCGCGCGAGTTCGGAAAAGGACAGCGCGGTCAGAAAAGCGATGATGAGCGCTGTGACAATCCCCGTCCACATATCGGTGGCCCCACCGACGTTGGCGGCTTGCAGTTGAAACGTGAGCCACAAGAAAGCCCCCGGCGCGATCAGGGCCATGGCACTCATGGTGACGCCCGTCAGACCGAGCGTCTTGCGCATACTTGGCGGAGCAGTGTTTGTCTGGCTCAAGATAGTCTCCTTAGTTTTACCTTACCTCTCTCATCTGAAGGTGCGCCGCACTTCGGCCCCCTTCGCTACGCTCCGGGGGTCTACGAAAGTGCGGCGCACCTTCAGCGGGAAATTAGTTATAAAGACACCTACCAATTCTGTTTAGAGAATTGGTAGGTGTCTTCTGATACTTAATGCTGCGAACGCGTTTTATTTCTCAAACGCCGGCCCTTCAACTTTCCTCACCCCGCGAAGTTCGCGGGGCAGGTGGCAAGCTGCCAACTTACTTACCCTGAAGCGGGGAACCTTCTCCATAGATAATCGCGCCCGGCCCGGCTTCCCAATCTTTGGGATAGCCCAACGCGCCCATCTCGGGCATATCCAAACCGCCCAATTCGACTTCGCGGGACACGCGCATCAGTCCCATGCCATATAGAATCTTGAAGACCACCCACGAGAGTCCGACGACCGTGACGGCGATGGCGACGACTTCGGCGAGCTGGGCAATGATTTGTGTGCCGCTGCCGTAGAGCAAGCCAGTGACCGCCGACTCCATGCCATTCCAGGCGGCCGTGTCCGGATTGGCGTTGGCGAAGATGCCCACCGACAGCACGCCCCAGATACCATTGAAGAAGTGGACCGGGACTGCGCCGACCGGGTCATCAATCTTGAGCCTCTCCAGCAAGAAGGACGCCCAGCAGACGATCACCCCTGCCACCAAACCGATCACGACCGCGGCCCACGAGTCTACAAACGCGCACGGAGCGGTGATGGCCACCAATCCAGCCAGGACGCCGTTGACGGACATGGACGGGTCTGGTTTCTTGCTGGGGCCGACGAGCCACATATACATCATGGCCGACATCCCGCCCGCTGCACCGGCCATTAGCGTGTTGGCCGCCGCGATCACGGCCAGGTTGCGGAAGGCGCCAGTGAAGCCGAGGGAGGAGCCAGGGTTGAAACCGAACCAGCCGAAGAACAGGATGATCGTGCCCAGCACCCCTAGCGGGATGCTGTGACCGGGGATGGTGTTGGCGGACCCATCTTTATTGAAACGCCCGATGCGCGGACCCAGGACGATCGCGCCTGCCAAGCCGACCGCGCCGCCGATCATGTGCACCACACCCGACCCGGCGAAGTCCACCGCGCCGTTGCCCAGGCCGGCAATGCGGCCCAGATTTTGCAACCAGCCGCCGCCCCAGATCCAGCCGCCGACCAGCGGGTAAATGAACATACTCACCCAAAAGCCCATCAACACGAAGCCGGAGAACTTCAGGCGCTCGGCCATCGAGCCGGTCGGGATGGTCGCCGCCGTGTCCATGAAGACCATCTGGAACAGGAAGAAGGCCAGAATTCCTGAATTAGCGCCCAGCCCGGCAAGCAGAAAGCCATTGCCACCCAGAATGCCGAACTGGCCGAAACGCAACAGCGGCGTCGCCAGCAGGCCGGTCCAGTCGCCGAGCGTGATAGGCGAGTGCGCCCACTCACCGGCGACAGCACCAGCCGTGGTCACGGCTGGATAGGCGGCATTGACCGCGCCAAACTGCAAGGCGAAGCCGGTCAGCCAGTAGCCGATGGCCCCAATGCAGAACACCATCATGTTCATCATCATAGTGTGCGCCACGTTTTTGTTGCGGGTGAAGCCCGTCTCCACCAGCGCGAAACCCGCCTGCATGAAGAACACTAGGAAGCCGCCGATGATCATCCACATGACGTTGACATCGGTGGCCACATCGGCTGCAGTCGGGCCGCCGTCCTGAGCAAAGGCCGGGGTGGCAAAAACGGCCGCCAACAGGAACGGCAAGATCAAGAAGAACCAGCGTCGAGATAAGAATTTCATTTTGCTTCTGCTCCTTTGGGATAAGAGGGGGGGTTGACGAGTGACTGAAGATGAGAGAAGAGGCCCTCAGCTTCAGCACTCGGGATGAACAAAGTGAGGCGGCCAAAGAAAGAGGGATGATGCAGCCGGATTTGCGCGCCCTGGCGGCTCAGGCCGGTGAACTCATTCCACTCGCGGAAGATTCCATCCCCCACGGCGACGCCTTTCGAGGTGAAGGTGTACTTCATGGGCATAAATAAAATGACGACGGCGAGCGCCAGGATCACCCCGGCCAAAGAAGCCTGCAACCAGCCGGAGACAATTCCCAAGACCAATCCCGTCGCTAAGGCAAACACGTTGTAGCGCTGGAGCATGATTTTCTGCCAGAAACGTAGCGGCAACGTCTTCAGCGTTTTGCCGGACAGGGTGACGCGCCCAAACGGGCGGGCTTTGGCCATCATCGCGATCAGCAGATTGACCATCAAAAACAGGCTAAGGAGAGGGAAGATAACCATTTTGATCTCTTTCTCTTATATCAATACCAACCGTAGTGATGCTTGAGCAAAACCAGCACCGAAGACATAATCATGGCTAAGATCGTCGGCGGCACAGCGATAATGATCCAACGCTTCCAGCCGACCGGCCCGTTATGCCGCTCCATCGTGGTATACGCTACTACATTCGCCGAGGCGCCAATCGGCGTCAGATTGCCGCCCATGTCTATCCCCAAGGCTAAAGACCAGACCATTAAGGCCAACGCGGGCATCCCCGGCATCGCAGCCAAATCTTTCAGGACGTAACTCATCGCCAGCGCGAGCGGCACATTGTCCACAATTCCGCTCGCGAAGCCCGACCCCCAATGCAGCGCCATGACCAGCCCCATAGGATTGCCGGCGGTCACACTCGCCATGCCCTCGGCGACGAATTCAAACACCCGCGCTTTCTCCAGGCCCCCGATGAGCACAAAGAGTCCGGCGAAGAACAAAAGACTCTCGCTGTCTTCCTGCTTGAGTTTATGAAAGATTTTCTGGCGATCGTCGCGGTGCAACGCGATCAGCGCGATACCCGCTGGGAGCATGGCGGCGAACGCGGTATTAATGGGCAGATGGGTCAGCTCAGTTAACCAGTGATGGGTGATGAGCAACGCCACCGCTGCGCCAAAGCCAATCAGCCCAATCCGAGTAAGCTGGATGTGTAGCGGGTCCTGATGCAGTGCTTCGATCTCGCGCACCATGTCATCGGTCAGGGCCTCATGCGCGTCGCGGAGCTTCTGGCGATTGATGAGGTAAAACACACCGAGCAGCGTTAAGGCGGCGATGGCGGAGATCGGCCCGGTATGCGTGGCGAAGTCGGCAAAGTTGAAGCCCAGAGCTGTGCCCAGGATCACGTTCGGCGGGTCGCCGACCAACGTCGCCGCGCCGCCGGTGTTCGCCGCGCACACTTCGGCAATGATGAAAGGCACGGGGTCAACTTTGAGCAGACGGCAAAGCTGCAAGGTCAAGGTCGCCAGAAACAGCATGACGGTGATGCTGTCCATAAACATCGCCAAGACCGCGGCCAATACAAGCAAGGCGACAAATAGGGAAGCGGGATGATAATTGACCTTGCGCACCGTCGTCATCGCCAGCCAGGTGAAGAAGCCGGCTTCGTTCAAGATCGCGACCAGCGTAAACATGCCGGCGAGCAGCCCCAGCGTTTCCCAATTGATATACGTGAACGCCTCAACCGGACTGATGATACCAAAGACGAGGAGCAGAATGCCGCCAATGATGGCGACCCAATGGCGCGGGAATTTTTCACCCGCAATCGCGGCATACGCCAGAGTGAAAATAGCCAGGGCAATGAACATCAGAGACTTCCTTGTATAGAGCAATTTCCTGCGAGTCAGACCTGTCAGGTCTAGCCTCGTAAAGCGAACCAGAAACTGCACTAGATCAGACTGGATGGCTCAACGGTGGGAACGCGTAAGGTGGTGTAACTTACGCAGCGCCCGGGCCTCGATCTGCCGGATGCGCTCACCCGTGACCCCCAGGCGTTGGCCAATCGCTTGCAAAGAATACTGTTGATCATCCTTGAGACCGAAGCGCAGTTCCAGAATAGTGCGTTCACGCTCGCTGAAGATATGGAGCGCCGCTTGGATTTCTTCCTTAAGTCTTTGACGGGATATGCGCGCCCGCCGCATCACGAAATAGTGCTCCTGATTTTCAAGCATAGAAACCCCTCAGCCGCTCCACCTAAACATAAAACGCCCTTGGCTAACCTTCAGCCAAGGGCGTCACGGCCCAGACAGTCTATTTTGTTTTTACTCTGTTACTGCTATTTCAATGGTACTTTAAAACTAATTTTTATTTTTTCTTTATACGCGAGCACGATACCAGACCGGATAGCTTATAACAACATGCTAATGGGCCATTTATAAATAGGCATACTCATCCCCCAAACAGGTTATAAACCGACTTGTAGACGGATGACACGCAAAGGAGACTGAATGCCACAGATTTTCTCTCAATTTGGTGTGATCTGTGTTCCCGAACACCAATCCGTAGGAGGTTGTCTTCCCCATTAATAAACCCAGAAGCCGGGTTTACCAAACCCGGCTTCCAGACCCAAAACCCATAAGGAGATAATCTGCTGTGCTAAGAATAAAATATCAAAAGACAGGCTGATGAGCAATGCCCAAACAGTCCATTTATAAAAAGAGACTCACAACCCCTAAGAGGGGAACTGGTGGCTGGTGGTTGGTCGCTGGCTGCTGGTGCTTTGCGGTTGGGATTTGTCCCCTTCGCTTTTCTCCGGGAATCTAAGAGGATTTTGTCCTTGGCTCTTTGTCCTTCGTCTTTCGTCCTTCGTCGTCCGTCTTCCGTCGAGGTCCTCCCCAAACTCTCCTCCAATCTTCGACTTGACGCGCTACCCGCCTGAGCCTACAATCGTCGCCATTCTTATGCCAGCCGCACCCACCCTCAGAAATTCTCAACCGGGAGTGACTCCGTGAGCATCAGCACCGGCCCCATCATGATCGTCGAGGACATCGCCTCCGTCCGCGAGCTGATCCAAGTCCAGCTCAAACTCCGGGGCTACAACGTCGTCGGAGCGCGCGATGGGCAAGAAGCACTCGAACTCATCGCCAAAGAAAAACCGGCCATCGTCATCACCGACATCCTGATGCCGCGCGTGGACGGCTTCGCGCTCGCGCACAAACTACGCAGCAACCCGCAAACCGCCGTCATCCCCATCATCTTCCTCTCGGCCACCTACGTCTCGGCCGAAGACGAGCGCTTCGCGCTGGGCCTGGGCGCCATGCGCTTCCTCCCCAAACCTGTCGAAGCCGACGAACTCTTCATCGCCGTCGCCGACGCGCTCACCGGCCAGTCCCAAACCGTCCCACCCATGCCTGAGCGCCAGTTCTACACCGGCTACCGCCAGCGCCTGGAAAACAAACTCCAGCAAAAAGCCCAGCAAGTCACGCGCAACAAGCAGCAGTTGGAAACCGTCCCGGCGGATCAACGCGAAACCTATCGCCGCCTGGTCGCCGAAGCGCAGGAACAGTACGACGAAATCCAGCGCGAACTCACGGCGCTCATCAAAGTGCTGCAAGAACTGGAATGAGGCGGGGTTCCCCAAACGGAGCGGCGCGTCAGCGTCTCAGCCGCCGCGCCTTTCTCAAACTCAGCGCCGCGTTCGGAATCGCCGCCCACCTCCGGCTGCCCGCTCAACCGGTTATCGCCGCCACCTACCCGCTTCCATTTCCTCATCGTTATTTTCCGAACGCCGAGTCGCTCCTCACCCAGCCACTCGGCCTCTATGACCTGCTACTCATCCCGGCCCACCTCGCCGCCGAACTCATCCGGCGCGGCGCACTCCACCCGTTAGACGGCCACCTCCCCAAATCCACCGGCCGCGCGCACGATCCGGAAGGAGCCTTCACCCTGCCGCATATGTTCGCCATTGGCGGGCTGGCTTATCGTGGCGCGCCGCCTAAATCACTGGACGACCTTTGGAACGCCGACGCGCTCTGGCCCGACTCATCTCGCCTCGTCATCGGCGCGGCGCTGTTGCGGCGCGGCTACTCCCTCAATGACACGCATCCCGGTCACCTGGCTCAGGTCGAGGCAGATTTAATTTGGCGGCGCCCGCGCATTGTCCCTGACCCTCTGGCGGGGCTGCGCTCCGGTATCTCAACCCTCGCCTTGGCCCCGATCCTTGTTTCGGCGGGGGAGGCGGACTTTGGGATTCTCCCACCCCCGGAAGGTGCCGCCCTCATCGAATACGATTGGGCTATTCCCGCCGACTCAAACCATCCGCAACTCGCGCTCGACTTCATCACCAAAACTTATCACGCCTCACCCGTCACGCCTCATGCCTCACTCATTCCTCTTACTCCCTTACCCGCCCGAGCGCTCACCCAACGCGCCGCAATCTGGTCGCGCGTCAAACGCGCTGCTAAATCACAAGTCGTTTAATCACGAATACCACGAATGGACAAATGCCACGAATAAAAAACAAAAGAAAAATTCGTGATATTCGCCTATTCGTGGCATTCGTGATAAAAGACCGTTTCCAAATAGGTAACCATGTCAAACTTTCTCCCCATCGCTGAAAAAATAGCCCGCGAGGCGGGCACACTCTTACGACGTGGCTATGGCAACGTCGAGCAAATTGAGCACAAAGGCGTCGTAGACTTAATCACCGAATTCGACCGCCAATCCGAAGCGCTCATCGTCGAGTCCTTGCGGCAAGCCTTCCCCACGCACGCCATCCGCGCTGAAGAAGGCAGCGGCCAAACCGCAAAAAGCGACTACGAATGGCTGGTAGACCCGGTGGATGGCACCACTAACTTCGCGCACGGTTTCCCGGTCTTCGCCATCTCACTCGCCCTCACCCAACACGGTCAGCCGGTTGCCGGAGTCGTCTACGATCCCCTGCGCGACGAACTCTTCGCCGCCGAAATCGGTGGCGGCGCAACGCTCAACGGGCGGCCCATCCGCGTCTCCTCCGGAACCGACCTCAGCCAGTCGCTGCTCGCCACCGGCTTCCCCTACGACGTTCGGACGAACCCGCATAACAACTTCGCGCAGTTCCAGCAATTCTCGCTGCGTTCCCAAGCGGTGCGGCGCGCGGGCGCGGCCGCGCTGGATTGCGTCTGGGTCGCCGCCGGACGATTAGAAGGCTATTGGGAATTTAGAGTCAAGCCGTGGGACGTGGGAGCGGGAGCGCTCATTGTGCGCGAGGCGGGCGGGCACGTAACCTCCATCGAAGGCAACGAGGACTTTCTCAGCAGCGATTCAATCCTGGCCTCCAACGGCCACATCCACGAGCAAATGCTGCGCGTCCTGCGCGAGGGGGATCAAGCACCATTGCCCAAATAGCTGATAGCGGATAGCAGATTGCTTACCGTTCGCTATTGGCTATCTGCCATCAGCTATCAGCCATCCGCTACCTGCCACCTGCTACCCCTCATTCAAAAGCCGGCCCAACTCTCTCAAATCCACCCTTGAGGTCAGGTCCAGGCTCAACGGCGTCACCGAAACAACCTGATCCAGCATTGCCTGCACATCCGATTCCGGCTCAAAAATATCCGGCTCCGGACGGCGTAGATAGCCAACGTACCCTCGATCCGTCAGCTTCTCGCGCTGCGGCTTCTGCGGAATATAGTAACGCGTGCGCGAGAGCCGCGTCATCCGCCAGGGTGTCTGGGGCGTCGCCGTCTCGGGAATCTCCACCTTGAGCACATCCACATCTAACGGGCGCTGCATGTTCAGTAGGATTTGAGCAAACTTCCGGGTAAAAAACTCTGCCGTCGCAAAATCAATCTCCGTCGAATAGGATAGGTGATACTGAGGATCCGTCTGGAGGGACACTGCGAGTCCAGGAACGCCCATACTCGCCCCTTCCAGCACCGCGCCAATCGTCCCGGAAATCGTCACGCCCGTGCCCACATTCTCGCCATAATTGATGCCGGCCACGACCAAATCCGGCAAGCGCGGCAGCAACTCCAGCACGCCATGCAGCACCGCCTGAGCCGGCGTGCCTTCGATAGCGTAGGCTTTGCAAGCCTGGCCGTTGACGGTGATCGTTTCCTCATAAATACATCCCGAGGAATGCGCGGGCAGGCTGCGCCCAGCGCCGCTCCACTGCTCACGCGGCGCGACGACCATGACCTCGCCCAGAGACTCCAAAGCCTGAGCCGCTGCCCATAAACCGGGCGAGAGGATGCCATCGTCATTTGTCAGCAGGATTTGCTTTTTATCCGGCATGCAAGGCCTCCACTTAGATTTATAAGGGCGAAGCATTCGCTTACAACTGCTACCTGCTGAACTCCGGCCTTGAACGCGAATGCTTCGCCCCAACAAAAAAGCCGCTCGATTTCTCGGGCGGCTTCATTTTATCTTACTCAGTTGTCTGTTCAGATTAGCTGGCGCAGGACAAGCATGACCTTGCCCTGAATTTCCACCGTGCCGGGGTCTTCGATCATGATCGGCTGCATAGTGGGGTTGGCCGGCTGCAAGCGCACGCGGCCATTTTCCAGATAAAAGTGCTTGAGGGTGGTCTCGTTGCGATCATTCAGCCAGACGGCGACCATCTCGCCATTCCGGGCGCGGTCCACCTTCTTCATCACCACAATATCGCCATCGCTGACCATTGCATCAATCATCGAATCCCCCTTGACGCGCAGGGCGTACAGATCCGCCGAGTCTTCAACCAGGTCACGGGTAAGTTCGATTACCTCATCCGTGGCGGTCTGCGGCGTATCGCCCACCAGCACCGGCTCGCTCGCGAAGATATAACCGGCGACGGGAACGCTGATCAAATCACCGAGTTTGGGAAGCTTGTGGTTGCCCGAATCCATCACCCGCACACCGCGCGAAACCTTGAGATCGCGAGCGATATAGCCGCCTTTTTCCAATTTATTCAAGTTATAGTTGACGACGGAAGTAGAAGAGATGTCCACCGCCTCCCCTATCTGGCGGATGGTGGGCGGGTAGCCTTTTTCCTGGGTAAATTTTGAAATAAAGTCCAGCATTTCCCGCTGTCGGTCAGATAATTTGCCTTTGGTCATGTGAACCTCCTGCAGCCCAAGCAGGCTGCTCATGGCAAATATTCTATACCGAACGTTAGTTCCAGTCAAGCACAAATTTTCTAGTACAAGAAACCATCAAGGAGATACCAGAACGCTCAACACGCTGGAGAAATCATCGGTCCAAACCCGCATTTCAGGCCGAACACGGGAGGGGAGCCAGAGAGGATCGTCCACCAGGGAGCCAAGATCGGCGACGGTTCGGGCGATGATCAGCCACTTTGAGTTAATCTTGCCCCGCTCGCCCTCCGCCGGGTCAATGTACACCTCATCCTGAGTTCGAGAAACTAAGCCAGCGTCTCCGGCCAGGGCCGCCAACACCGGCTCTAGATTCATATGAACATTCGTAATATTGAAAGCCAGGACTCCCTCGGGCGCCAGCCGGCTCAGATAGAGCTGAAGCGCTTCACGAGTCATCAGGTGCACCGGAAGCGCGTCTGAGTTGTAAGCGTCGAGAATGATTAGGTCATACTCTCCTGTAGGCGCGGAGGCGAGCGAGAGCCGACCATCCCCCAACACCACGTTGGCCTCCGGCGCGCAATTTTGTAAGTAAGTGAAGTAGCGCGGATCGCGCGCAATTCGCTCGACGGCTGGATCAATCTCATAGAATGTCCAGCTTTGACTAGGCCGGGCATAGCACGCCGTCGAACCAGCACCAAGACCAATCACGGCGATCTTGCCGCCAGCCAGTTTCTCGTCGAGCGCGGTGAACACCTGCCCGAGCGGCCCGGTGGTGTGGAAATAGCCTAGCGGCTCTTTTTGGCGCGCTGGATCCGTGCTCTGCAAACCGTGGAGGGTTGCACCGTGATAGAACAAGTGATACCCCTGCGCGTAAAAATCAATCACGCGATAGACGCCGAAAAAACTCCGCCCCGTATAGAGCAAGCGGCCTCCCCCACCCACATAAATGACACTCGCCAAGACAATCGCCCCAATCCCTAACCCAAAGCGGAGGGGACGCCGAACAAAACTCAGGCAGACGAGCGCCGGTACAGTGAAGATTGCCAGGAGCAACGTCGGATCGAGGGGCGAGTCTTGGACTTTGAGAATCAGTACTACCGCCGTGATCACAAGCAGCAAAGCCAGCGGCAGCCCCCAGTCAAGCAGACGCTGACGCCGTTCTCGGCCTCCAGTCTCCTGTCGCCGCGCCGAGCGCACCGTCGTGGTGCGCATCGGTGCCCCCTGACGGGGATCTTCGACGTGCGGGGGATAAGGATGCCCCCGCCGCGCCGATGGACGACTTGATCGGGATTCAGGCCGCCGCCCCTTCGACAAGCTCAGGGCAGGACCCGACGCCTCGACAGCGAGAGGCAGTGGCAACAGAAGTCCAGCTAACACGAGAGTCAGCGGATATTCCCATACGCCGCTGAAGATGACGGGCGCGAGCAGCGCGTTGAAGATGCCGCCGAGGACGCCACCCAACGAAATCCACAAGTAAAACTGGGTGAGGTGACGCGGGGTTGGCCGGTCACGGGCAATCTCGCCGTGGCACACCATCGCCACTACAAAGAAAGCCAAGAGGTGGAGGCTGATCAGCAGCAGAGTCGTCTGAGTGAGATGAGCCGCCAGGAGAACGACCAACGGCAAGATCACAAACGGCAGCACTCGCACCATCAGCCAATGCGGCAGCGGCGGTTTGGAGGCGAAAACCAGGACAAAGGTGAGCAGGTAAAGCGCGAGCGGAATCACCCACAGCAGCGGCACGGCGGCGATGTCGGTTGAGAGGTACGTCGTCACGCTCAACATCAAACTGGAGGGCACAAACGCCAGTAACAGCCAGCGCAGCCGACGCTTCAGCGTTAAGTTCTCTTCAACTTTCGGGGCGCTCGGCGTTGGGAGGCTCCCCGCTCCCGCCGAGGCTCGCCACAGGAATACTCCACAACCAATAATCAGCGCGACGAGCAATCCATAACCGACGGCCCAACCTCGACTCTGATCCGCTAATCGAAGAGTAGGCTCGATGACTGCCGGATAACTCAATAAGGCCAGCAGGCTGCCCAGATTACTGGCGGCATATAGAAAGTAAGGATCAACTGCCGCCCGATGGCCGGTGCGGGTGAACCACTGCTGAAGCAGCGGGCCGCTCGTGGAGACGACGAAGAACGGTAAGCCGACGGAGACAGCCAGCAGCACCAACAGCCAGGGCATCGGGTTGCTAGCCGTTGGCGGCATCCAACCTTTAGGGATAGCGATGGGCAACGTTAAGAGTGGTGTCAGCAACAAGAAACCATGGAGCAGAATTTGACGCCGAGGGGTGAGCCAGCGCGTGGTGGCATAGGCATAGGCATAACCGGCGAGTAGCGCCGCTTGAAAGAAAACTTGGGTCGTGTTCCAAACGGCCGGGGAGCCGCCCAACAGTGGGAGCACCAAACGGGCAAACATCGGCTGGACGATGAAGAGCAGCGCGGCGCTGAGGAAGAGAGTGAGAGCGTAGAGAATTAACATCAATGGGTGAAACGGGCGGAACGGATTTGACAATGAAACATCTAACCGGCTCAAAATGCAAGCCGGTTAGATGTTTTAGTTTGTTCTTCAAACCCTAAAGGTCCGCTACGCGAGACCTTTAGGGTTTAGGATGATGAGTCACTTACTGGCTATATACCTTCACCGCGACCCAATCCAACGAGAAGTCACGCACGATGGCGGTGGCGATGTTGGTCACCCGCACTCGGAAGTTCGTGTTGGAGAGGTCCGTGGCTGTCCAGCTTCGGCCCCAGGTATCCGTCGGGCCGCCCAGGAGGTAAGTCGCCTCGCTGACCGTCAGCCCGGGCGTCGTCTTGGCGGCGGTCCAGGTTGCCCCGCCATCCGAGGACAACTGCACGCACATCGCGGCGCTGTTCTTGACCAAGTCCACCTTAGCATCCAACCGCACTTCGAGGCCGTTGATAGTTGACCCGGACGTGATGCCGTAATTGAAGAAATCATGATTGTCCCGAACCGGATCGGTGCAGACCAAGCTGCCGACCGTACCGCTGTCGAGGTCAAAAGCGACGGCGCCGTCATCGGCAAAGGCATTCGTCGGGCTACTCTCAAAGCCATTCGCGTGACCACCCGGGCCGGCTGCCTGACCGGTTGGACTGCGGTAGCTGGAAGGCGCTGGGGTGTTCGTTGGTGCCGAAGTATTCGTCGGCGCCGAGGTATTGGTTGGCACCGGGGTGTTGGTTCGAGTAGGCGTGTTACTCGGCGTCGGGCTGGGACCGGCTGTCGATGTATTTGTCGGGAGCGGGGTATTGGTCCTGGTCGGTGTAGCCGTCGGCGGAATGGGGGTATTCGTCGGCCCGCCGGGCGTGCTGGTCGGCCCGACTCCATTCAGCCCATTGTAGATGGCGTTCAGGAGCGCAATCGAAGTCGTGTCGCCGCTCAACTCCCAGAACATCGCCCCGGACAGGTTGTTGGAATTGATGTAGTTCATCTTGTTCGTCATTGAGGCCGGGTCGTCATACGTCCATAACGTGCTGCCGTTGTAGATGTAGACGCTCTGAGCGATGGGATTGAAATATTTGGTGAAGGTCGCCTCGCGGGCAATCATCTCTTTGTAATCGTCAACTCCATTCTCGTATTTCCCGCGCGGTGCTTTACCGGTGTAGACCTGATAGAGACCATCGCCGTTCGGGCCGGGCGGAACGCCGCCCCAGCCGCGTCCATAGAACGGGACGCCCATCGTGAGTTTGCTGGCCGGCACACCCCCCGCGATATAGAGATCAACCGCATAATCACTCCAGGCGTGATCGGCGTAGGTGGGGTCTGCCGGATTTCCATAGAGCGGGGAGTGCAAGTTCGTCGCCGTATCCCAGCCGCCATGGAAGTCATAGGTCATGATGTTGAGCCAGTCTACGTATTGCGAGAGGCCGGGCAGATCGAGGCCGATCCCAATGTTGGCCTCCCCGGCGGAGGTGGCCGCGGTCAGCAGATAGGTCTTGCCCGTTTGCTGGCTCAGAGTATTCATCTGGCTGCGGAACTCGGCCATGAGGGCGGTGAAGTTCTGCTTGTCTTCCGGGCGGAAGTTGCAGGTCAGGCCGCAGGCAGCCGGATACTCCCAGTCAATATCTATCCCGTCAAACACGCCCGGGAGCACCTTGCCGGGCGCAAAGTTTCCGTTGAGATACATATTAATACAGGAAGCCACGAACCCCGCCCGATTGGCCGGCAGCGCCGCGTCAGAGAATTTCGATGACAGCGACCAGCCGCCCACGGACATGAGTATCTTCAAATGCGGGTACTTCTGCTTAAGTTGGTATAACTGTTTGAAATTGCCTTTGACCGGGTCGCTGGATTGATCTGCGATCCCGTTCACGGTCTCAGACGCGCTAAAGGCTTTGTTGTAATCCGCAAACGCATCCACCGTGGCGCAGTGGAAGCTGGTATCAATGTCGCCAAAGGCGTAATTGATGTGGGTCAGGCGCTCCGCCGAGCCGCTGGTGTCTACGTTCTTGACCAGGTAGTTGCGCTTGTAGATGCCCCACTGCACAAAGTAGCCCACGATGCGCTTGCTGCTCACTGGGACGGAGGCTCCGACGAATTTCGGCGCGCCAACGTTGAACAAGCCGGCAAACATGATGATGAACATAACAATGGACATTCTTCTGGTTTTCATAAATATCTTTTTCCTTTCTTGACTTCGTTATGGAAGAAAACGCTTTCAGACTGCATGGATAATACAGCAAGCCAGAGAGGAAAACCGGTATTTTTCTGTCATCTTTTAGCACAATAGTGGCTAGTTAAAGAAGCTGAGGGGAAAAAACGGTACACGGATTACACCCCGGCCTGCCCGGCGCAGCCGGGGCGGGCGGAAAAGGCCGGATGCCACGGAAAATAAAAAAAATCCGTGACTTCCGTGGTTGTCCGTACAATCCGTGTACAGAATCTTTATTCCAACCGTCTGGCGACAGCGAAGAGACAGGCCAAGCTTTTGGCATCCTGGATTTCTCCAGTCTGCGCCATCGCCAGCGCCTGTTGCCAAGGTACTTTTTCTATGTGGATATCCTCATCTTCGTCGGGAGGCAATTGGGAGGGAGTCAACTCCGTGGCGAGGAAGGCATGCATTAACTCGGTGGAATAGCCGGGGGCCAGCCAAAAGCTCCCGAGCCGTTCCAGTTTCCCGGCCCGCATCCCGATCTCCTCCTGCAACTCACGCCCCGCACCTGCCATTGGGTCTTCATCCCGGCCCAAGGTGCCCGCCGGAAGTTCGAGCAACGATCCACCGGCTGCATGACGGTATTGGCGCACAAACCAGACGTTGCGCTCGGCATCGAGCGGCGCCATCACCACCGCGCCGGTGTGCTCGACAATCTCCATACGCATCGTGCGGCCGGGCTGATACTCCACCTCATCCAGCCGGACGGAGAATGTCCGGCCCCGGTAAATGGTTTCAGTTTTAAGTAGCTTGGGTGGCATAGGGCCTCACAAATTAAGAGGGGCGCAGCCTCTGGCGGAGGCTGCGCCCCTCAATTCAAATCAACCGGTCAAGCGCGAGTACTTCACCCCTGCGGGAATTTCAAGATCTGTCCCGGATAAATCGTATATGGATAAGGAATGCTGTTGGCCGCCGCCAGTTGCTCCGTCTTATAGCCACAATTGTAAGCGATGCGGAACAGATTCTCGCCGCGGACCACCGTGTGTGTCCCCGTGCAAGCCGCCGCCGTCGCCGGAGGCACCGGCCCGGTTCCGGGCGCGGGCATATTCAACTGCTGACCGGGGCTGATGAAATTCGGATTAATCCCCGGGTTCGCCGCCACAATGGCTGAAGGATCAACTTGGCAATTACGCGCAATTTGATAAATCCAGTCGCCCTGTTTTACGGTGTAGGGATTCGGACAACCGACCGAGGTCGCCGTCGCGGGTGGTGGCAGCGGCGTGGGCGTTTCAATTGGAGGCACAAAAGTCGGAGTCGGTGTCTCTAGCTCACCTGCCCCGCCGGAACCACCGTCCCCACCGGAACCAGCCAGGGCTTGCGCCGTCTGCGTCATCCGGATCGCCGTGCCCAGCGCCGCCATCGTCGGGTCTTGTTGGGTCTCCAAGCCACCTCCGCCGCCCCCATCCGGGCTATTGGAGAGCGGGGTCTCGGTCGGCACGGTGTTGATGTTCGTAGCCGAGCGGGTGCAAGCGGCGAGCACCAACCCGAGAAGCATTAGAGCAATCACAGCGGCGCGCGGCCTGCGCGACCAAGATGGGTTCATCACATTTTCCTCCTCTGGGTGTTCCGAGTAAGACTCCGCTGGAGCGCGTTTGAATGTAGCACAAGCGGTTATGAGCGTCAAATGATATAACGCTCGACGGGAGCTGATTGTTGCAGGGAGCGTGCCAGACCGGGCCCGGCTACGCTTCCGCTTTGAGGATGTGCGTGATGACGGTCGCGCCGCTGCCGCCGATGTTCTGAGCCATGCCGATCTTCGCTCCCGGCACCTGACTACCTCCGGCCACGCCCCGCAGTTGTTCGACGACTTCGACGATTTGATAGACACCCGTCGCGCCGACGGGGTGACCGCGCGCTTTGAGGCCTCCGCGGGTAGCGATGGGGACTCGCCCCTCAGGCCGGACCTGGCCTTCCAGCCCAAGCCGGGGTCCCTGGCCCCGTTCCGCGAAGCCGCTCGCTTCCAGCGACAGCGCTGCCATAATTGAGAAAGCATCATGCAGCTCGAAGAAATCAATCTCCGCCGGCCCGATTCCCGCCTGGGCGTACGCTTTCTTCGCTGACTCCGCCGCGGCCGACAGCCACAACGGATCATGCCGATCATGCACGGCAATGGAGTCAGTCGCTGAAGCCGAGGCCACAATTTTGATTACCGGGTGACCGTTGGGGCGCAGGTCTTCCGCCGGAACCAAGATCAACGCCGCGGACCCATCGCCAATCGGTGAAGCATCGAGCAAGTTAATCGGCTCGGCGACCATGCGCGCGCGGTTATAGTCGGCCTCGGAGATGGGGTCTTGCAGCCGCGCGTGCGGATTGTACACAGCGTTCGCGTGCGCGTTGATGGAGAAAGGCGCAAAGTCCGTGTGCTTCCAGCCATATTCATGCAAATAGCGGCGCATGACGAGCGCATTGATGGCGACGAACGTCAAACCCTGCGCGGCCTCCCAGTCTGCGTCGGCAGCCGTTGCCAGGGCGGCCGTCGTCTGCGCGGGAGGTGTATCCGTCATCTTTTCCACACCTACGACCAAGGCGCTGTCCATAGCGCCGGAACTCACCGCGATTAATCCCGCCCGGAGCGCCGCCCCTCCCGAACCGCAGGCGGCTTCTATTTTCACCGCTTCCGCGCCGCGCAGCCCGACCCAATCCGCAATCATCGCGCCGAGATTCTCCTGACGATTGAGCGGACCGGAGAGCATGTTTCCTATGAAAAGGCCGTCTACCTGCTCCCGCTGCGCGTCGCTTAATGCCGCCAGGGCTGCATCGCCGGCCAGGACGCGCAGCGACTTATCCCAATGTTCGTCAATGGTCGTTTGCCCAATACCAATAATCGCTACCTCACGCATCGAAGTCACCTTTCTATTTTTTCCAACGCTGCTCTGATTTTAGCTCAAAGGACTATCTGGGGCTAATCCTATAAGGATGAAGTCAGGAGTCAGAATTCAGAAGCCAGAAGGTTATTAGTGATACGTGACGAGTGACCCGTGAACTGGTGGCTGGCGGCTAGTAGTTGGTTGCTGGTGGTTGTCCCCTTCGCTTCGCTCCGGGGATCTGCGAGGATTTGGTCTTTGTCCTTGGCCCTTTACCCTTCGTCCTTCGTCGTCCGTCCTTCGTCTTCCGTCTTCCGTCGCCTTTCATCCCTCATCCTTCCTACTTCATCCTTTCCTTAGCGGATTAAACCCGCGCCCCAGCACTTCTTGAGCCGGGGTGAGGATGACGAAGGCATCCGGGTCCTCGGCCTGGACGAGCGCTTTGAGTTGGTTGACCTCCGTCACCGTCACAGCGATCATCAACACCTCGCGGTCCTGATGGGTATACATCCCTTCGCCATGCAACCCCGTCGCGCCCCGCCGCATTTCTTTGAGCACGCGCTTGGCGATGGCCTCCGGCTTGGCCGAGATGATGAGCGCTAAAAGCTGCTGCCGATGGTTAGACTGCCGACCCGCCCAAAAATCCGCTCGAGCCGAAGTGCCTTCGTGTGTCTCCATGGTGTGCCAGAGTCCGCTGATCATCGGCCATTCGCCATACTTCGGCAGGACTTCGCCGGTGGCTTGTATCAGTCCGGCAGTGCCAAAACCAATGATAAACAGGGTACCGTTGTAGATCAGACCAATGAGGAGCATTACCCAACCAGGGATGGGGCCTAAAGCGGAGCGCACCAGAAACTCATCCCACGAAGTCGTCGGGACCGGATGCAGAATTCCTTTGAGGACCCAGGCGACGCCGAGGACCAGAAAAATCCACATGTAGTTGCGCCGAAAGCGGCGGCCAAACGCTTCCCACATGCTGATGGGGAATTCCGGGGTGAGCAGTGATTCCGCCAGGTTCTCAGCCCACTCCGCATGCGGCGCAAATGGCGGGACGAGCATGGCGGCGAAGAAGTCGGTCTCCATCAGCCGGACGCGGTAGCTCCACAACTCGTAGTAGCGATAACGCCGGGCCTCAATCCACAGAAAGAGCGTGACGAGTAGTGTGTCCAGGATGATGACGCCATAGTGATGATTGGGATCGGAGAGCGCGAAGGAGATGGCGGCGCCCGCCGCAAGCACGGCCCAGTTGGTGGTGTTATCCAGCCGCGTCCGCCAAGTCGTGGAGCGCTGAAGTTCAGCGCGGTAGAAATGCACCATCGCCGTAGTGAACTCGGAGGGGCGCAGCCCATAGCCCCGAAATGTCCAGACATG
>Ga0209382_10001466_pt1 | contig 37020 bp, 28 predicted proteins | sample SoiMetdeltSBSDD5_FD_187599 | JGI IMG/M metagenome (GOLD analysis project Ga0209382, IMG submission 187599) | Bulk soil microbial communities from a Populus tree surrounding site in Tennessee, USA - Soil MetaG P. deltoides SBSDD5 (SPAdes) (version 2) | ecosystem: Environmental > Terrestrial >... | reverse complement strand
GCACCACCTGCTGCCCGACATGGATCGCGCATGGACCCACCAGCTCGACAACGTCCTGTTGATCCGGGAGCCGGGTGAGGTGGTCGCCTCGTACACGAAGGCCCGGACCGACGTCACCGCCGACGACATCGGCCTGCCCCAGCAGGTCCGCCTGCACGACGAGCTCGCCGCCGCCGGCGCGACCCCGATCGTCATCGACGCCGCCGACCTCCTCGGCAACCCCAAGGGCTACCTCCGGGCGCTGTGCGACCACCTCGGCCTGACGTTCACCGAGCGCATGCTCTCGTGGCCCCCGGGCCCCCGCCCCACCGACGGCGTCTGGGCGCCGTACTGGTACGACGCGGTCTGGCAGTCGACAGGCTTCGCCGAGCCGCGCCCCCGGGACGTGCACCTGGAGGGAGCAGCCGCCGCCGTCGCCGACGAGTGCCGACCCCTCTATCACCACCTCCACGAGGCGAGGCTGCTCCTCTAGGCGGCCGTCACTTGAGGGCGATCCCCGCGCTCGCGGGGCCGGTCAGGGGGACGATGTCGAGCCGGCTGAAGCCGGCGTCCTGGCACCAGCCGGCGAGGTCGGCGCCCGTGAAGTCGAAGGCGTCGCCGAACTCGATGAGCATGTTCAGGCTCATCATCAGTCCGAAGACGTTCCGGCGGCGCTCGTCGTCGATGATGTTCTCGATGACGATGAAGAGGCCGCCAGGCGGCAGCGCGTCGTAGGCGGCCTGGACCAGCTGGACCTTCCGGTCGAGGTTCCAGTCGTGGAGGATGTTGCCCATCGTGACGACGTCGGCCTGGGGCAGCGGCTCGCCGAAGAAGTCGCCGGACGCCACGGTCACCCGGTCGTCGAGGCCGGCCTCCTTGATGTTTCGGGTGGCGATCGGTTCGACGGCCGGCAGGTCGAAGCTCGTGCAGCGGAGGTGCGGGTGGTGCTGGGCGAGCACGATCGACAGCAGGCCGGTGGCCCCACCCACGTCGCACACGGTCTCGTAGCGGCCGAAGTCGACGGTCTCGGCCAGGGCGTGGAAGTTGCCGGCCTGGATGCCGGCCATGGCCCGCATGAACTGGTCGAGGCGGTCGGGCTCCCGGTAGAGCTCCTCGAACAACGGCCGGCCCGTCTGCTTGATCTCGTTCTGGGGCTCGCCGGTCCTGAGCGCCTCGGTCAGGTTGTCCCAGAAGCCGTAGAGCCGGTCGTTGGCCATCTCGAGGATGCCGCCGATGTAGGTGGGGCTCATGGCGTCGAGGAACTGGGCGGTCTCGGGGGTGTTGCGGTAGAGGGCCTGCTCACCCTGCCCGTCGCGTTCCAGGAGCCCGAGGGCGAGGAGCCCGTCGAGGAAGTCGTACACGGCCCGCGACCGCAGGTCGAGGCGCTCGGCGATCTCCTGCCCGGTCATGGCCCCCGAGCCGAGGGTGGTGAACAACCCCAGCTCGACGGCGGAGAGCAGCGTCTTCGCAGTGAAGAAGCCGGTTCCGACCTGCATGATCGTCGCGGGCTCGAGCTCGGCGGGATCGGGATCGGGGGCGGGCCCGGGCTCGGGCGTGGTCGGCGTGGTGGTCATCGTCACCCTCCGTGGTGTCCCGCCACGCCCGCGATACCCACCGGGCCGGGGTCGCTCAACCCTTCGGGGTCAGAGGATGTACTCCTCGCCGGTGGCGCGGATGGTGATGTCGCTTATCGAGACGCCCCAGGGCTGGTTCATGACGTAGATGATGCTGTCGGCGAGGTGCTCGGGCTCGAGGGACCACAGCTGCGGCGAGTCGACGTCGGTCAGCTCGGCGGGCAGCTCGCCCATGAGGTACCTCATCATCGTGTCCATGGCGGTGGCCGCCCGCTGCCCGAGGATCCCGACGACCGCCGCGGGGTTGACCACCGAGGCGCCGAGCCCGGTCTTGGGGACACCGGTCGGCCGGACCACCGACACCTTGATCTTCCCCTGGGACTCGACGCGCAACGACTCCGACAGGGCGTTCACGGCCGACTTGGTCGCGGTGTAGACGCCGGCGCCGGCGGTCGCGAAGTTCGAGTAGATCGACGAGATGTTCACGACGTGGCCGCGGCCCTGGGCGATCATCTGGTCGTAGACGGCGGCGATGCCGTTGAGCACGCCCTTCACGTTCACGTCGATGGCGGTGTGCCAGGCCTGCAGTGCCTGCGCGTGGTCGGCGTAGAAGGCCAGCGGCATGACGCCGGCGTTGTTCACCATGACATCGATGGCCCCGAAGGTGTCGACGGCGAACGCGGCGAGCGCCTGCATCTGGGCGACGTCGGTGACGTCCGTCGCGAGGTGGGCGGCGTCGTGGCCGTCGGCCTGCAGGCCGTCGAAGACCTCGGCCAGCTGCTCGGTGTTGACGTCCGCCCCGACGACCTTCGCCCCGAGGCCGCACGCCCGCTCGGCCACCAGGCGGCCGAAGCCGCTCCCCGCACCGGTGATGACCACGACCTTGCCGGCGAGATGGTTCGTCTGGCTCTCCATCCGAGCAGCTTGTCCGCTGCCCGCCCGGGCAAGGAAATGGCGTCGGCTGTGCCGACTCGTTCCTTCTGCATCGGTGTCGGCGGCGAGCCTCTCGCCGGAGTCCAGGCTTTGCAGCGGGAGGGTTGAGGCGCCGCGGCGGCAACTGAAGAAGTGGCGTCGGCTGTGCCGACTCGTTCGTCTTGCCTCGGTGTTTGGCGGCGAGCCCTTCGCCGGAGGCCAGGCTTTGCGGCGGGGAGGCTCGAGGCGCCGCGGCGGCAACTGAAGAAGTGGCGTCCGCTGTGCCGACTCGTTCGTCTTGCCTGGGTGTTTGGCGGCGAGCCCTTCGCCGGAGTCCAGGCTTTGCGGCGGGGGAGGGTTGGGGCGCCGCGGCAACTGAGGGGGAGTCGTGTGGTGCGCTGTCGTTACTTTCGCCTGGGAGCGGCGAGCAGGTCGCCGGAATGTGGACAACTGGCGGCGAGGTTGGCGTATCGGCCCGACGACCGTTGCTCCGACGCCGCACGGCCGCTCGGTCATCAGGCGGCCGAAGCCGCGTCCCGCACCAGCGCCGACCTCGGCCCGGGATGGGTCGAATCTGCGACCAGATGTTTGGTTCGTGAGTAATGTTGGGGTGTGACCGCGGACCTCTCCTACGACCCGTACGACGCGCAGATCAGCGCCGATCCGTACCCGACCTACCGGCGGCTCCGGGACGAGGCGCCGCTCTACTACAACGAAGACCAGGACTTCTTCGCCGTGAGCCGGGCGGACGACGTCGAGCGGGGGCTCGTGGACCGGGACGCCTTCAGCAACGCCAAGGGCGACGTCCTCGAGTTCATCAAGGCCGACATCGAGTTCCCGTCCGGCACCTTCATCTTCGACGACCCGCCCCGCCACACGAAGCACCGGGGCGTCATCTCCCGGGTCTTCACCCCGAGACGGGTGGCGGTCCTCGAGCCCCGGGTGCGGGCCTTCTGCGCGACCGCGCTCGACCCGCTCGTGGGGTCGGGCGGCTTCGACTTCGTGAGCGACCTGGCCGCCCAGATGCCGATGCGCGTGATCGGCATGCTGCTCGGCATCCCCGACGACGACCAGGACATGGTCCGGGACGTCATGGACGCGGGGATGGAGACCGATCCCGGCCGGCCCAAGGAGACCGAGGACCTGTCGGACTTCCTCAGCGGTGGCATGTTCGCCGAGTACATCGACTGGCGGGCCGAGCACCCGTCCGACGATCTCATGACCGACCTGCTCAACGCCGAGTTCGAGGACGAGACCGGGACCGTGCGCCGCCTCACCCGGGAGGAGGTGCTCGTGTACGTCACGCTGCTGGCGGGCGCCGGCAGCGAGACCACGGCGAAGCTCATCGGTTGGGCCGGCAAGGTGCTGGCGGACCATCCTGACCAGCGCCGCGAGCTGGCCGACGACCCGACGCTTGTCCCCAACGCGGTCGAGGAGCTCCTGCGCTTCGAGCCCCCCACGCCGCACGCCGCCCGCCACGTGACGCATGACGCCGAGATCGCCGGCGGGACCGTGCCGGCGGGCAGCGCGCTGGTGTGCCTCATCGGCGCGGCCAACCGGGACGAGCGCCGCTTCCCCGACCCGGACCGCTTCGACATCCACCGCAAGACCGCCGGGCTGCTGACCTTCGGCTTCGGCGCCCACTACTGCATCGGCAACGCGCTCGCCCGCCTGGAGGGCCGCATCGCCATCGAGGAGGTGCTCGCCCGCTTCCCCGAATGGACCGTCGACGAACCCAACGCCAAGCTCGTCACCAGCTCCATGGTGCGGGGTTGGGAGACCCTCCCGGTGCTGGTCTGATGGGCCTCACCGTGGATCTCGGCGGGCGGCGGATCCTGGTCACGGGGGCGTCGAGCGGCATCGGGGCGGCCACGTGCCGGTCGATCGTCGGCTGCGGCGGCTCGGTGGCGATGCTGGCCCGTCGCAAGGATCGCCTCGACGACCTGCGCGACGAGCTGGGGGACCGCGCTGTCGGTGTGCGGGCCGACGTCACCGACCACGAGCGCCTCGCCGGCGCCATCGACGAGGCGGCGGAGCTGCTGGGCGGCCTCGACGGTGTCGTCGCAGTCGCGGGCCGGGCCATGGCCGGCTCGATCACCGGCGGCGAGCCGGAGCGGTGGCGCGAGCTGCTCGACCTGAACCTGATCGGCCCGCTGGCCACCGTCCGCCGCGCAGTCACGCACTTCCCGGCGAGCGGGCGTCGCGACGTCGTGCTCCTCGGCTCCACCGCAGGGATCACCGCGCTCGTCGGCGCCGCGATCTACAGCGCCTCCAAGCGGGGCCTCGAGGCCGCGTGCGACTCCCTGCGCCTGGAGCTGGCGCCGGCCGGTGTCAACGTGGGCCTGGTGATGCCCGGCATGTTCGAGACCGAGGGCCTGACGCTGGAGGGCATCGTCATCGACGGCGACGTCCCGCCTGACGACACCCCGCTGCTGGTCCCCGGCGACGGCCCGGGCAGCGGCCCCGGTTCACCCGGGGCCGTCGCCGACAGCATCGCCTTCATGCTCGGCCTCCCCGACGGGGTGGGCATCAACGAGCTGGTGATTCGCCCGACCGGCCAGCTCAACCCCTAGCCGTCGCCGGCGGCCTCGTCGCCGTCCTCGGGGCTGCAGCGGCCCCCGTCGGCGGGCGGCTCGACATCCGGGCGGCCCGATTGGCCCGACTCCCAGCCGCTCCAGATCCCCGGAAAGAACGGGCCGGGCTGGCCGGCCTTCTGGTAGAAGCCCTGGGGGTCGTAGACCTTCGCCTCGGGGAACGGCCACGGGCAGGCGACCGACGTCGCGGCGCCGCTGACCCGGATCACGGCGTAGGCGGCGCCGTAGCCGATGTAGGCGACGTTGAGGATGGCGAACATCACCAGGAACGTGCCCAGCGCCGGCCGGTTGCGGAAGCCGCGTACCCGCTGGGCCAGCTTCTCCGCCTGGGTGCGCCCGGTGTCGTCCCGGTACAGCAGGACCCCGGCCGGGATCATGACGAGGGTGACCAGCGACGACTCCCAGATGAGCGGGAACTGGTACCACTTGCCGGCCCAGATCGACCCGAACGGCATGACCTGGGAGTAGATGTACAGGCCGGTGCGGATGCAGAAGATCTCCAGGATCGCGTCGTACACGAACCCGATCGGGAAGATGATCAGCGCGAGGCTGACCAGCGGGTGGCGCCACACGAACGAGTCGGGGGACCGGCCGGCCTGGAGGCGGCGCAGGACCCACACCGCCGGGAAGAACGTGCCGACGTAGAAGCTGGCGTAGCCGATGACCACGAACGGCTCGACCGTCGGCGAGAGCGACACCAGCGGCCACGTCTCGGGCCAGTGGGTGGTCTGGGGGTTGTAGACGGCGTAGGGCGCCCAGTTCATGACCGGGTCCAGCCAGACCAGCGCGGTTGCGGCCAGCGCCATCAGGAAGATCGGGTGCCGGGGGTAGCGCTGCCAGAACACCGCCGCGACGGCCACGAGGATGATCAGCGTCAGGACCAGGCCGACCTCGTGGAGCACGATCCAGTCCGACTTGCCGAACAGGAAGTCCACAGGGCGCGGCACTCCGGTCACATCTTTGTTGACAATCCTGTCCGCAACCGCGCCGCGGCGGATGTTGAACATCACGCCGAGGATCGCGACCTGGGCCACGAGGGAGAGCGGGACCGCGAGCCACGGCGAGATCGCCGGTCGGGGCAACCCGATAGCGCCGGTCCCGGCGATGCTGCCGGCGCTCGCCGGGCCGGTGGTGCCGGCCGTGGCGGGGCCTGTGCCGGTGTCGGTGGTGCCGGCTGTGGGAGTGGCCATGGCGGTCAGTCCTCACCGAAGCGGGCGACGAGGTGGGAGTGCACGCCGTCGGGGTCGAGTCGCCGGGCGACGAGGTAGCCGGTCCCCATCCAGCCGCGGCGGGTCCACTGCCCGAACGAGATGCGGAGGCCCGGCGACCCGGCGGCGGCCGGCACCATCTTCACCCGCTCCAGCGCCTCCTTGACGCCCCGCGGGCTCAGCGGGTGGGCGTCGGCGAACGCCTGCAGCAACGCCGTGGCGATGTCGCGGTTCATGACCGGGACGACCCAGTCGGGCCGCCGCCCGTAGGCCGCCTCGAACTGGTCGAGGAAACGCTGGCCCACGGCGTTGGCCTCGTCGTACTGGTCGACGCCGGTCCAGCCGAGCATCGACTGCCACAGGACGTCGTGGAACCAGGCGTTCTGGAACGCCGTCCCCATGAAGCGGGGCGGGTCCCAGCCGAGCGCCTCGAGCGCCGGGTTGACGTGGAGCACGCTGAGCCCGAAGCCGCAGTGGACGAAAGCCGTGGCCTTCGCTTCGTGCAGGTTCCGGATGTTGTGCTCGACCGCCCGGGCCGTCTGCGCGGTCCACTCCTCGGCCACGATGCGGATGCCGACGGCCCGGCACGCCTTGCGGAAGTTGCGGAGGTAGGTGTCGCCGACCAGCGACTGCTCGACGAGGGCCCCGACCTCGGTGTGGCCGCCCTTGGCCAGGAGCTCGGCCCAGAAGATCGGCTCGTCGGTGAGCGAGCCCTGGGGGAGCGAGAACGTCCACTCGCCCAGCCAGTCGTCGCTGCCGGTCATGCTGATGGCAGGGACGTGGAAGCGCTGCTCGATCGCCTCCCGGGTGGGCACGCAGTTGTCGGTGATGCCGGGCCCGTAGATGGCGAGGCAGCCCTCGTCCACCAGCTCGCCGTAGGCGTCGATGACCGCCTTCACCGAGCCCTTCGGCAGCCCCCAGGTCTCCCGCACGACGAGCTCGACCGGCCGGTCGATCAGGCCCGCTTCCAGGCCCTGCCGGAACACCAGCTCGAGCGGCTTGAAGAAGTCCTCCAGCCGCTCCTGCGGGTGGTCGTCGGGCACCACCCAGTCCATGAGGACGCCGAGCTTGATGGGCTCGGCATGGCTCTCGAACGACATGTTCCCCCCTGATCTGGCTCATCTTCGACTTCGCAACCAAATACTTGTTCCAAAGCCTAAGGTCCGGGCAGGATGGGGTCAATCGGCAAGCGGGAGGGTCACGCAGTGATCGACTTCACGGGGCAGGTCGCGATCGTCACCGGGGCCGGCCGGGGCCTCGGCCGCCTCTACGCGCTGGAGCTGGCGCGGCGAGGTGCCGCGGTCGTGGTCAACGACGTCGGCAGCTCGATGCACGGCATCGGCACGGATCCGTCCGTGGCGGACGAGGTCGTGGCGGAGATCGTGGCGGCGGGCGGGACGGCGGTGGCGTCAATGGTGTCAGTGGATTGTCACCAGGGTGGCGACACGATCGTCAACAAAGCTGTCGACACCTTCGGTCGAGTGGACGCGGTGGTGAGCAACGCCGGCATCTTCGGGACCATGCCGTTCGAGGAGCTGGAGGCTGCCGACTGGCGGCGGATGCTTCAGGTGCACCTCGACGGGGGCTTCTACGTGAGCCAGCCGGCGTACCGGGTGATGCGGGAGCGGGGCTACGGCCGCTTCGTGTTCGTCGCCTCGTCGGCCGGGCTCTTCGGTCAACCGGACGTCGCCCACTACGCGGCGGCCAAGGCCGGCCTGCTGGGGCTGGCGAACGTGATCGCCATCGAGGGCGCGCCGCACGGCATCACGGCGAACACCGTCCTCCCGTTCGGCTACTCGCGGATGGTCACGGAGACGGTCGGCGACCGCGACCAGCTAGGCGCCGAGTCGGGGTTCCTCGACGCCATCGAGCCCGAGCTGGTCGTCCCCATCGTCGTCTACCTGGCCAGCCGGGCCTGCGAGCTGACCCACCACAACTTCTCCGCCTGCGCCGGCCGCTTCGCCCGGGTCTTCGTCGGCCTCGCCGAGGGCTGGCTGGCGACGGCTGGCACCCAGCCCACCGCTGACGACATCGCCACCCACCTGGCCGAGGTGACCGCGACCGAGCCCTACACCGTGCCGGGGTCGATCTTCGACGAGGTCGGCGACATCGCCGCCCGGCTCGGCGTCACGAGCTGACGCCCAGCAGCATCGGGAATGACTCGAGGGTCCGGATGCCGGCGGTGTAGGTCAGCTCGACACCGGGCTTCACGCAGTAGTCGGCGATGCGGCGGTGCCACTCCCGCAGGGCGACCCGCAGCTCGAGCCGGGCGAGGTGGGAACCGAGGCAGCGGTGGATGCCGCCTCCGAAGGCGATGTGCCGGTTGGCCTCCCGGTCCCAGCGCAGCTCGCCGGCGTCGGGGACCTCCGTCTCGTCGAGGTTGGCCGAGCCGATGATGGCCATGACCTGCTCGCCGGCGGCGATCGGGCAACCGCCGACCTCGACGTCCTGCGTGGCGACCCGGGCGACGGCCATGACCGGGGTCTCCCAGCGGAGCATCTCCTCGACCGCGGCCGGGATCAGCTCCGGGTCCTCGACCAGCCGCCGGCGGTCCTCGGGGTGGGTGGCGAGGTGGCCGAAGAAGCAGTCGAGCGACGCGGACACCGTGTCGAGGCCCGCGATCAGCAGCAGGAAGCAGATGTCGAGCATGTCCTCCCGGCTCAGGCGGTCGCCGTCGACCTCGACGTGGAGGAAGTGGCTGAGCAGGTCGTCGCGCTGCTGGCCGGCGCGCTCGTCGAGCACGCCCTCGAAGTAGGCGTAGATCGACTCCGCGGTCGCCCGCTGGTGCGCCTCGGTCTCGGGATGGCCGAACTCGTGCCCCACGACGTGGTCCGGCCGGATCACCCCGTCCTTCATCGCCAGGAACCGGGGCAGCTCCTCCGCCGGCAGCCCGAACATCGTCAGGAAGACCTGCGACGGGAACGGCACCGAGAACTGCTGCGCGAAGTCGATCTCATCCTCGTCGACAAAGCTGTCCACAAGATCGTTGACAAGGTTGGTGACGGATTGTTCCAACGCCCGCATCCGTGTCGGCGAGAACAGCGGGTCGAGGATCTTGCGGTACTTGCGGTGGTCGGGCGGATCGATCTGCAGCGGGATCAGCGGCCGCGCGGTCTTCAGGTCGTGCGCCGACATGTTCGAGGAGAAGACCTCGGGGTTGCGGAGCACCTCGTCGACGCTGGCCCGGGTGCTGACGATGACACCCACGCCGTCGAGCCGCAGCACTGGCGAGCTCTCCCGCAGCATGGCGTACGCGGGCTGGGGGTTCCGGGCCAGCTCGGGGCTCATCAGCGCCGCCAGCTGGTCGCCATAGGCCTCGGTTCGTTCGGTCATGGACTACACCTCCCGTGCCTGGGCGCCGGTGACGTCGCGGATCGCGTCGACGTTGGCGGCGATGTCCTCCGCGGTGAGCGGGTCCTTGGCGATGCCCGGCGTCTCGACCACGGCCAGCCGTGACACTCCACCCATGCCGACCTGCAGCAGCTCGCCGTTGAGCGGGCACGACTCGTGGGCGAGGAACGCGACCGCAGGTGCGCACAGCTCGGGCGGCATGCTGGCGTTGATCTGCTCCATCTCGTCCCGGGACAGGGACAGCTCGGCCATCAGGGCGTCCGTGCTGGACGCGGACATCCGGGTGAAGGCCCGGGGTGCGATGGCGTTGACGCGGATGCCGTGGGCCGCGCCTTCAGTCGCCAGGTTGCGGGTGAGCCCGAAGACGGCGCCCTTGGCGGCCCCGTAGCTGGTCAGCTCGGGGAGGCCGCCGAGCATGGCCTCGGAGGCGGTGTTGACGACCCGGCCGTAGCCCGCCGCCGTGAAGTGCGGCCAGGCGGCCCGGGTGACGAACAGGGTGCCGAAGAAGTGGACGTCGAGCATCGTGCGGAACTGCTCGACCGACAGCGCCTCGAAGCGGCCCGGGTCGTGGATGCCAGCGTTGTTGACAATCGCGTCGACACGACCGAACACATCGATGGCGGTGGCGACGATCGACGCTGCGCCGGCTTCGTCGGCGACGGATGCGTGGTGGGCGACGGCGTCGCCCCCGTTGCGGCGGATCTCCGCGACGACCTCGTCGGCCGGGTCGGGTGACGAGCCGGAGCCGTCGATGCCGCCGCCCATGTCGGCGACCACCACCCGGGCGCCCTTCGCCGCGAGCAGCAGGGCGTGGCTCCGCCCGATGCCCCGACCGGCGCCGGTCACGACGACGACCTGGTCGTCGAAGCGCAGTTCATCCATGGTCATCCCCTTGAGTCGATGCGGTCGATGCAGTCGATGCGAGGTGCGCCCCCAGCTCCTGGAGGTAGGGCCCCGGCGGGCCGCGGAACGCGCTCCAGTCGAGGAGCCGCCTCAGGTGGCGGTGGGCGTCGTGCTCCCACGTGAAGCCGATCCCGCCGAAGACCTGGATGGCGGTGTCGCCGGCGGCGGCGAGCTGGCCGGCGAACGCCTTGGCCCGGACCGCCGCGAGGTGCCGTTCCTCCCCTCTGACCCGGGGAGCGTCGGCCGCCCAGAGGGCGTGGAGCACACCGCCGCGGGCGAGCTCGACCGTGGCATGCATGTCGACGCACAGGTGCTGGACGGCCTGGAACGACCCGATCGGCCGGCCGAACTGCGTCCGCACCTTGGCGTAGGCGACGGCGAGCTCGACGAGGGACTCGGCGGCGCCGAGGGCGTCGGCGGCCCATGCCGCGAACAGGTCGTCGACCAGCGCCTGAACGGCAGTGGCGGGCGCCGTGGCGAGACGCCGGGCCGGGGCAGCGTCGAAGCTGACTTGGAACAGCTCCCGGGTCGCATCGAGACCCGGTTGCGGGATCAGCTCGACACCCGAGGTCGCGACATCGACCTCGAAGAGCCCCGGCCCGACGTCGTCCTCGGCCAGCGCCAGCAGCACCGTGGCGGTGCCGGCGTCGGGCACGTCCTCCTTCTCACCGGTCAGCACGAGGTCGGCGCCGCGGCGGTCGACCCGCGCCGGTTCGCCGTGGTCGAACAGCGCGACCGTGGCGATCGTCGACCCGGCGGCGATGCCGGCAAGCAGGCCGGCGGCCTTGTCGCGGGCAACGCCGAGGCGGTCGAGGGCTCGGGGTGCGGCGACTGCGGTCGCCAGCCAGGGGGCGCGCAGCAATGCCCGACCCAGCTCCTCGGCCACGATGCCGGCCTCGACCATCGTCAGTCCGGCGCCGCCGTAGGCCTCGGGGACCAGGACGCCGACAGCGCCCAGCTCGACCAGTCCCGCCCAGGCCTTGGCCGGGTCGCCTGCCGTCTGCGCCAGCAGGCGCCGCACGGTTTCCCGGAGCGCCTGCTGCTCGTCGGTGAGCTCGAGGTTCATCGGCGGGGCAGCCCCAGGACGCGCTGGGCGGTGACGTTCTTGTTGACTTGGGTGGTACCGCCGGCGATGGTCAGGGCCCGGGCCGCCAGGCGGTGGTCGGCCCACCAGCCGTCGGCGGTGGCCGGTCCGAGCAGGTCGAAGCCGGCCGCGGCGAGGTCCTGGCCCAGTTCGCCCCACACGGTCTTGGCCAGGCTCGCCGAGGCCAGCCCGTCGCCGCCGTGCAGGAACGCCGAGGCGGACCGCTGGCACAGCAGCTCCAGGTGCTTGACCCGCAGCGCCAGCTCACCGAGGCGCTGGAGAGTGGCGGGATCGGCGAGCGCCCGGCGGTCGTGGGGTCCCGCCGCGCCAAGGTCGCCGACGAGGCGCTCCAGCCGCACCCGCAGGTCGGTGTAGAGGCGGGCGGCGCCGACGCGCTCGTGGCTGAGCGTCGTGGTCGCCACCTGCCAGCCCTCGTTCAGTGGCCCGAGCAGAGCGTCGACCGGCACCCGGACCTCGTCGAAGAAGACCTCGGCGAAGTCGGTCTCGCCGGTGAGCGTGGCGAGTGGCCGGGCCGTGACGCCGGGTAGATGCATGTCGACGACGAGGCAGGAGATGCCGGCGTGCTTCGGCGCGTCGGGGTCGGTCCGGACGAAGAGCTGGCACCAGTCGGCCCGGTGGCCCAGCGAGGTCCACGTCTTCTGCCCGGTCACCACGAGGTCGTCGCCGTCCCGGACCGCCCGGGTGCGCAGCGAGGCGAGGTCGGAGCCGGCGTCGGGCTCGGACATCCCCTGGCACCAGACGTCGTCGGCCCGCAACATGCGGGGGAGGAGCCGGCGCCGCTGCTCGGCGGTGCCGTACGCCATGAGCGCCGGCGCGATGTTGTTCATGCCGATCACGTTGATCGGCTGCGGTGCCCGCGCCCGGGTGGTCTCCTCGGCGTGCACGAGCTGTTCGAGCAGGGTCGCACCGCGGCCGCCGTACTCGGCGGGCCACGAGATGGCTGCCCAGCCGGCGTCGGCGAGGGTGCGGTTCCACGCCCGGACCACCTCCCAGGCGCGGTCGTCCGAGAGTCCCCGGGTGCCGGCCGCGACGACCTCCGCGGTGAGGTTGGCCGTGAGCCAGGCCCGTAGCTCGTCCCGGAACGCCTCGACTTTCGCGGGCATCGCGAACTCCACGGGCCTCACCGTAGATGTGAACAAAGATTTGGTCAATCGGTTAAGTTGGGTCGATGGACCGGCTCCGCTTGCTGGCTTCGGCCATCGCCGGGCGCACGCTCGAGGTGGCCGCCACCGACGACGATGGCCGCGCCTGGACGGACGGCGCGACCGTCTTCGTCGACGCCGACGCCGGCCCGGGGGAGCAGGCCCGCATGGTCGCGGTGCAGGCCTCGCTCGTGGCCGCCGGCAGCCTCGAGCCCGACGTGGTCCGGCAGTTGGTTCGACGGCCTGGCGTGGCTCGTCGCTACCTCGCGGTCGAAGGGCACCGTGCCTTGGCCCTGAATGGCACATTCCTGCCACAAAGTTGTCGCGGGATTGTTGACAATGATGTGGCCGGATTGGCGACGGAGGTCGCGCAATCGTTGGCTGTCGCTCGTGGGCGGTTGGTGCTCGACGATCCTCCGATGGCCTTCGGCGAGATCCGGCCGCGGCAGGTCCTCGCCGCGGCGGATCGCACCGAGCGCTCTACGTCGATGGGAGCGGCGGGGCACGACGCCCGCTCGGCCGTCGGGCCGGAACCGGAGGAGTACGACGACGCCGACCCGCGCCACCTCGGGCACCTGCTGTCGAGCCCGGTGGGTGGCGGCGGTGTGCTCGGCCGGCTCCTTCGCCGGATGTTCGACGCGACCCGGACGCCCGGTGGTGACGGCCCACCCGGCGCCGGGACCCGGGCTCACACCGGCCGGCCCCGGTCCGGTCGTGGGATCGGCGTCACCCGCGAGGCACCCTCAGCCAGCCTCGACGCGATTGCGTCGTTGCAGCCGCGAGCCGCGACCTATCCCGAGTGGGACACCCACCGCCACCGCTACCGGCCCGACTGGTGCACGGTGCACGAGCGCGCGCCCGACGAGTTCGCGCCGATCGTTCTGCCCGACGGCCTCGCGCTGCGGCGACCGCTGGCCCGCCTCGGCACCGCGTTCGAGCGGGTGCACCGCCAACGCCAAGGCGACGAGATCGACATCGACGCCGCAGTCGAAGCCCGAGTCGAGGCGCTGGCCGGCTCGCCGCCCGAGGAGGCGGTCTACATCGAGAGCCGGCGGCATCGCCGCGACCTCGCCGTGCTGCTGCTCCTCGACGTCTCGGGGTCAGCGGGGGAGCCCGGGCCGTTCGGCCGGACGGTGCACGAGCACCAGCGGGACGCGGCCATCGCCCTGACGACAGCCCTGCACGACCTCGGTGACCGGGTCGCGCTGTACGCCTTCAACTCGCAGGGGCGGCGGGCGGTGCACGTCGTGCGGCTGAAGGGCTTCGACGACCGGCTCGACCGCCGGGTGGTCGGGCGCCTCGGCGGGCTCGTCCCGGCCGCCTACACCCGGCTCGGCGCTGCGATCCGGCATGGCGCCGCCGTGCTCGAGACCCGGGGCGGAACGTCCCGACGGCTGCTGGTGGTCCTGTCCGACGGCTTCGCCTACGACCACGGCTACGAGGGCACCTACGGCGAGGCCGACGCGCGCCGCGCGCTCGCCGAAGCCCGCCGCCGCGGGCTCGGCTGCCTGTGCCTCAGCATCGGCGCGGCCACCGACCCGGCCGCGCTCCGGCGCGTGTTCGGGCCGGCGGCGCACGCGACCGTGCCGTCGCCCGACCTGCTGCCGGGGCTCGTCGGGCCGCTGTTCCACGCTGCGCTCAGGAGGGTGTCATGACGACGAGGCCGTTCTACGTGCCGGTCGATCACGAGGAAGCCGTCTTCAAGGCGGCCTGCCGCCAGGGGCTGTCGGTGGTCCTCAAGGGCCCGACCGGCTGTGGCAAGACCCGGTTCGTCGAGGCGATGGCCCACGACCTCGACCGGCCGCTGGTCACGGTGTCGTGCCACGACGACCTCACCGCCGCCGACCTCGTCGGGCGCTTCCTGCTGCAGGACGGCGAGACCCGCTGGGTCGACGGGCCGCTGACCCGGGCCGTGAAGGAGGGCGCGATCTGCTACCTCGACGAGGTCGTCGAGGCCCGGCAGGACACGACCGTGGTCATCCACCCGCTGGCCGACCACCGCCGGCAGCTCCCCATCGACCGCCTCGGCGTGGTGCTCGACGCAGCGCCGGGCTTCTGCCTGGTCGTGTCGTACAACCCCGGCTACCAGAGCGTGCTCAAGGACCTCAAGGACTCGACCCGCCAGCGCATGGTGGCCATCGAGCTGGGCTTCCCGCCGCCGGACATCGAGGAGAAGGTCGTGCTGCACGAGGCCGGCGTCGAGCCCGAGGTGGCCGCTCAGCTGGTGCAGCTCGGCCAGGCGATCCGCCGACTGGAGGTTGCCGGGCTGCGCGAGGTGGCGTCGACCCGCGTCCTGATCGCCGCCGGACGCCTGGTCACCGAGGGCGTCGCGTCCCGGGTCGCAGCCCGGGCGGCCATCGCCGGACCCCTCACCGACGACCCCGGGGTGAGCGCGGGCCTCGCCGAGATGATCGACGCCTACCTGGCGGACGGCCCGGACGGCCCGGACGGCGACGACGAGGGCGGCTGACGCTCAGGAGCGCTCGGCCGCGCCCCGCAGCACCGTCTCGCGGGCGAGCGCCAGCGCGGCCTGGGGCCCGACCTTGCGCACGATCGTCTCGTGCATCCACATCGGGTCGAACAGCGACCACGCCCGCATGTCGGCCGACGGGCCTTCGACGTGCAGCTCGCCGGAGCGCTGGCCCTCGGCCAACAGGGTCTTGACGTCCTGTAGGCGGGCCGAGAACGTCTTGCCCAGGTTCAGCGTGCTGGGCGGGGACTCCCGCAGCCAGGCGAGCTGGATGTTGTACTCGTCGCTGAAGCGGTCGACGACGTTGACGTTCGTCCACATGAGGGCGTCGAGCTTCTCGACGGCTGTGGCGTCGGACTCGAGCACGCTGCCCCAGGCGTCGCGGACCCGGTCGGAGAACGCCCGCATGATCGAGGTGAGGAGCTCGTCCTTCGACTTGATGATGCGGTAGACGCTGCCGGTCGGGATGCCGGCGGCCTTGGCGATGTCCCGGACCGTGGTGGTCTCGAAGCCCCGCCGCCCGAACTCGGCGCGGGCCACGGCCTGGAGGTTGGCGAGCCGCTCGTCCTGCGCTTCGTCGACCTTGTCCCAGGAGTCGACGACCTGTTGCGCGGCTCGGAAGGCGCTCGACCGGTCGAGCGCCGCGTCGCTCGGCGGCTGCGTGGCGATGCCGTCGAGGAGGATGTGGCAGCGGAGCTTCGGCAGCTGGTCGGCGCCGCGGACGCCCCGAAAGACGCCCAGGCTGATGGAGATCATGGTCGTGCAGATCCGGTCGGCCATGGTCTCGAGGTCGATGCCCGGGCGGATGTAGTGGCGCTTGCGGCCGACGCGCAGCGTCTCGAGCATGGCCTGCCAGATGGCCAGCGGGGACCGCTGCGCCAGCTTGACCAGCTGGTCGCCGGCCCCGGACGGCGGTTCGTAGAAGCTGAGGAGCACGGCCGCGCGGTGGCGCACGGCGCAGGCCGCGATGGCCTCGCTGAGCGCAACGATGCGCGCCGCGATCGCCTCGGGGGCTGGCGCCTTGTCGGCCTTCAGCTCGGCGAGGGTTTGCTCGGCGATGTCGTCGAGGTCGGCGCGGTAGCGCTCGATCAGCTCGACGAGGATCGCCTCCTTCGAGTCGAAGTGGTGGTAGAGGCTCCCCGGCAGGATCCCGCAGGCGTCGGCGATCTCCTTGAGCGACGTCCGCATGCCCGAGGACGCGAAGAGGCGCGCCGCGGTGTCGAGGATCTCGGTTCGGCGCGCGCCATCTACGACCATGGTGGACCGGAACGGATGTTAGCTCCAGCCCTTTCAGACCCTTGCTCCGGCGAGGAACAAATATTAGGTTGATGCGCCGGAGATCCGGAAGGAGACATGATGCGGGGGGCTGGATCGAAGGGGCTGCGCCTGAGCTGCGTGGCCGTGTTGGTGCTCTGGGGATTGGCTTGCAGCAAGACCTCCGACGACGACTCGGAGGACGCGTCGTCCGATGCGCCGAGCGCCGCGTCGCTCGGTGAGGAGGCGCCCGCCACCGGCACGCCGGTGAAGATCGGGCTGATCACCGACGGGGGCGACTGCAACCAGTGCGCGGCCGCCGCCGGGGAGGAACCGGTCGCCAAGGCCGCGGTGGCGTGGCTCAACCAGTACCGGCACGGGGTGGCGGGCCATCCCGTCTCGCTCGACATCTGCGTCGACGACCTCGACCCCGGCAAGGCGGCCGACTGCGCCAACCAGATGATCCGGGACGACGTCGCCGCGGTCGTCATCGGCTCGAACGGGGTCATCGAGACGTCGTGGAAGCTGCTGCACGACGCCCACATCCCGGTCATCAACAACGGTGCGACGAACGCCGTGCTGCTCCAGGACCCCGAGTCGACGTTCGTCATCAACGACCCGTACGCGCAGATCGTCGACTACCCGATCGCCGTCGCCGAGAAGGCCGGTGCCGACCGGGTCTCGGCGATGGTGATCGACCTGCCGATCGCGACGGGCGTCTACAAGGGCACGACGGAGCGCACGTTCGAGGACGCAGGCGTCGAGCTGGACGTGGTCCCGGTGCCGATCGGCACGCCGGACATGACGCCGCAGGCCCAGCAGGTCGTGGCCGACAACCCGGACGGGACCGTGGTCATCGTCGGGCACGACCAGTTCTGCATCCCCGCGCTCAACGGCCTGCGGGCGGCGGGCTTCGAGGGGTCGACCATCGTGATCTCGCAGTGCCTGACAGAGGCGACGCGCAAGGCAGTGCCGGGCGACGTGCTCGACGGGCTGCTCACGGCGTCGATCGCGCCGGTCGGTGAGGACGACGACCCGTCGATGCGTGAGTACCGGGCGGTCTTGGCGAAGTTCGCCGACGAGGCGGGGGAAGAGGTCGACCCCAACGAGGTCGTCGGCCTCGGGGTGTTCCAGAGCTTCGGGGCGCTGAGCGCCGCGACCCAGGGCTTGCAGGGCGAGGTCACACCGGCGTCGGTCACGGCCGCGATCAAGGCGATGGGCAACGAGGAGCTGCCCGCCTCCGGCGGCCGCGTGTTCCGGTGCAACGGCAAGGCGTCGACCTTCGGGCCCGCGCTCTGCTCGTCGAGCATGGCCGTCGCCACGCTCGACTCGCACGGCGACCCGGCCAAGTACACCGTCGAGAACAACTCGCCCATCGGCGACTGATCGCTCATCGCTCATGGACGACCTCAACGCCCTGCTCGCCGGGCTCGGCAACGGCGGGGTCTTCGCGGCGCTGGCCCTGGCGCTGGTGCTGACCTACCGCTCGTCCGGGGTGGTCAACTTCGCCACCGGGGCCATCGCCTTGTACACGGCCTACACGTACTCGTGGCTGCGCGAGGGCAAGCTCCTGGTCCTGCTGCCGGGGCTGCCGAAGGAGGTCGAGCTCGGGTACGCACTGGACCTGGTGCCGGCGGTCCTGGTGTCGTTGGGCGTCGCCGCCGGGCTCGGGGCCCTGCTGTACGGGGTGGTGTTCCGGCCGTTGCGGCAGGCGTCGCCGCTCGCCCGGGCGGTTGCGTCGCTCGGCGTGCTGGTGGTGATGCAGGGGCTGATGGTCAACCGCGTGGGGTCGGCGCCGGTGAGCGTCGACGCCATCTTCCCGGCGTCGCGGTGGCGGTGGGGGTCGGTGACCGTGCTGTTGGATCGGGCGTACCTGGCGCTGGCGGTGGTGCTGCTGACGGTTGCACTGGCTGTGCTGTACCGGGCGACCCGGTTCGGGCTGGTCACGCGGGCCGTGGCCGAGACGCAGACAGGCGCCGTGGTGTCGGGCGCATCGCCCGAGCGGGTGGCGCTGGCGAACTGGATGGTCAGCGCCGTGGTGGCGGGGGCGGCTGGCATCCTCATCGCGCCGATCAGCCCGCTGACGCCCGACGCCTACACGCTGGCCGTGGTGCCGGCGCTGGCGGCCGCGGTGGTCGGGCGGTTCGAGCTGCTGGTGCCGGCGGCGCTGGCGGGGATCGGCATCGGCATGCTGCAGTCGTGGGCGACGACGTTGGCCGCCCGGCACTCGTGGATGCCCCAGACCGGGTTGGCGGAGCTGGTCCCGCTGCTGGTGGTCCTGGGTGCGCTGCTGGTGAGCGGGCGGCGTTCGATGCCCGTGCGGGGCGGGCTCGTGCGGCAGCAGCTGGGGCGGGCGCCGCGGCCGCGGTCGTCGGTGCTCCCTGTGTTCGTCGGCACCACGGTTGGCGTGCTGGCCCTCGTCCTCACCCACGACACCTGGCGGAGCGCGGTGATCGGGTCGTTCATCGCCGGGATCATCGGGCTGTCGTACGTGGTGGTCACCGGCTACGCCGGCCAGGTGTCGCTCGCCCAGCTGACCCTGGCGGGGGTGAGCGCGTTCGCTCTGTCGGGGATCGGCACGAGCTGGGGCGTGCCGTTCCCGTTCGCGCCGCTGCTCGCGGCCGGCATCGCGACAGTGGTGGGGGTGGTGGTGGGGCTGCCCGCGCTGCGGCTGCGGGGGCTGACGCTGGGGATCGTGACCCTGGCATTGGCGTATGCCATCGAGGCGCTGTGGTTCCGCAACGGGCAGTTCGTGAAGCCCCAAGGCGCGACGGTGCCGGCGCCGAAGGTCCTGGGACTCGACCTCGGCGTCGGCACCGGACGCGCCTTCCCGCGGGTGGAGTTCGGGTTGCTGTGCCTGTTCACGCTGATGGTGGTGGCGTGGGGCGTGGCCCGGCTGCGGACGAGCGCGCTGGGCTCGGCGATGCTCGCGGTGCGGGCCAACGAGCGGTCGGCCGCGGGGATCGGCGTGAACGTGATGTGGGTGAAGCTCGCGAGCTTCGGGCTGGGGTCGTTCATCGCCGGTCTCGGCGGGGCGCTGTTCGGCTACCGGCAAGGGGTCGTGACGTTCTCCTCGTTCACCGCGCTGGGCGGTCTGGCGTTGCTGGCAACGGCGTACCTGGCGGGGATCACCTCGGTGTCGGGCGGTCTGCTCGCGGGGGTGCTGGCGTCCTCTGGGGTGGTGTACCTGGCGCTCGACGAGTGGGCCGACCTGGGGAGCTGGTTCGCCACGATCAGCGGCGTGGGGGTGGTGGTGATCCTCGTCGGCTTCCCGGAAGGGCTGGCGTCTGCTGGTCACCGGGCGGTGGCGCGGCTTGGGGTCGGTCGTGCTCGCCGCCCGGCGGCTGCGGCTGCGGCTGCGCTGCCTGCCCCTGCTCACCTGGTGTCGGGGCCGACGGGTGCGCTGACGGTCGGGCACCTGAGCGTGCGGTATGGGGGCGTCGTGGCGGTGTCGGATGTGTCACTGCAGGTCGTGCCGGGGTCGGTGGTCGGGCTGATCGGCCCGAACGGTGCCGGGAAGACGAGCCTGATCGATGCGGTGACGGGCTTCGCCCCGTCCCAGGGCTCCGTTGCTTTGGACGGGGCGCGGGTCGACGGGCTGCCCGCGCATGCCCGGGTGCGTCGGGGCCTCGCCCGGACGTTCCAGTCGCTGGAGCTGTATGACGACCTCACGGTCGAGGAGAACGTGAGCGCCGCGGTGTTCGGGGCTGCCCGGGAGCACCGGCATCGGCGGGTGGCGGCGGCGGTGGAGCGGGCGGGTCTCGCGACGCTGCGCGATCGCCTCGCCGGTGAGCTGAGCCAGGGGGAGCGGCAGCTCGTGTCGATCGCCCGGGCGTGCGCGTCCGACCCTCAGGTGCTGCTGCTCGACGAGCCGGCCGCCGGCCTCGATGCTTCCGACAGCCAACGCCTGGGCGCCCGCATCCGCGAGATCGCCGCGGCGGGCGTGGGCGTGCTGCTCGTCGACCACGACATCGCCCTGGTGTTGGCCGTGTGCGACCACATCTACGTCCTCGACTTCGGCTCCGTGGTTGCCGAAGGCGACCCCGCGACCATCCGCTCCAACCAAGCCCTCACCCAGGCCTACCTGGGCACCCTGCACGAACCGACGGCGCCCTCGGAGGTGGTCCGATGAGCGGCGCGTCGGACGAGGCGTGCCGGGAGGACCTGCACGAGCCGCCGACGGCGTCGGAGGTGGCCCGGTGAGCGGGGCGCTGGAGTGTCGAGGCCTCAGCGGCGGCCGGGGCCGAGTGACGGCGTTCCGCGATGTCGATCTTGCGGTGGAGGCGGGCCGAGTCCACGCGCTGCTCGGCCCGAACGGAGCCGGCAAGACGACGTTCCTGCTGACGGTCGCCGGGTTGCTGCCGTCACAGGGCGGTCGTGTCGCTGTCTCAGGTGTGCCGCTGCGACCGGGCAGGGCGACGGCGGCGTGCCGGGCCGGTGTGGTGCTGGTGCCGGACAAGCGGGAGCTGTTCACGACCCTGACCGTCGAGGAGAACCTGCGGGTGGCCGCCGGTCGCCGAGGCCCCGACCCGCGGTCGATGCTGGCGGTGTTCCCGGCCCTCGAGCCCCGGTGGTCGCTGCGGGCGGGGGCGCTGTCCGGCGGCGAGCAACAGATGCTGGCCATGGCCCGCGCCCTGATCCAGCGCCCGAAGGTCCTCCTGGTCGACGAGTTGAGCATGGGCTTGGCCCCACTGGTGGTGGAGCACCTGTTCACCGTGCTCCGTGCTGTCGCCGCCGACACCGGCTGCGCGGTCGTGGTGGTCGAGCAATACGTCCACCTCGCCCTCCAAGTCGCCGACTCGGCGTCCGTCCTCAACCGCGGCACCCTCGTCCTCCACGGCCCCGCCTCCCACCTATCCGCCAACCCCCGCCACCTCGAAGAGGCCTACCTAGGCACCGGGTAAGGGAGAAGGGAAACGGCGTCGGCTTCGCCGACTCGCTCCTCGTTGCCTCGCTGCCCGAGGGCAGGGTCCCAACGGGGGTGCCACGGATCCGGGCGGTACGTTGCGGGGGGTGGTCGGGGATCAGGGTCGGAATGCGAGGGTGGAGAGGACGGTGGGGGTCGTCCTGCGGACCGTGCATCGGTTGTTGGCCAGTGAGGGGATGGGGAGCGTCACGTTCGGGCGGGTGAGTCGGGAGAGCGGGGTGTCGCGGACCACCTTGTACCGGCACTGGGCCAGCCCGTCGGAGCTCGTCTCTGAGGCCTGGAGCCAAGTCGCACCGGCCAAGGCGGCACCGCACACCGGGGACCTGCACGACGACCTCGTCGCGCTGTTCCGGGCCGTCCGGGATGTGGTCGAGTCGGCGACGATGCGGCGGTCGCTGCCGGCGCTGCTGGTCGCCGGCCAGCGTGACCCGGTCATCTCGGACCTCCACGCCGACTTCGTCCGCACCCGCCGCCAGCCGATCGTCGAGCGGCTCAGGACCGCCGTCAACCAGGGAGAGCTCGCACCCGACACCGACCTGGAACTGGTGGTCGACCTTCTCTCGGGCCCGATCTTCTACCGGCAGCTCATCCGACGGCAGCGGACCACCGACGCCGACATCGACGCCATGGTCACCACCGTCCTCGCCAGCGTTCACCCCTCCCCATAACGGGACACTGGTGTACTGTTCGAGGCGTGGTAGGGGGAGCCCGGTGATGCGCACGGCGCGCGTGTTGTTGCCGATCTGCCTGATGCTGGCCGCCGCAAGCTGCAGCAGCGGTGACGACAGCTCCGGGCCCGCCGCCTCGAAGAAGCCCGCGACCGACCCCCTGGTGCTCACCACCAGCCTGGGCAAGGTCCGCGGCACCAACAGCGGCACCGTTGACGTCCGTGCATTCCTGTCGGTGCCCTACGCCGCGGCACCGACCGGGCCGCGCCGATGGCAGCCGCCGCGTCCAGCACCCCGCTACGACGGGGTGCTGGACGCAACCAAACCAGGCCCCTCTTGCCCCCAGGACGTAGGCGGGTCGACAGCCGGCTTCACCAAGATCCCGGACCCGGCCGAGGACTGCCTGAGCCTCGACGTCTGGTCGCCGACCGACGCCAAGGGCCTCCCGGTCATGGTCTGGATCCACGGCGGCGGCCTCCGGGCAGGCTCGGCCCACCAGGTCTACTACCAGGGTGACGACCTGGCCGCCGACGGCGTCGTGGTGGTCAGCCCCAACTACCGGCTCGGTCCGTTCGGGTTCCTCGCCACCGACGAGCTGGCCGAGGAGAGCGACGACGGGTCCTACGGCAACTACGGCCTCGCCGACCAGGTCGAGGCCCTGAAGTGGGTGCAGCGCAACGCCGCGTCCTTCGGCGGCGACCCCGACAACGTCACGATCTTCGGCGAGTCCGCCGGCGGCACATCGGTGTGCGCCCACCTGGCGTCGGAGGGCTCGGACAAGCTGTTCCAGCGGGCGATCATCGAGAGCGGCGGCGGCTGCGGGGCGCTCCAGGGCGGCGCCGAGGCGCAGGACGCGGGAGCGAGCTTCCTCGAGGCGGCGGGCTGCGACGACATCGCCTGCCTGCGCGACGTCCCCACCGACAAGGTTCTCGCCACCGACTTCGACGCCAACTTCGTGGCCGACGGAGTCCGCCTGTCGGACACCGGCCGGGAGCGCGCCGCCCGGGGCGACCTCGACGACAAGCAGGTGATCATCGGCTCGAACGCCGAGGAAGCGGTGCTGTTCACGGTCGGCATGAGCGAGCCTCGCGACGACGCCCAGCTCATCCAGCTCGCCGGGCAGCTGACCGACCAGCCCGAGGCCCTCCTGGCCCTCTACCCGCCCGGGGACTTCGCCACCAGGCTCGACCGGTACCGCACGATGCTCACCGACGCCCGGTTCACCTGCCCCACGCTCGCCTTCGCCGAGGCCGCGAGCAACGACACCTACCTCTACAACTTCGTCTACACGTCGCCGGACGGGCGGTTCTCGGTCGCGACCCACGGGGCGGAGCTGGCGTTCCTCTTCGCTCACCCGGAGGGTGTCACCGGGCAGCAGCCCGGCCTCGACGGCGCCGACGCCGAGGTGTCGACGGCCATGCAGGCCGCCTGGACGGCCTTCGCCAAGACGGGCGAACCGGGCGAGGCCTGGCAGCCCTATGCCGAGGCGCAGAAGGCGACGGTCCTCGACAACCCCTTCAAGCTCGTGGACCAGATCCGGGACGGGCGCTGCACCGACGTCAACCGCCTGACGACGCTTCGCCGCTGAGCCTCAGGTCCAGGCCAGCGAGGCTCGGGTCTCCCAGACCCGGCGCTGGCGGCGAGCCGCAGCTCGTCGGTTGGCAGCGAGCAGGCGGCGAGGTTGCTCGCAAGCGATGTGGGCGTCGTCTCACCGCTGCGGCTCAGGTCCAGGCCAGCGAGGCTCGGGTCTCCCAGACCCGGCGCTGGCGGCGAGCCGCAGCTCGTCGGTTGGCAGCGAGCAGGCGGCGAGGTTGCTCGTCAGCGGTGCGGGCGTCGTCTCACCGCTGCGGCTCAGGTCCAGGCCAGCGAGGCTCGGGTCTCTCAGACCCGGCGCTGGCGGCGGGCCGCAGCTCGTCGGTTGGTAGGGAGCAGGCGGCGAGGTTGCTCGTCGGCAATGCGTGCGTCGTTTCAGCGCTGTGGCTCAGGTCCAGGCCAGCGAGGCTCGGTTCGCCCAGACCCGTCGAGGGCGGCGAGCCGCGGCTCGTCGGTTGGCAGCGAGCAGGCGGCGAGGTTGCTCGTCAGCGATGCGGGCGTCGTCTTGGCGCTGCGGCTCAGGTCCAGGCCAGCGAGGCTCGGGTCTCCCAGTAGGCGGCCGGGTCCTCCCGCAACCCACCGAGGGCGTCGAGCCGCAGCTCGTCGGTCGGCAGGGAGCACGCGGCGAGGTTGCTCGCCAGCATCGCGGGCGTCGTCGCGCCGCTGAGGACGACGTCGGCCCACGGCTGGGCGAGCGCCGCGGCCAGGGCCACCGCGTCGGGCGTCGTCCCGAGCCGGGACGCAGTGTCGATGACCCCGGGGATGCCGCCCCGCTCGGTCAGCCGGCCGTTCGCCACCGCCTCCTTGACGACGACCCCGAGACCGGCCCGGTGCGCCGCAGCGAGCGCCGACTCCGCCGAGCGCTCCAACAGGTTCCAGGTCGCCTGCACGACGTCGAAGCAGTCGAGCGACAGCGCCCGCTCGATGGTCGACGCCTGCCCAGGCCCGGTGACGGTCAGGCCGATCGCGATGCCCCGGTCCCGCACACGCCGCAACTCCTCCAGCACGTCAGGATCATCGAGGACGCCACTCGACACCGTCGCCGAGTGGATCTGGTACAGCCGCAGGTGCTGCCCGAGCAGCGCCAGGCTCTCGGGCAGCTGGCGGCGGAGCGTGGCGACCGACAGGTCCTTCGTCTCGTGCACCTCGGCGTCGGCCCGCCAGCCGGCGGTGTACGTGTAGCCCCACTTGGACCCGACCGTGACCGGGTCCGCCGCCAGGCCCCGGTCCCGCAGCCACGACCCCAGGAACGCCTCCGCCCGCCCGTACGATCGGGCCGCGTCGAAGTACCGGACGCCCGCGGCATACGCGGCGTCCAGGACGGCGTGGGCGTTCCGCTCCATCGCCTCGACCGATGTCGACCCGGCGAGATCGTCGCCATGCCCGAGGTTGAGGTACCCCGGCCGCCCCACCGACGCCAGCCCCAGCCCGACCGGGCTGACCGCCAGCCCGCTGCGCCCGAGCACGTCAGTCACGGCGGGCGCGGGGGAGCGGCACGTCGGACTCGTCGCGGAAGTCGCCGATGAGCTGCTCGAGGACGTCCTCGAGCGTCACCAGGCCGATGACCCTGGTACCGAGGTCGTCGACCACAACGGCCAGGTGCTGGCGGGCGTTGCGCATCTCGACCAGCAGGTCGTCCAGCGGGCGATCCGCAGTGGTGCGCAGGATCGGGCGGGTCAGGTCCCGGGTCGTGGTGGTGGCCCGGGCCGAGGGCTCCAGGAGCAGGAGGTCCTTGCTGTGGATGAGGCCCTGGGGGTTGTCGAGGTCGTCGTCGTAGACCACGAGGCGACTCCGGCCGGAGCGGCACGCGACCACCGCGGCGTCGTCGACGGGCTGGTCGGCCTCGATCCCGACGATCTCGTCGCGGGAGGTCATGGCGTCGCCGGCCACCAACCCCGACAGCCGCAGGGCCCGGGCCAGCAGCTCGTGGGCGGCGGGTTCGATCATCCCCCGATCGGCCGACGCCTCCAGCATCAGCAGCAGCTCCGCGGACGAGCGGGACATGGCCCGCTCGTCCTGCGGCGGGATCCCGAACAGCCGCACGATCAGGTTCGCCAGCCCGTTGAGCAGCCGGATCACCGGCCGGAACAGCACCGTGAAGCCCCGGAACGGCCGGGCGAGCAGCAGGGCGGACCGCTCGGGGTCGGAGATGGTCCACGACTTCGGCGCCATCTCGCCGACGACCATGTGGAGGAACACGACGATCGCCAGACCGAGGGCGAAGCCGATCGCCCTCACGCTGCCCTCGGAGAGCGGGATCGGGTCGATGAGCGACTCGATGAGGTCCGACATCGCCGGCTCCGCCACGGCGCCGAGGCCCAGCGAGCAGATCGTGATGCCGAGCTGCGCCCCGGCGAGCATCAGCGACAGCTCCCGGAGGCTGTTGGCAGCGGCCCGGGCGCGCCGGTCACCCTCGGCGGCGAGCTGGTCGAGGCGGGTCCGGCGGGCCGCCAGGAGGGCGAACTCGGCCGCGACGAACAGCCCGTTGAGGACCAGCAGCGCCACGGCGATGGCGAGAGCGGCAATGGGGCTCACCAGTCGCCCCCGTTCCCGTGTCCGTCGCCGTTTCGGTGCGGGCCGCCGTCGCCGTCGCCCTCGCCGTCATCGGCGGAGGCGTCGGGCTCGTCCGGCGCGGGCACCAGGCGCACCCCGGTGATGGTCCACGAGTCGACGTCGGTGACCTCGAGCTCCACGTCGTCGACCCGGACGCGGTCGCCGGGCACGGCGAGGCGCTCCAGCCGGGTGAGGACGAGTCCGGCGATGGTGTCGTAGTCGCCGGTGGGCAGGCGGTAGCCGGTGACCCGGGCGACCTCGTCGAGCCGCCACTGGCCGGGCACCCGCCACGAGCCGTCAGCCGACCACCGGGCCTTCGGCCCCTCGGGGTCGTACTCGTCGGCGATGTCGCCGACCAGCTCCTCGACCAGGTCTTCCAGCGTGACGACGCCGGCCGGAGCGCCGTACTCGTCGACCACGAGCGCCATCTCCGACGCCCGGTCCCGCAGCTCGTCGAGCACGGCCCGCAGCGGCGCCGTCTCTGGGACGGCGAGCATCGGGCTGGCGAGGCGGCCGACGGCGACGACCGCGACCTCGTCCGCCGGCACCGGGAGGAGGTCCTTGGCGTGCACGATGCCGGTGACCCGGGTCTCGGTCTCGATCACCGGGAAGCGGGAGTGGGCGGTCGACCCCATGGCCTGGCGCAGGTCCTCCCCGGTGGCGTCCGTGCGCAGGGTGACCACCGAGTTCCAGGGGACCATGACGTTGCCGGCCTGGAGGTTCCCGAACCCGACCGCCCTGGTCACGAGGGCCGCCTGGCGGGGCGTCAGGTCGCCGCTGTCGACGGACTCCTCGACGATGATGTCGATCTCGTCGATCGACACGGCCTCGTGGAGCTCCTCGACCGCCTCGATGCCGGCGACGGCCAGCAGCCGGTTGGCGGCCCCGTCGAACAGCCTGATCAACGGCCCGGTCAGACGGAGGAACAGCGACACCGGGTGGGCCAGGCCGCGGGCGACCGTCTCGGCCTTGGCGATGGCGATGCTCTTCGGCACCAGCTCGCCGATCACCATCTGGGCCGCGGTGGCGATGACGAGGCCGAGGCCGAGCGCGATGCCCCGCTGGGCCCGGTCGGGGACGCCGACTGCACCGAGCACGGGTTCGAGCGCCCGGCCGATGGTGGGCTCGGCGACGAAGCCGAGGACCAGCGAGGTGGCGGTGATGCCCAGCTGCGCGCCCGACAGCATGAAGCTGAGGCGCTTGTGCACCGCGACGGCGGTCGCCGCTGCCCGGTCGCCGCCGGCGGCCAGCTCGTCGAGACGCCCCCGACGAGCCGCCACGTACGCGAACTCGGCGGCGACGAAGACCGCTGTCGCCAGGATCAACCCGACGACTGCCAGCAGCCCGACGATCGTGTGCACCAACCTCCCTCCACACCCGTGAGCAGGGCAGGCTACCTGGTGTGCGAGCGCCGCCCCGAAGTTCTGGGGGTAGTGGTCCGACTACCCACCCTTAAATGTCACAGCCTTCCTTCACAATGGGCGCATGACGTTGTTCGACCTGGTGGAGATCACGAACGAGCCGGCGCTGCAGGGGTTCCACCCTGCCGTGGCGGCTTGGTTCGAGCGGCGGTTCCCCGAGGGTCCGACCGAGCCCCAGCGGTTGGGGTGGCCGCTGATCGCCGACCGTCGGGACACGTTGATCGCGGCGCCGACTGGATCGGGCAAGACGTTGGCGGGGTTCCTGGTCTCGATCGACGCGCTGTACCGGGCCCATGCCGCAGGTCAGGACGTCAGCCAGGGCGCCACGGTCGTGTACGTGTCGCCGCTGAAGGCGCTGGCCGTCGACATCGCCGAGAACCTCGAGCGGCCCCTCGCCGAGATCGCCGCCATCGCCGAGGAGCTGGGCCTGGTCCCGCCGAACATCCGGGTCGGGGTGCGGACCGGTGACACCACCAACTGGGAGCGGACCGCCATGGTGCGCAAGCCACCGAGCTTCGTGGTCACCACGCCCGAGTCGCTGTACCTGCTGCTCACCAGCGAGCGGGGTCGGGAGGCGCTGCGCACGGTCCGGACGGTCATCGTCGACGAGATCCACGCCGTCGCCCGCGACAAGCGGGGTGCCCACCTGGCGCTCAGCCTGGAGCGGCTCGAGGCGGCGTGCGAGCAGCGGCCGACGCGCGTCGGGTTGTCGGCCACCCAGCGCCCGGTCGAGACGGTCGGCCGGCTGCTGGTGGGCGACCGACCCCTGCCCGAGATCGTCGACGTCGGCCACCAGCGGGAGCTCGACCTCAGCCTCGAGCTGCCGGAGGGGGAGCTGGAGGCCATCTCGTCCGCCGAGCAGGTGGCCGACGTGCTCGACAGCATCGCCCGCCACGTGGCGGGCCACCGCACCACGCTGGTGTTCGTCAACACCCGGCGGCTGGCCGAACGGATGGCCCACCAGCTGGCCGAACGCCTGGGTGACGACGTGGTGGCCGCCCACCATGGCTCGCTGTCGAAGGAGCGGCGCTACCGGGTCGAGTCCCGCCTCCGGGCCGGCGACCTCAAGGCGCTCGTGGCCACGGCGTCGCTGGAACTGGGCATCGACATCGGCCCGGTCGAGCTGGTCTGCCAGATCGGGTCGCCCCGGAGCATCGCCACGTTCCTGCAGCGGGTGGGCCGCTCCAACCACACCCGGTCCGGCACGCCGAAGGGCATCCTCTACCCCCTCACCCGCGACGAGCTGGTCGAGTGCGCGGCGCTGCTGGCCGCGGTGCGGGCCGGCCGGCTCGACGCCATCGAGCTGCCGCACCTCCCGCTCGACATCGCCGCCCAGCAGGTGGTCGCCGAGGTCGCGGCCCGGGAGTGGCGCACCGACGACCTGTACGAGCTGGTACGGCGGGCCGCCCACTACAACGGGCTCAGCCGGGAGCAGTTCGACGAGGTGGTCGACCTGGTAGCTGACGGCATCGAGACCGGGCGGGGCCAGCGGGGCGCCTACCTGCACCACGACCGGATCAACGGCGAGCTGCGGCCCCGGCGCAGCGCCCGCCTGTCGGCTGCCACGTCGGGCGGCGCCATCCCGGAGACCGGCGACTACCGGGTGGTGGCCGAGCCCGACGACACGTTCGTCGGCACCGTCAACGAGGACTGGGCCATCGAGTCGATGGCGGGCGACATCTTCCTGCTCGGCACCCACTCGTGGCAGATCCGCCGGATCGAGCCGGGGGTGGTGCGGGTCTACGACGCCGGCGACACGCCCCCGACCATCCCGTTCTGGCTGGGTGAGGCGCCGGCCCGGACGGCGGAGCTCTCGTCCGAGGTGTCGGCGCTGCGGCGCCGGGTCGACGAGCACCTCGCCGCCCACGACCCGGACGGTGCGCGGGCCTGGCTGGTGGCGGAGCTGGGGCTCCCGCTCGACGCCGCCACCATGATCGTCGACTACATCGCCGTCGGGCGGGCCGCGCTCGGGGTCACGCCCACGGACGACCGCCTGGTGTTCGAGCGGTTCTTCGACGACACCGGCGGGATGCAGCTGGTCATCCACTCGCCGTTCGGGGCCCGGATCAACCGGGGCCTCGGCCTGGCCCTGCGCAAGAAGTTCTGCCGGACGTTCAACTTCGAGCTGCAAGCGGCGGCAAGCGACGACGCCATCGTCCTGTCCCTCGGGCCGCACCACAGCTTCCCACTCGACGAGGTGCCCCGGTACGTGGCCAGCCGGACGGTGCGCGACACGTTGGAGCACGCCATCCTCGACTCACCCATGTTCCAGGCCCGCTGGCGCTGGAACCTCAACCGGGCGCTGATGGTCCTGCGGTTCCGCAACGGCCGCAAGAACCCGCCGCCGATCCAGCGGATGGAGTCCGACGACCTGCTGGCCGCCGTGTTCCCCCAGGCCGCCGCCTGCCAGGAGAACGTCACCGGCCCCATCGAGATCCCCGACCATCTGCTGGTCCGCCAGACGGTCGACGACACGCTGCACGAGGCCCTCGACATCGACGGGCTCACCGGGCTGCTGCAGCGCATCGAGGCGGGCGAGGTCGCGGTGCACTGCGTCGACACCACCGAGCCGTCGGTGCTGGCGCACGAGATCCTCACCGCTCGGCCCTACGCGTTTCTCGACGACGAGGAGGCCCAGAACCGCCGCACCAACGCCGTCAACCTGCGCCGAGGTCTGCAAGTGGAGCTCAGCTCGATCGGCGCCCTCGATCCCGAGGCCATCAGCCGGGTCCACGACGAGATCGTGCCGGTCCCCGAGACGGCCGACGACCTCCACGACCTGCTGGCCTCGCTCGTGTTGGTGCGGGAGACGCCCGAGTGGGCGCCGCTGTTCTCCGAGCTGGCGGACCGGGGGCGCACACAGGTGCTGCACCACGACGGCGTCGCCCTCTGGTGCACCACCGAGGCGCTGGAGGACGCCCGCGATGCGCTCGACGGCGAGGACGAGGCCGTCGGCCGCGCCATCCGAGGGCACCTGGAGATCGCCGGGATCACCACGGTGGGCCGGCTGGCGGAGGCCACCATGCTGTCGCCCGGTCGGGTGGCGTCGGGCCTCGCCGGGCTGCAGCAGCACGGGATCGCGCTGCAGGGCCGCTACACGCCGGGTGCTGAGGAGACCGAGTGGGTGGCCCGGCGGCTGCTGTCCCGGATGCATGCCTACTCGCGGCGGTCACGGCGGGCCGCCACCCAGACCGTCACGGCGCAGGACTTCATGCGCTTCCTGCTGCGGTGGCAGCACGTCGCTCCCGGCACCCAGCTGGCCGGCGAGGCCGGGCTGGTCGCCGTGCTGGAGCAGCTGCAGGGCTACGAGAGCCCGGCGGTCGCGTGGGAGCCCGAGCTGTTCGCCCGGCGGCTGCGGCACTACGACGCCCGCTGGCTCGACCGGCTGTGCCACGACGGCGAGGTGGCGTGGCTGCGCCTGACCCCACGCTCCCGGGACGACGCCAGTCCCTCCTCGGTGGCCGCGCCGTCGAAGGCCACGCCGATCTCGGTCGTGCTCCGCAACGACCTCGAGTGGCTGCTCCCAGCGGCCCGGACGGGCGTGATGGTGGTCGAGCCGTCGGTGGGCGCCACCGCCGAGGTCCTCGAGGTGCTGCGGGAGCGAGGCGCCTGCTTCGCCGCCGACCTGGCCGTCGCCACCCGGCGCCTGCCGGAGGACATCCAGCGAGCGCTGTGGGACGGCATGGCGCGGGGCCTGGTCACCTGCGACGGGTTCGGGGCCATCCGCTCCCGGGTCGAGGGCCACCGCCAACCCCGGCCCACAAGCCACCACCTGCGCCGATCCCGGCTGGGTCGCAGCACCCGGGCCACGGCACCGAAGGCCGCGGCCGGTCGCTGGGCGCTGGTGCCGGCGGTCGACACCGACATCGACCGCCACGAGCTGGCCGAGGTGGTGGCCGAGCAGCTGCTCACCCGGTGGGGTGTGGTTTTCCGGGACCTGGCGCTGCACGACAGCCTCCGCCTGCCGTGGCGCGAGATCCAGTGGGCGCTGCGCCGCCTGGAGGATCGCGGCCTGGTCCGGGGCGGCCGCTTCGTCGCCGGCTTCACCGGCGAGCAGTACGCCCTGCCGGCCGCCGTCGAGCAGCTTGCTCACGTTCGCAAGCTGCCCCGCACCGGCGAGCGGGTCACGGTCAACGCCACCGATCCCCTGAACCTCGTCGGCCTCGTGGTGCCCGGGCCGACCACCCCGTCCGTGCGCACCAACCAGGTGACCTATGTCGACGGCGTCCCCTGACGAGCGAAGCGATCGCGCTCGGCCGGGTCGTCGAACGCGACCACCGCCCAGACGAGGTCCTCGCCGGCCCGGCGTACGCCTTCGACACGGTGGTTGCCGTCCTCGAGCGCCAGCTGGCCACCCTGATAGGTGACGATGACGGGCGGCGGTTCCCACTCGTCGCGGTCGTCCTCGATGCGGTCGGCCATGTCCTCGACGTCGTCGCGCCACTCGTCTTCGTCCACGGGGACCAGGACCGGGTCGCCGGGTGGGCCGGCCAGCCGGTGGAGCTGATCGACCGGGAGCTGGACCGGGCCGAGCCACCAGCGGGGCGGCTGGGTGAGGGCGTGGGCGAGCGCAGCGTTGTCGCTCCCCGGGCTGGCGAGAAACTGCGCCACCCAGTCGTTGAGCTCGTCCCGCTCGGCCGCCTCCCGGGCGGCCTCGACCGACCAGGCGTGCTCGTCACTCATGGCGTGGCACCGACCCGGGCCAGGTCGAGGAGGTGGCTGCTGTCGTTGAAGGTGTGGAGCGTCCAGCGGTCGAGCTGCGGGTCGTGGTCCCACTCGGTGAGCCCGGTGTTCGTCGGCAGGAGCCGGGCCCCGGTGCCCGGGTGCGGGATGCCCAGGAGCACCCGCAGCGAGGCGATGACCACCCCGGCGTGGCAGACGGCCACCACGGTTTGGTTGGCGTGGTCACGGGCCAGCCGCACGAGGACCCGATCCACCCGCTGGTGGAAGCTGTTCCAGCTGTCGCCAGCCGGCGCGAACACCCGGTCCGGCTCGGCCTCCATGTCGAAGGAGCCGTAGCGGTCGGCGTACTCGACCCAGGTCAGGCCGTCGGCCTCCCCGGGGTGTACCTCGCACAGGTCGCACTCCCGGCCGGACACCTCCAGCCCCAGCCCGGGGGCGATGATCGACGCCGTCTCGATAGCGCGGGGCAGGACGCTGGTGAGCAGAACGTCGGCTCGGATCCGGCGGGTCTCGGTGAGGTGGTCCCGAAGCGCCCGGGCCTCGACCCGGCCCCGCGGGGTCAGCCCGGTGCAGCCGCGCTCCCCGCCGATCACGCCGTGGAACCCGGCGTGCGCGGCGCCGTGGCGGACCAGGATCAGGCGCACAGCAGCACCCGGCGGAGGCCGCCACCGAGCCCGGCAGATCCCGGGCCGACTGCCCCGCCTGCTGTCCCGCCGCCCGTCCCGCTGGCGGCTCCGCCCGGCCCTGTGCCAGCCGCTGGGCCGGTCACACCGCGGGTCGTCCCGCTGGCGGTTCCGCCCGGCGGCGTCGGCAAGGCGTGCTCCACCCAGACGACGGTGCGGTCGGGCGAGGTGGTCGAGCCCCAGCGGTCGACGAGCTCGTCGACGAGGCGGAGACCGAAGCCACCGATGTCCGGCCCGCTCGTGTGGGCAACCCGGATGGCGGGTCGCCCGCCGCCACGGTCGTGCACCTCGACCCTGACCCGACCGGGCAGCAGCGTCATGACGAGGTCGATGGGTGCTCGGCCGTGCTGCACGGCGTTGGTGATCAGCTCGGCGACGGCGAGCTCGAGGGCTCCGATCAGGTCGTCGAGGCCGCCGAGGCCCCAGGCCCGGAGGTGGTCGGCGATCAGGTGACGCGCGCGGGGGACGGCCTCGGTGTGCCCCATGAAGACTTCGTGCGTTCGTCGGCGTGCGGTGTCATCGGCCATGACGCGTCCTCGATCCTGCAACCGTCTACCCGCCGGGCCGCGGCCCATCCGGAGATCACGCTTGCCATGACGCATCGGCATCCTCCGGGCGAGGTGAGCGGGGTTCGCGCTGCGCCGCCGTCCGGAGCACCGCAGGTGCCAGCCGGGCGACGGGTTCGACGGCGACGACCAGGGGTTCGTTGTCGGGCCCGCGGTCCACCATGCGCCCCTCGAGCACCCAGGCGTAGCTGTCGGGCTGCTCCTCGCCGAGGTGGTCGTAGGCGCGGATCTGGCGGGCGACCCAGTCCGTGGTCGGCAACGTCCACCAGCGCGGTGGCGTGAGCATGGTCACCGACAGACCCGGCATCTCGATGCCGGACGCATGGTCCACGCTGCGCTCGTAGCGGTCGCTCTCGGGGCCGGCCGACCAGCGGACGAACAGGTCCCGCTGGGCGTCGAGGTGCTGCTCGAGCAGCTCGACCAGCTCGTCCAGGGTCGTGACGGCCCTCATGCCTGGAGCCTTCCCGTTGGGGCCGGGAGAGATTCACGGCCCCGCCGCCGGCCGTTGTCCGCTGCACTAAGTTGCTGCGCTTGAGGAGGGGGAGTCGATCAATGGCGATCGAGCGGCCACGTCGTCGTGCCGCATGGAAGCTGGGGTCGATTGCGGCGGCGGTGGCCGGTTCGGCCGTCGTGGCCGTGGTGGCGACGCGCCGTCGCAGCACCCGGGTCACGGCCAACGGCGCCGGCCCGTTCCCGGCGCGACGCCCCGCCATCGAGCCGCCCGCCCGTCCCGAGCCGGTCGAGGCCCGACCATCGCCGGAGATCTCCGCTGCCAAGGTCGACGTCGACCCTCGACCGGGCTCGCAGGAGGCGACGCCGAGCCCGATGCCGGTCGAGGTTGCCGGTTTGGCGGGTCGGCCGGAGCCGCCGGGGCCGATGGCGGTCGTGGTGGAGCCGGCGAGCCCGGAGTTGCTGGCGGGGCCGTCGAGTCCGATGCCGGTCGAGGTTGCCGGATTGGAGGATCGGCCGGGGCCGTCGAGTCCGATGCCGGTCGAGGTTGCCGGGTTGGCGGATCGTCCGGAGTCGCCGGGCCCGATGGGGGTCGTGGTGGAGCCGGCCAACCCGGGGTCGCTGGCGGGGCCGTCGAGTCCGATGTCGGTCGAGGGTGCCGGGTTGGCGGATCGGCCGGCGTCGCCGAGGCCGATGCCGGTGGGGATCGGCGGGGGCGAGGGCGGTTCCGGGGGCGAGGTCGACGACGAGGCTGAGCAGGCGACGCCGTCGAGGCCGGCGGGGGGATCGAGGGTTCGGCGGTGGGTCGCCGGGGGTGTGGCTGCTGGGATCATCGGGGCGGTCGTGGTGGTTGCGGTCGTTGCCGGGGGCGGGGATGGAGGCACTGAGCGGCCGGCGGCCGCGGACGTCACCGAGCCGCGCCGCACCACGACCACCGACGTCGCCGACCTCAGCGCGGGCGACGCCTTCGGGCAGGCGGCCGCGCAACTGCGCGACGCCGGAGGGTTCTCCTACACCGGCACGTCGACGGCGACGGACGTCAGCCCGGTCCGGCCCGGCCTCTGGCTCGCCGTCGACCTGACCGTGACCGGCGACGTCGACCTCGCCTCGGGTCGCCTGCGGGAGACGGCCACGGCCGCCGACGATCAGGCCATCGAGACGGTCAGCGACGGCGTCACGGTATGGGGTCGGGTAGGCGACGCTGGGTTCCTCACGATCGGGGAACCAAGCGACGCTCCGGTGCCCCGAGGTGCCGCACTCCTCCCCGTCTGGCTCAACAGCGCCGTTGAACCCGAGGCGCTCCCGGACGACGGGTCAGGTGGCCGACGGTTCAAGGCCCAGCTCCCGGCCGAGGTGCTCGGCGTCGTGGTCGACGACGTCGCCCCGGTCCCCGGCGAGCTCCAGCTCAGCCTCGACTCGACCGGCAACCTCACCAAGGTCGAGCTCACCGTCACGGAGGGGCCGCTGCTCCACCTCGTCTTCGACATCACCAACCTCGGCAGGGTCGCCCCGATCGACCTGCCTGAGGGTTAGGGCAGGCGGTAGGCCATCAGCTCACCAGCCTCGGCGGCGTCGCCCCGATCGACCTGTCTGAGGGCTAGGGCAGGCTGTGGGCGATCGGCCGACCGTCGACGGGGCCGACGAAGCGCCCCCGTCGGTGCTCGGGTCGGCTTGTTACGGCCGGGGTCGTCCCGTTCGGGACGCCCGGCGTGTGCCGGTCGTCGGGTCGACGACCAGCGCCGCCCGGCCGTCCCGGATCTTCACCGTCGTCGAGCCGAACGGGGTCGTGCCGAACGGGTTGGCGTAGCGGTCGGTGCCGTGCAGCGCGACCTCGTCGCCGTCGACGGTCAACGGGCCGGTCCACGAGAACGTCAGAGATCCCTCGGTCGGCGACCCGTAGCTCACGTCGAACCCGTGCGACACGCCGTCAACGCTCGCGCCCAGGTCCTGCACCGTCACCGGCGCAGCGCCCACGGCCGAAACGAAGGCGTCGAAGCTCCCCCAGCGATCGGCCGTGCCCACCTCGGAGATCCACACGTTGTTGGCGCCGCCCCGTGCCACGAGGTCGAACGGCTGGGTGAGCCCGTTGGTGAACGTGACGGCCGGGTCGTGCGTGCGCCACTCGGTCGGCCGCCACGACCACAGCGCCACGTAGCCGTCGCCCTTGCGCCCGAACGTCCACCCGCCCTGCTGGCGCACCTCGTCGAACCGCTCGGTGGGGAAGTAGGCGTGGGTGTAGGGCAGGTAGCCGAAGGCGTCGAGCGGCGGGCCCGTCGGCGCCGCGTACTGCGGCGCGTACAGGTTGATGACCGCCGCGCCCTGCTGCGCGCTGCGCGGCATGGTGACGCCGCCGTTCCAGTACAGGTCGCCGTCCACCCAGCTGCGGCCCGGCCGGGGCTCGTTGCCGGGGTTGGTCGTGAAGACGACGGCGTCCTCGGAGAGCGTCGCCTGCCAGGCGTGGTACTGCTGGCCGAAGCAACCGGGCCGGTAGTCCTGGGCGCTCGACAGCATGGCGTCGGCCGCCCGCCAAGTGACCGTGTCGACCGCGCCGAGCAGCCCGACGTTGATCTGGCACCGCAGCGCGTACGCCAGCTGCCGGGCCACCGCGGGGTCGTTGCCCGCCACGTCGGCCAGCGCTTTGTACGGCTTGAACAGCTGCGTGTCCCAGAGGTGGTGCTGCTCGATGGTCGCCAGCGTGAGCGGCACCAGCTGCCAGGCGGTCAGGGCGCCCCGCTCCCACCAGAACGGGATGGCGTCGGGGTCGGTGAACGACTTGTCGGGCACCGGGGACGCCGGGTCGGTGCTGAACGCCTGGTTCACGTCCAGCGGAGCGCCCATGTGCTCGCGGTCGACGAACGGCGACCGGCGGTGCGCAGCGCGCTCGACGACGAGCGGTAGCCGGTAGCGCCGGGCCGACGCCAGCGCGATCGCGCGGGCGTCCGACCGGGACGTGTACGGCTGGTCGGATGTCGCGAACAGCAGCT